>ULRB01105657.1_pt1 | contig 10200 bp, 7 predicted proteins | sample 1955051 | NCBI WGS metagenome assembly ULRB01 (sample SAMEA4835671, study PRJEB28245) | human gut metagenome | biome: gut microbiome; material: fecal sample | place: Denmark | collected 2008 | reverse complement strand
AAATTCTTTTGTGTTAAGTGATGATTTTAAAACTATTAGATATATTTCTGATGAGGAATACAATGAAAGTGTATGTAAATATGTCGAGCCTAACTTTTTAAGCACTGCTGCTTCTAAAACAAATCCTCGATTTATTATATTTTCTGCTCCTGGTGCTACAGGGAAAACCGCTCTTGCACAGCATATATGTTATTCTAAAAACGGAATATATTGGGATTTGCCAGACAATAAAGTTGCAGAGTATAGCTTGCAGGGAGCTATTCAGAAAGCGGTTGGTGCAGAATATTTAAGTGATTTTTACAAGAGTATTACGAATGGAGATAATTTTTTAGTAATTGATGCTTTTGATGAAGCAGAGGCAGGATCGGGTCGTTCTGGAATAGAATTTTTCTTAAGAGATTTAAATGCAATTACGGAAGATTGTTCTCATATTTGTGCTATCTTGATGGCTAGAACAGAAAGTGCATTATTTATGAAAAAGTATTTTTCAGATAATAATATACCATTTATTCATTACGAAGTTGGTTACTTTTCAGAATATAACGCTAAAAATTATATTAGAAATAGTTTGAAAAGATTTAATGTTAATATAACTGATGTGGTGAATAGTTGTATCGAAGCACAGTTTAGCGAAATAAAGAGAATTCTTATGAATAAAGATACAGAATCATTTTTAGGATATGCTCCTGTTCTTAATGCCCTGTCAGCATCTTATGATAATGATAAAAATACTTTGAATTTATTGAAAAAAATAAATGATTCTGAAAACAGTTGTAATTTATTAAAAAAGATACTTAATGATTTGTTGGAACGAGAACGTACTAAATTTTTGAAAGCTTTAAAAGTGAAGCTTCCTGATGTTGTATTTTCTTCATCAGTATATGATAACAACGAACAGATATTAAGAATTTTTGGCAAACTTGCTTATGATGATGAAACACTTTTTGTTCCAAATATTGATAGTTCAATACCTATTGATGATCATGAAGAATATTTAGATGTTGTTAATACTCAACTCTCACAGCATCCGTTTATCAAAAATATAGATAGAAGTGGATCTTCAATATATGAATTTACAGGAACAGCTTTTAGAGATTTCGTTATAGCGTATTGTCTTTCTATAAACGACTGTAAGGAGTTTGTTTCGGAGTATATTAAAAATTGTAATAAATATTGTCCTTCACAGTTATTAATTGGATTTTATAGTATTTTTTCTGATTCCAATATGGATGGAACAGATATTCCGTTAATGTATAATTCATTTAAAGGTTATGCACATGTTGGAGATAATGTTACTATTCATATTAACGGTGATAAAGACGATTGTTCTGTTGAATTTACACTCGAAAGAGAAAGTGTAAATATATTATCTCTTGAGTTTAACATTAATAATTTTGAGAAGGGTATATTTGTAGAACAGTTGTCGGATTGTTATATAGACATTGATGGAAAGGTTTGCATTGGAAATGTAAAAAACGAATCGAGAATATATAATTCGGTTATTAATTGTAATGAAATAATTTGGAAAAGTGAAAAAATATCTATTGAAGCTTATGCTCCTGGTGAATGTTCCTTAGTTGTAAATTCAATGAATTATGCAACTGATACATTCCCTAGATTTGAAGTGCGAACAGATGAAAATAAAAACTTTAAAGTTTTTTGTCCTAGTCTAAAAGGGTACTATAAATTAATACCATATCAGAGAAATAGTTTAGAAGATGATAATTTAGATGACTTCATTTCTTTTGCTAATTTAATTAGAAGAATTTTTAGCTGTCTTCGCTCCCATAGTAAAGACGCACCTGCTAGAAAAATAGATTTTATTGATAACAGGATAATTAGTATAAGCGAATATAAAAAGAATGTTTTAGAGTTTTTTATTAACAATGGCATCTTATATACAGATGATCAGGATTGGTTATATAAATTAAATACCAATAAACTCTCAGAATATTCAATTAAGTGGCACGATGTCAGAGATGGAGATTTTAATTCATTAGAAAAATTATATAAAATATATATGGCAATTGACAAAGACACCCAGTAGGGTGTCTTTTATTATGTTACAATGTATATTTATAACTACTCTTCTATCTCGGTGTCCAAGTATGTCCACAATTACCACATCGGTTAACTGTCTTACTTGCTCCAAGAAAGCCCCAAAAATTATTAACACCTCTAGCTCCTGTTGTGATTGATGTTGATCCACATCTAGGGCATTTAGGTTTTGTTTGTTCCTCTTCTGATTTGCGACAGGCTTCTTCGTATTCTTCGTTTTTTATTTTTGCAAGCTCTCTAAATTTAGCCATTTTTAATTGATATTCTATTGGATCTTCTTCTTTAAGTTTTATCATAGATTGGATGCAGTCGGGGTCTTTTTTAGTTACGAGGGCTATATCTCGAAAATCATCAATATTAATATTTTGTTCTATTCTTTCTATATTGTGTTTGAAACAAATTTTTTTGTTACTATTTTCGTCTAATATTAAATAAGAAAAGAACGGTTTACTTTTATGGCATTCTGGACAATAATAAACTTTTTCCATAATCATACTCCCTCCCATTTTTGTTAAGTATAACATATAAGTAATAATAGGTAAAGTTATATGTAGTGTGGGTAACGTATAATAAAAATGGTGGTAAAAATGGAAAAGGTTCTTTGGAACTTTTTAAGAATTATATTACCGAAATTCCAAAAGCTACAGAAAGTGCAAAAACAAGTATAACAGAACTTTTTAAGGTAATAGACTCTACTTCAGAATTAAAAGAGTTTGATAAAGAATTTGATGATTTAGTTAAAGGTTGCAATATTACAGACAAGTCTCTCAAAAACTTTCTTATAACAACCAAAGAATCAGGAACAGTATATAATAACGCAGAAGAATTTCTAGCTGGTTATAATAACTATCTTGAAGAAACTGCTATTGCTGCAAATAGGGCAAATAAAGCGAATAAATTACTTACAGCAAGTGCGAAAGCCTTATCTTCTATTGGCTGGATGGCTTTAATCACAGGCATTTCTACTGTTATTAATCTAGCGATTAATAGCGAGGAAGATATAACAACTGCAATAAATAATGCATCTAACTCACTTGACGACCAAAATTCTTCTTTGCAAGATAACACAGATAAAATCAAAGAACTTCGTGAAGCGTTAGATAACGGAAACTTATCTTATGAAGATGCTACAGCAAAACGTAGCGAATTGATAGATATTCAATCATCTCTTATCGAATCATATGGTAAGGAAGCCGAAGGTATTGATCTTGTAAATGGTTCTTTGGAAGAACAACTTGGATTATTAGATAAACTCGAAAAACAAAATATCCAAAATGCTATCAATCAAGCAAATGAAAAAAGTGGTTGGCAAAAATTTACTAATGTTTTTGCTAATACTATGGGCTTTGGTGGATTCTATAATCTTCTTAATACAGGAAAATGGGATGCCAATGCTGGATTAGGTAACTGCCAGAGCAATATCGAAAAAGCAAATGATCGTTATAATAATTTCTCTAAAAAATTCAAAATCACTGGTATTGAAGAATTAGATAAGATAATAGAATCATTTGACAATATTGAGAAAAAAGGAAACACCTTTGAAATATCTGGTAATGCAGAAGCGGTTAAGGATACTATTAGTGAATTACAAGACGCATTACAGGGTTCTGCCAATTATTCAGATGAACTAAATCAACAACTTACAGATATTTATAATAAGGCTTCTAAAATTTCAGATAAGTGGAAAAATGGCAATGATTTATTTTATATGAATCAGATTATTAACGATAATAGCCTATCCTCTTATTACGAGCAAGCTGAAGAATCATATAAGGATTATTTAGATGCCGTTCAGTCTGGTGACGAAACAGGCAAAGACGAAGCAATAAAAGAATATCAAAATGTTTTAGACGGGTTAATTCAATCTGGTGCAAGTGAAGGAATGATTGATTATTTCAAGAGTTTAGCACCAGAACTTCAAACTGCATTTGACGATTATACATTTAATATTAAAATACAGCCACAATTAGATGATAGTAATAGTGATTTAAGTAAAGATGCAAGTCTTCTTAATGAATTCAGTGCTGATGAATTATCACAAAAATGGGATGATTTGAGTAATGGTGTGGCTGTTATCACCTCATTTTATTGGTAATTATCACTCAACAATAAAAACTATCACTTTTTTCAAGTGATGAAATCTAACCTCAAAAGTGATAATATGGCAATTATAAAACGTCACCAAACACATTTTAACTGGTAGTTTACCAAAAATTTATGTTTAATGACGTTTTATTGCTATTTACATGATTTTATCAAAAATATTTATGCGTTTACAACCTTACCGAAATCAGCCTTTAAGGAAGCACCGCCAATTAAACCGCCGTCAATGTCCGGCTTTGCAAGCAATTCTGCTGCATTTCCTGCATTCATGGAACCGCCATACTGAATACGAACAGCCTCTGCTGTAGGTGCATCATACATTTCAGCAATCAAATCACGGATTCCCTTACATACTTCCTGTGCCTGGTCAGAGGTAGCTGTCTTACCGGTACCGATTGCCCAGATTGGCTCATATGCAATTACCATGCTCTTTACCTGCTCTGCGGTAATACCTGCCAGGTCAGACTTAATCTGAAGACGAATCCAATCCATAGTAACACCTAACTCTCTCTGCTCTAAAGACTCGCCACAGCAAAGGATTGGTGTAATACCTGCTTCAAATGCTTTCTTTACTTTCTTATTTAATAAAACATCATCTTCCTTGAAGTAATCACGGCGTTCAGAATGTCCGATGATAACATATTTAACACCGGCATCTACCAGCATTGCTGCTGAGATTTCACCTGTATATGCACCGCTTTCTTCAAAGTACATATTTTCAGCACCAACTGCTACATTGGTTCCCTTTGTTGCTTCTACAACCGGAACAATATCAATTGCAGGTACGCAATATACAACATCTACGTTATCATTTTTTACTAAGTCTTTTAATTCGTTTACTAATGCAACTGCCTCACTTGGAGTTTTGTTCATTTTCCAGTTACCAGCAATAATCTTCTTTCTTGCCATTTTTCTTTCTCCTTTTAGTTTCGTTTTACCGACTATCTCTGCCTTATTCTGACTGTTTCGCTGCTTTTCCCGACTTACTAATTAAGATAATACCTATGACCAGACCGGCTACACCTACGATTCCGAATGCAATTACCAGTCCGATTCCGATTCCGCCAAAGATATTCCCTAACAGGTTATAAGTCCCTTGTACCAGTTCCGGTACGCTGCAGGTTGTCGGGTCGGTTTCATCATAATACACTGTCACATGAGTTCCGACCGGATATGCACTGTTTGTAACAGAAACATTCCATGTGTACTCATAACCATCCACCTCATAGGCAATGGTGGTACCGTCACTTACACTTGTAATTTCACCATCGCAAAGCATGGTTGTATCTTCTTGAAGAAACTCATCATCCGTTCCGCCTGCATATTTCATACCGGCACCTACGGTTCCGAATATAATGCCAAACAGTAATGCCATCAACAAAAATATACTGCCCAACACCGTCAGAATAATTCCAATTACTCGTTTTGCCATAATGCTTCCTCTCTTCCGGCATACAGAAACGCTTTTTACTTATCGTTTGCTGCTGCTACTCCAGGAAGTTCCTTACCCTCTAAAAATTCAAGAGATGCTCCACCACCGGTTGAGATATGGCTCATCTTGTCACCATAACCTAACTGGTTAACTGCTGCTGCAGAATCACCGCCACCAATAATGGTTGTAGCATCTGTCTCAGCCAATGCAGCTGCAACTGCCTTTGTACCGGTAGCCAGAATCGGGTTCTCAAATACGCCCATAGGTCCGTTCCAAACAACAGTCTTAGCTGTCTTAACTGCATCTGAATATAATGCAATTGTCTTAGGTCCAATATCGCAGCCTTCCTTTGCTGCATCCATCTTATCTGCATCGCAAATAGTTGTTTCTACCGGAGCATCGATTGGATTCGGGAAATCATCAATCATAACAGAATCTACAGGAAGCAACAGCTTCTTTCCAAGCTTGTCTGCCTTCTCCATCATTTCCTTACAGTAATCAATCTTTGTCTCATCTACTAATGACTTACCGATTTCATAGCCCTTAGCCTTTAAGAAGGTATATGCCATACCACCGCCGATAATCAGGGTATCGCACTTCTCTAACAGGTTGGAAATAACATTTAACTTATCTGCAACCTTAGCACCACCCAGAATTGCTACAAACGGACGTACCGGATTCTCTACTGCGTTTCCAAGGAAATCAATTTCCTTCTGCATTAAGTAACCAACTACTGCGGTATCTACCAATGCAGCAACACCTACATTTGAGCAATGTGCTCTATGAGCTGTACCAAATGCATCATTTACAAATACATCACAGATGCTTGCCAAATCCTTGCTGAATGCTTCTCCGTTCTTAGTCTCTTCCGGTCTGAAACGAGTATTTTCCAATAAGATAATCTCGCCATCCTTCATTGCCTCTACTGCTGCTCTTGCGTTCGGTCCTACAACCTCTGGATCTGCAACGAATTTTACTTCTTGTCCCAATAATTCTGTCAAACGCTTAGCAACCGGTGCCAATGTCTTTGTCTTCTTGTCTTCCTCTGTCTTAACCTTACCTAAATGTGAACAAAGAATAATCTTACCGCCATCTTTTACTAACTTCTTAATTGTAGGAAGTGCTGCAACCAGACGATTCTCATCTGTAATCTGTCCATCCTTCAACGGTACGTTGAAATCGCAACGAACCAACACTCTTTTTCCCTTCACATTAATATCATCTACAGATTTCTTATTCAGCATATTTATGCTCCTTTCATTAATACATATTTTACTTCAGGTTGAACCCGAAGGAATTTTCAAAATGCAGTATATCCCTCGCTGTCGCTCGGTCACGGGCTTCGCCGCTCGGTCACGAACCACTCACTTCGCCTTGCAACCTCGCTGTCGCTCGGTCACGGGCTTCGCCGCTCGGTCACGAACCACTCACTTCGCCTTGCAACCTCGCTGTCGCTCGGTCACGGGCTTCGCCCTATACGAACATTTATGAATAAGGTCTTATGTGTGCAAGCACCCAACGACTTTATTCATAAATGTTCGTGCAAGGCTCATGCCTTCGTGAAAAAAAGAGTCCGGTCCATGAAGACCGGACCCTTAAGGTCATTAATATTCAACCAGGATTATGCTAATTCAGCAAAATACTTAATTGTACGAACCATCTGGCTGGTGTATGAATTTTCGTTATCATACCAAGAAACTACCTGAACCTCATATAAGTCATCAGCAATCTGAGCTACCATTGTCTGTGTAGCATCAAATAATGAACCATATCTCATACCTACAATATCTGAAGATACGATCTGCTCTTCATTGTAACCGAATGACTCAGAAGCAGCAGCCTTCATAGCAGCGTTGATGTCTTCCTTTGTTACGCCTGCCTTCTTAACAACTGCTGTTAAGATTGTGGTAGATCCTGTTGGAACAGGTACACGCTGTGCAGAACCAATCAACTTACCATTTAACTCTGGGATAACCAGACCAATTGCCTTAGCAGCACCGGTAGAGTTTGGTACAATATTTACAGCAGCAGCACGAGCTCTTCTTAAATCACCTTTTCTGTGTGGTCCATCAAGTACCATCTGGTCACCTGTGTAAGCATGAATGGTAGACATGATACCTGACTGAATTGGTGCGTAGTCATTTAATGCCTTAGCCATAGGAGCTAAACAGTTTGTTGTACAAGAAGCTGCTGAAATAATCTTGTCGTCTTTTGTTAAAGTATTCTCGTTTACGCTGAATACGATAGTTGGAAGATCATTACCTGCTGGAGCAGAAATAACAACCTTCTTAGCACCTGCATCGATATGAGCCTGTGACTTAGCCTTAGATACATAGAAACCGGTACACTCAAGTACTACGTCTACATCCAAGTCTCCCCAAGGAAGATTCTTAGCGTCTGCCTCTGCATAAATCTTCAAGGTCTTACCACATACAGTAATTGTACCAGCTTCATCATTTGCTGAAACCTGATCTGCATACTTGTACTTGCCCTGTGATGAATCATACTTCAGCAAGTGAGCTAACATAGAAGGCTTTGTTAAGTCGTTGATTGCAACAACCTCATATCCTTCTGCATCAAACATCTGTCTGAATGCAAGACGACCAATACGTCCAAATCCATTAATTGCAACTTTTACTGCCATTTGAAAATTCCTCCTGTTAAGTGAATATTAATTTATAATATACCGTCATATGGCGGTTATTAAACTTGTCTTTCTCATCAATATAATACCGTCTTTATCCAAAAAATTCAAGTCTATTTATAAAAAGATTCTATTTTCATTGCTTTTATCCGAAAACCTCTTTTATTGATAAAGATTTCAGGCTACCAAAAATGATTTTCCCTTTTTTCTGTTTTATTTTTGTGATACACTAAATCATACCATAATGAATTATAAATGATAAAAATAGGAAAGATAGGAGGTCTTATTGTATGCTTGCAGATTGTCATGTACATTCTGAATTTTCCAGTGATTCGCAAGCTCCCGTTACCGCCATGCTTGCACAGGCAATTTCAAAAGGGATGAAATATTTTTATCTGACCGACCATCATGATATAGATTTTCCGATTGATGCCGCGGGTGGATTGGATTTTCAATTAGATACCCCTCGTTATCTTGACCGGCTTCAGGAATTATCCATGGAATATTCCGACCAAATCACCATACAAAAGGGTGTGGAACTTGGTCTTATGAGCCACATTACCGATAAATTAAATGCTTATATTTCGCAATATGATTTTGACTTTGTAATCGGCTCCTCTCATCTTGTCCGAGGAATAGACCCCTATTATCCGGAATATTACGAGGGACGGACCCAGACCGAGGCTTATCGCGAATATTTTGAATCTATCTACGAAAATGCCCTTGCCTACCAGAATTATGATGTCTATGGACATTTAGACTATGTGGTTCGTTACGGTCCAATCAAGAATCAGGATTGGAATTTCCATGACTATGAGGACATTTTTGAAGCAATTCTCCGCACCCTGATTGAACAGGGAAAGGGAATTGAAATCAATACTGCAGGTCTTTACAAGGGATTAGGATACCCACATCCACACCGAGATATTCTTAAGCTTTATCGCGAATTAGGCGGCGAAATTATCACCGTTGGCAGTGATGCCCATACACCGGAACATTTTGGATACGGTTTTGACGTTGCGAAAGCTCTCCTGCTTTCCTGTGGTTTTCGCTATTATACCTTGTTCCATCACCGCAAACCGGAGTTTTATACTCTGGACTCTGAATAACTTTATGATAAACGATGCAAATACAGCTCCGGCGGCACATCCATGTTGCTGCGAAGCTGTATTTTTGATTTTCTTCCATGATATTTTTCATATACAGAATGTCAACGAAACCTACTCTTTTACGATTCCCTCTTTTGATAATCCTCATATTCCGGAGATTGTTTTCTAAGCTCCGCAACCCTTTGCTTTAATACCTCTACTACATGGTCTATTTCCTGCTTTGTATTTTCCGCTCCCAATGTAAATCGTATTACACCCTCCTGATATTCCTTCGGCACCTGTATTGCCTGTATTACATGAGACGGTTCCGGGTCTCCGGTGTTGCAGGCAGAGCCGCCGGATGCATAAATATGCTCCATATCCAGCATTACCAGCAGAGATGCACTATTTAAAAACCGGAACGCAACGCTCACATGATTCGGAAGCCGGAACCATTGATGTCCGTTAATCCGACTATATGGAATCTCTCTTATAATTCTTTGCATCAGATAATCCCGCAGATAGGTTTCCTGCTTCTGTCTCCGTTCCATAGATGCAACCGCTAATTCCAATGCCTTTCCCATTCCGATAATGCCCGGTACATTTTCCGTACCGGCTCTGACTCCCCGCTCCTGTCCGCCGCCTTCTAAGAATCTGCGTATTGGCAAATCCTTTTGTATATATAAGAATCCGACTCCCTTCGGTCCCTGAAATTTATGAGCACTGGCACTTAACATGGATATGCCGTCTTTTTTCACATGAATCGGCACCTGACCGCATGCCTGCACCGCATCTGTATGAAATGCAATCCCCCGCTCCTTTGCCAGCATACCGATTTCATGTATCGGCTGAATGGTTCCGATTTCATTATTGGC
>ULRB01081568.1_pt1 | contig 10230 bp, 7 predicted proteins | sample 1955051 | NCBI WGS metagenome assembly ULRB01 (sample SAMEA4835671, study PRJEB28245) | human gut metagenome | biome: gut microbiome; material: fecal sample | place: Denmark | collected 2008 | reverse complement strand
TAACTATAAATATTGTTTCATTGATACAAGTAATATTAAATCATAAAATAATAAAAGTTACTAAATCAAATAGTATTTATTCTATATTAATATTATTATTTGTATTAACTATATTACAATTTAAATTTACTAGTGTTTTAGTACCAACAACTATAATGTTATTCATAACGTATTTAATATATATGTATATTGAAAGTCCTTCTATAAAAGAATATAATATCATAAATGAATTAAGAGTTAATGCATTAAAGAAAGATATGAATAAAACTAATTTCTTAAATAATATATCTCATGAATTAAGAACACCACTTACATCAATAATTAATTCTATAGAATATATGAGTATGCATACTGATAATTTATCAAATGAGATAAAAGAAAGTATCAATGATCTTAACGATGCATCTTCTTCATTATTAGATTTAGTTGGTAATGTTATAGATATAAATAAGATAGAAAATAAAGAACTAGAATTAAAAGAAAAGAATTATGATATAAGAAAAGAAGTAGAAAGATTAATACTATTAAATAAGAAAATGTCTAGTAAAAAAGATGTAGTATTTAAATATTCAATATCTGAAAATACTCCGAATGTTTTATATGGAGATAAGACTAAAATAAAAGAAATAATAAATAATTTACTTACTAATGCATTTAAATATACTGATAAAGGAACTATTACTTTAACAATAAATAGTGTTATTGAAAATGATATATGTAATTTACAAATAGAAGTAAAAGATACTGGAATAGGTATTAAGAGTGAAGACTTAAATAAGATATTTAGTAAAAAAGGTATAGATAATGATATTAACAGTGATGTTGATAGAGATGGTATAGGATTATTAGTATCAAAAGATTTAATATATTTAATGAATGGTACTATTAATGTAAGAAGTTATTATGGCAGCGGTAGTGTATTTAGTATAGAAATACCACAAAAAATATCAAATGTAGTAGATAATAATTCTAATGATAACAATATTACATATGATAATAAAACTATATTACTTGTTGATGATGATGAACTTAATAATAAAGTTTTATCTAGATTACTTTCTAAATATAATATAAAATTATCGACATGTAAAAATGGTAGCGAATGTATTGATAAAATAAATAATAATGAAAAATATGATCTTATATTTATGGATATAATGATGAAAGATATGAATGGTGTTGATACATTAAAAGAATTAAAAAATATAAATAATTTTAATACTAAGGTCATAGCTTTTACTGCTGATGCTCTTACTTCATCTAAAGACAAATATATAAAATATGGATTTGATGGTTATATTTCTAAGCCATTTAAAAAAGAAGATTTAGAAAAAATACTTAATGATAATTTAATAAATAATAAATAATTTTATAGAATAGAATATATTTAATTATTTTATGATAATTAAATAAGATTTGACAAACTAATTTAATGAATGTATAATTAGGTCATAAATCTTTGATGTGGAGAAGTAATATATAGATGTTTTAAAGAGAGTTAGTGATTGGTGAAAACTAATAAACTATATATATGAATAACACCACTGAGTGGAATATTGAACTAGTAGTAAGTATTCCCGGGAAACCGTTATAATAATTAAGTTAAATAAGGGATGGTAATCGTCATTATGACTCCTTTTACCATCTCTTTTTATTTTAGGAAAGGAAGATGAAATATATGGATGTTAAAGATTTATTTAAAAAAATAGAAGACTACGAAAATAAAGATGTAGTATTAGAAGGTTGGGTTCGTAATAATAGAAATCAATCTAATTTTGGATTTATTGATTTTAATGATGGAACATATTTTCAAAATTTACAACTTGTATATGATAAAGAATTATCTAATTTTGATATGATTAGTAAAATTAGAGTAGGTTCAGCTATAAGAGTTAATGGAACAATAATTAAATCACAAGGTAGTGGACAAAGTCATGAAATGAAAGTTAAAAATATTGAAATATTAGGAGACTGTCCTGAAGATTATCCAATTCAACCAAAAAGACACACAAGAGAATTCTTAAGAGAACTAGCATACTTAAGACCAAGAACAAACTTATTTAATGCAGTTTTTAGAGTAAGAAGTGTAGCTGCTCATGCTATACATGAATATTTTCAAAGTAATAACTATGTATATTTTCATAGTCCAATTATAACAGGAGCAGATTGTGAAGGATCAGGACAAATGTTCAAAGTAACAACTCTTGATATGAATAATCTTCCTTTAGGGGAAGATAAGAAAGTTGATTTTAAGAAAGATTTGTTTGGTAAACAAACATATATAACAGGCTCTGGTCAACTTCATGGAGAAACTTTTGCTCTTGCATATAAAAAGATATATACATTTGGTCCAACAATGAGAACAGAAAACTCAAATACAAAAACACATGCTAATGAATTCTGGATGATTGAACCTGAAATAGCATTTTGTGATATGAATGGAATAATGGATATAGAAGAAGAAATGTTGAAATTTATTATCAAGTATGTAATGGAAAGATGTCCACTTGAAATAGATTTCTTTGATAAATTTGTAGAGAAAGGACTTAAAGATAAATTAAATAAAGTATTAAATAGTAAATTTGTAAGAATTACTCATCACGATGCTATAACTTTATTAAAAGAAGCAAAAGTTGACTTTGAATTTAAACCAGAATATGGCGAAGATATTGCCAAAGAACATGAAAAATATATTACAGAACACTTTAATGGTCCAGTATTTATAACAGACTGGCCAAAAGATATTAAAGCGTTTTATATGAAATTAAATGATGATAATAAAACAGTAGCTGCAGTAGATTTAGAAGTACCAGGTTCTGGAGAATTAATTGGTGGAAGTCAAAGAGAAGATGATTATGATAAACTAATTAATAGAATGAAAGAAATGAATATACCACTAGAAAACTTAGATTGGTATACAAATCTTAGAAGATTTGGAGGCTGCTATCACGCAGGATTTGGTCTTGGATTTGAAAGATTAATAATGTATCTAACAGGTATTGAAAACATAAGAGATGTAATACCTTATCCAAGAACACCTAATAACTGTGACTACTAAAAGGAGGAACAGTGAAAACAAATAAATATCGTACAATCATGATTAGTGATATAGAAAACGATATGGTAGGAAAAGAAATAATAGTTAGTGGTTGGGTACAAAATATAAGAGATCATGGTGGAGTTTTATTCCTTGATTTAAGAGATACAAGTGGAGTATTACAAACTGTATCAAATGATGACTCTATATTTAAAGGCCTAGCTAAAGAAACAGTTATAAGATTAAAAGGTATACTTCGTAAAAGAGATGAAGATACTATAAATAAAAAAATTAAAAGTGGAGAAGTGGAATTATTAATAAGTGAACTTGATGTACTTGGAGAGTCACTTCATGAATTACCATTTGAAATAATGTCTAGTAAGCAAGTAAGTGAAGATGTTAGACTTAAATATAGATATTTAGATATGAGAAATGATAAAGTAAAAGATAATATATTACTTAGAAGTGAAATACTACATTTCTTAAGAAATAAAATGTATGATTTAAGTTTTACTGAAGTACAAACACCAATACTTACTGCATCTAGTCCAGAAGGAGCAAGAGATTTTGTTGTTCCAAGTCGAAACTTTAAAGGTAAATTCTATGCTTTACCACAAGCTCCACAAATATATAAAGAATTATTAATGGTAGGTGGAATAGATAAATATTTTCAAATAGCACCTTGCTTTAGAGATGAAGATGCTAGAAGTGATAGAACATTAGAGTTTTACCAACTTGATCTTGAAATGAACTTTGTTACTGAAGAAGAAGTTCTTCTACTTGGAGAAGAAATATTTCATTCAGTATTCACAAAGTATAGTGATAAAAAAGTTTCACCTAAACCATTTAGAAGAATAAGTTACAATGATTCAATGGAAATGTATGGAACAGATAAGCCAGATTTAAGAAACCCACTTATAATAAAAGATATAAGTAAAATACTTGAAAATACTACATTTGGTCCATTTAAAAGTTCGATTATAAAAGCAATAGTTGTAGATGATATAGGAGATAAATCAAACTCATGGTTCAATGAAATAGTGGATTATGCGTCATCTATTGGAATGCCAGGTATAGGGTATTTAACACTTACTAAAGATAAAACATTTAAAGGGCCTATAGATAAATTCTTAAATGATACAGAAAGAAAAGATTTAATAGAATTTTTATCTATGAAAGAAAATTCAGTAGTATTCTTTATTGCTAATAAGAATAAAAAAGTAGCTCAAAAGTTCTCAGGTCAAATAAGAACATATCTTGGAAACAAACTTAATTTAATAGATGAAAATAGAATAGAATTATGTATTATTAATGACTTTCCAATGTTTGAATATGATGAGAAACTTAGAAAATATGAATTTTGTCATAACCCATTTAGTCTTCCACATGAAAGCAATATAGAGTATAATAAAGATAACATGGATGAAATACTGGCTTATCAATATGACTTTGTATGTAATGGTAATGAGATGGCAAGTGGAGCAATAAGAAATAGTAATGTTGAATCACTTATAAAAGGATTTGAAGCAGTTGGTTATAAGAGAGATGAAGTTGAACGTAAATTTCAATCATTAATAACTGCGTTTAAATATGGATGCCCACCTCATGGAGGTATGGCTCTTGGAATAGATAGAATTATTATGATATTAAAAGAAGAATCAAACTTAAGAGAAGTACAAGCATTTCCAGTAAGTACTAGTGGTCAAGATCTTATGATGGGAAGTCCTAGTACATTAGAACCAAAGCAATTAGAGGAGCTCGGTATTAAGATAAAGGAGGAATAATAATGAGTAATTTCACAAAAGAAATGATAGATGATTATGCTGATAAATTACTTATAGGATTAACAGAAGAAGAAAGAACTAATATACAAGAAGAATTTGATGAAATAGAAAAAAATATGGATTTAATAAATGAAATACCAAATATTAAAGACACTGAACCACTTAGTTATCCATATGATTCTTATATAGAAGAATTAAGAAGTGATGATGAGGTACTGGATGAAATACCTATTGAAGATTTACTTAAGAATTGTGACCAATATGAAGGTAGAGAAGTAGAAGTACCAAAGGTGGTGGGATAATGATAACTAAAAATATTAAAGAATTACATGAAGATTTATTAAATAAGAAAATTACTTCAAAAGAACTAGTAGATGAATCATTAAAAAAGTGCCATAGTATACAGGAAGCAACTAATTCATTTGTAACTATAATTGATGATGCGAAAGAAAGAGAAGTAACAGAAGAACTTGTAAGTGGTATACCTTTTGGAGTAAAAGATAACTTTTCTACTAAAGATATTTTATCAACAGGAAGTTCTAATACATTAAAAGATTATGTTCCATTCTTTGATGCGACAGCAGTACTAAATCTTAAAAATAAAGGTGCTGTTCCAGTTACAAAAACTGTTCTTGATGAACTTGGAATGGGCGGAACTGGTACTACAGGACATACAGGCATTGTACATAACCCTTGGGATACTAGTAGAATGACAGCAGGAAGTTCAGCAGGAAGTGCAGCATCTGTCGCATGTGGATGCTATCCATTTGCTCTTGGTAGCGATACAGGAGACTCAATACGTAAACCAGCTGCATACTGTGGAATAGTTGGTTATAAGCCTACATATGGAATGATTTCAAGATATGGACTTTTCCCATTTGCTTGCTCTCTTGATACAGTTGGTGTATTATCAAGAAGTGTAGAAGATGCTGCTATCGCAGTAGATGCTATGAAAGGAAAAGATCCTAAAGATATGACATCTTGGGATTCAAGTTATATTGAATTATATAAAAGTTTAAATAAAGATGTTAAAGGAAAAAAATTATTCTATATTAAAGAAATAACTGATATAGATAATTATAAAAATCCTAGTGAAGAATTAAAAAATCATTTAGAAAATTTTAATAAAACAATAGAACTTTGTAAAAAACTTGGTATGGAAGTATATGAAGAAAGTGTTGATAAAAAGTTATTAGATGCAGTTCCATCAGTTTATGTAGTGTTATCTTGTGCAGAAGCAACAAGTAATATGTCTAACTTAACTGGAATTAGTTTTGGTCCAAGAGGTGAAGGTGAAACTCCATTTGAAATAATGAAAGATCACAGAACTAAAGGATTTAGTCCACTTATTAAAAGAAGATTTGTAATTGGTTCTTATGTACTTCAAAAAGAAAACCAAGAAAAATATTTCATAAATGCTAAAAGAGTAAGAAGACTTATTGTTAACAAAATGAACGAATTATTTAGTAAATATGATGGACTTATTTTACCTGTAGGTAGTGGTCCTGCTAAACCTATAGAAGACTCCAAAAATAAATTATCTAGTTCAAATAATATTTTAGAAGACCACTTACAAATAGGTAACTTTGGTGGATATCCATCAATAACAATACCAAATGGATTTGTAAATAATCTTCCAGTTGGAGTAAATATAACAGGTAAAGTTAAGGATGATATAAATGTTTTAAATATTGCATACGCTCTTGAAAGTAATATGGAATATAAAAATCAGATTGCAAAGGAGGTGTTATAATGTCATATAAGGCAGTAATAGGACTAGAATTTCACTGTGAAATGAAGTCAAATACAAAAGTATTTTCACCATCAAGCAATAGTTTTAGTAAAAGAGCTAACTCAAATGTAGCACCACTTGATATGGCATTTCCAGGCACACTTCCAGTTGTTAATAAAACATGTGTCAAAAAAGCAATAATGATGGCTTCAATATTGAATTGTAAAATACCTGAATATATGGAATTTGATAGAAAGAACTATTATTATCCAGATCTTCCAAAGGGATATCAACTAACACAATTCTTTAATCCAGTTGGAGTAAACGGTAAAATAACTATAGATGTAAAAGGCACTAAAAAAGAAGTATTAATCCATGATATACATTTAGAAGAAGATGCTGCTTCACTTGATCACTATTATAATACTTCAACAATAGATTATAATAGAGCAGGTGTACCTCTTTTAGAACTTGTAACAGAGCCATGTTTACATAGTGCAGATGAAGCACTAGCATTCTTAGAACATGTTAAAAGTATTTATGAATATACTGATATATCAGAATGTGATACTAAAAAAGGACAAATAAGAGCCGATGTAAATGTATCAATAATGAATGAAAATGATACTTGCTTTGGTACAAAAGTTGAAGTTAAAAACGTAAATAGTTTTGATGCGATTAGAAAAACAATAGAATATGAAATTAAAAGACAATCAGAACTAAAAGATGCAGGACGTTATGATGAAGTAGTACAAGAAACAAGAAGATGGGATGACGAAAGTGGTACTACTATCCATATGAGAAGTAAAGCTGATGCGATAGATTATAAATACTTCACAGAACCAAATATTCCAAGATATAAAATATCAAAAGAATTAATAGAAGAAATTAAATCACAAATACCAATGCTTGCAAGTGAAAGAAAAGAAAAATATATGAATGAGTATGGACTTTCAGAATATGATGCAAACGTACTTACTAAAAATAAAAAAGTATCAGATTACTTTGAAGAATGCATTAAAGATAAATGTGAACCTAAAATGGCATGTAACTGGATAACAACAAGATTACTTGGTGAAATAAATAAGAGTGAAGACATAACAATAGACAATATATTTATAAGACCAAACATGATAGTAGAATTAATAACACTTGTAAATGATAAAAAAATATCATCAGATCAAGCTAAAAAAGTGTTTACTAAAATGCTAGAAGAAAAACTAACTCCAAAAGAAATAGTTAAAAAATATGATATGGAAGTAATAGAAGATTCATCATTTATAGATTCACTTGTAGATGAAGTAATAAGTGAAAATGAAAAAGCAATCACAGATTATCATAACGGAAGAACTAATATGTTAGATTACCTAGTTGGTCAAGTAATGAAAAAATCAAAAGGAAAAGCAAATCCAGTTGAAGCAAAATCTAAAATGTTAGAAAAAATTAAATAATGTAATACCTAGTCATATGATTAGGTATTTTTAATGTAAAATTTACATATAATTACTATAAATAATATTCAATATAAAACAATATGATATAATTTAGATGGAGAATGTATATGAAAAAGAAAAAAAGTAAAATGTTAAGAAATTTATTATTTTTTGTGATATTTGCTGGTATTTCAGTAATAGCATTTAATTATTTTAATGTGTATGATAAGATACTAGAATATACTATGGAAAACGGAATCAATATTGGTAATATTTATGTGGTTAAACCTAAGGTTAAGATAATTGATGAAGATTCTAAAACTAGACCTATTGCAGTATCAATTAATAACAATCATGATGCTTATCCACATGCTGGACTACAGGACGCATATCTTGCATACGAACTTATCGCAGAAGGTGGAATCACAAGAATAATCGCATTTTTTAAAGACCAAACAACTAAAAAGATAGGTTCTGTTAGAAGCGCAAGACATTATTTTTTAGATTATGTTCTTGAAAATGATGCTATATTTGTTCATTATGGGCATTCACCACAAGCATTAAGTGATATAAAAAGTTTAAAGATTAACAATATAAATGGTATGTATGATGCTAAAGGATTTTTTAGAGATACTTCACTTCATAGAGCATATGAACATACTGCATTTACATCAATGGATAGAATTAATAAGTTAATAAAATCAAAAAAATATAGAAATACCACTGAAGAACAGTTACTCAAATATAGTCCTATTAAAATGGAATATAAAACTGAAAATAAAAAAGAAGCAAATATAGTTGAAATAGTATATTCATCATATCAAACAACAAAATATGTTTATGATCCTGAGAATATGAATTATAAAATGTTTATGGGAGGAAAAGAACATACTGATCTTATCACTAAAAAACAATATACTGTTAAAAATATAATAACTTATCAAGTGCAAAATTCTAGTATACAGAGTGATAGAAAAGGTAGACAAGATTTATATAATGTTGGTAATGGAGAAGGTTATTATGTTTCAAATGGTGAAGCAATAAAGATAAAATGGAGTAAAAAAGATAGAGCAAGTAAAACTATTTATACTTTAGAAGATGGAAGTGAACTTAAAGTAAATGATGGAAATACTTGGATTCATATACAACCAAAAGGTAAAAAATTAAATATTTCTTAATATCAAAATTTTATATTGAAATATTAAATATTAAATGTTAAAATAGTACTATGAGAATAAGGAGGATATGATACTCATATGAAAGATAATATATTAAATTTTTTAGCAGATAATTATTTGATTTTTATGATTGTTGCTGTAATATTACTATTTGCATTAATTGGCTTTATTGTTGATGGTAAAAAGAAAAAACAAAAAGGAGGAGAAGTTGTTCCTGGAGCGTCTGTTCCACCACAACCAGCGCCAACCATGGTAAATCCTGGAATGGCACCACAAGCTGATACTGTTACACCAGCTCCTGCTGTAGCTCCTGCACCAGTTGAACCTAGTTTAAGTGGCCTTGAAGCAACTGCTAATGATGTTACTTTAAATACAAGTACACCAGTTACACCTCAAGTAGCTCCTGCGACTGAAGCACCAGTTGAAAGTATTTTTAATACTCCAGCTGTGGAGTCACCAGTGTCAGCTACAGCTGAGAAACCAACTTTAGTGATTGAAGAACCAGCACCAATGGTACAACCAGAGGCATTAGTTCAAAGCCCTGAAGTTATGGCTCCACCAATTGGTGAAACTCCATCAATAGGAGAAACACCAAGTATTGGCGAAACTCCAAGTATAGGTGAAACTCCAAGTATTGGTACAACACCAGTAGCACCTCAAGTTGAAACTTCAACTGTTACTCCTGAAGTAGCACCTGTTGCTTCAAGTGTTCCTGAAACTCCAGTAACACCAGTAATAGGAGAAACACCTAGTATACCTGCTGCACCTGTTTCTGAAACACCAACAACACCAGGTACACCACTTCAATAAAAAAATCAAAGATAGATATAATAATAGCACTAGAAATAGTGCTTTTTTGTTTAGTATAAAAGTGATTATTTAAATAGTTAATTTTTATTCCCCACTAGATTATCTAGAACTATTATTTATTTGCAAGTATAAGTTTTGAATAAAAATCAAATCTTTTAAATTTAATTCATTGACTAATTATTATTATACGTGCTATAATAATGTCATGAATAGAATAGTTAATTTCTTACAAAAATATTTTGCTGTTATTTCAGTA
>ULRB01091259.1_pt1 | contig 10237 bp, 7 predicted proteins | sample 1955051 | NCBI WGS metagenome assembly ULRB01 (sample SAMEA4835671, study PRJEB28245) | human gut metagenome | biome: gut microbiome; material: fecal sample | place: Denmark | collected 2008 | reverse complement strand
CTGGCCAGCGCCATAGAGCGTACCGCCTATGGTGACGCCGTGCGTGCCGACGACGCCCTCGCCCTCGCAGTTGAGGGTCACGGAGCAGTAGTCCTCGCGGGTGATCTCGACCACTTTGCCGGTGACGTCGGTGACAGCGCTCTTGCTGTCACCGGTGCGCCAGTCTTTGAGATAGCCTATGGTGACGTTGTTCTCGCTGTCCCAGACCTCTGCGCCCTCTTCGAGCTGCTCAGCGACGTATTTGGGCGTCTCCTCGCAATAGAGGGTGACAAGGACCTTCTGCGTGTTGGCAACGGTACTGTCCGGCCCAAGGAGCTTCATGCCGAGGAACGCGCCCGCGGCAAGGATGATTATGACTATGAGCAGGTCAACTATATTGACCTTTCCGAACAGTCTGCCTTTTTCGTCGATCATGATGTGCCTCCAGAATAATTATTGATATGTGCGGTAGACGTCCCAGGCGAGCTTCTCGAGGTCGAATTCCTCTGAGATTTTACGCAGGGCGTCCGCCGAAAACTGCTTATAGAGCGCTTCATCCTCCATGAGCCGCAGGATGGCCCGGGCAAAGCCGGATACGTCGCCGTATTGGACGACAAAACCGCATTGAATGTTCGTCTCCGCAAGGTCGCGGTTGCCGCCGACGTCTGTAACTACCAGGGGCAGCGCGGCGTTCATCGCCTCCAGGACGGCAAAGCTCATGGCCTCATTGCAGGAGCTGGTGTTGAGGTAGAGGTCGGAAGCGCGGAGTATACGGTCCGCATCGTTCCGGTAGCCCGTCTGCACGACTATATCACCGAGCCCGAGCTCGGCCGCCTTCTGTTTCACGGCGCCGAACTGCTCGCCGTCGCCGCATATGACGCAGCGGAAAGGGCGGTCCGTCAGCTTTTTCAGCTCCGCCAGCGAGTCCAGCAGGAAGAAAAGCCCCTTTTCGGGCGCGTACCTCGCCAGGATGGAGAGCATGAACTCGCCTTCGCCTATGCCCAGCTCCGGCCTCACGGAGAGGTCGCGCACCGGGTGCTTTTCCGGCTCGACGCCGTTGTAGATGACCTCAATGCGCTCTGGGCAGACGCCGTTTTCCACCATGATGTCCCGCCCCTCACGGCAGACCGCGATGATCCTGTGGTCCTTCGGTGTGAAGATGCGGTTGAGCAGCCGCCATTTGAGCCCGCTGCGGATGGTGAGGTGGTTCGTATATACGACGTGCGGCGCAGAATAACGCCGGAGTGAGAGCAGGGCGATGATGTTCTCCCGCGGGTACTGGGCGTGGATGACCTCTATCTTGTTGCCGCGGCAGTATTCAGCGAGCCTGCGCGCCGCCGCGAGGGGAGAGCCACCCATGTCAAGCTGCAGGCAGGGGATGCCGCGCTCCGCCATCTTCTCCGAGAGCTCTCCGGCAATGTTGTAGGCGAAATGGCACTCGTTCCCGGCTGAGCTGAAGATACGCACAAGGTTCTCAACGTATTTTTCCGTCCCCGCCTTGCCCGCAAAGTTTATGAGAAAGAGTATCCTCAGTGTGATCCCTCCTGATTTCAATTCTATTCATTATATAATATTTGGGCGTTATCGTCAAGCAAAGGGCTGCTTGCCGAGTCGGCGCAAATGTGTTATCATTTGTGACGCGAGGTGTTGGACTTTGACAGAAAAACTGTACTATTCTGACGGACATCTGGCCAATTTCACCGCCAAGGTACTGTCGTGCACGGAGGAAAACGGGCGATACGCTGTCGTGCTGGACAGGACCGCGTTTTTCCCCGGCGGCGGCGGTCAGGATGCTGACGAGGGCGAGCTGGGGGGTATGCGCCTGCTCGGCCTGCGCGAGGACGGCAAGGAGATCATCCATCTCGTACCGGGCGCGCTGCAGCCCGGCGCAGAGGTCGAGGGCAAGCTGGATTGGCCGTTGAGGTTTGGCAGGATGCAGGGACATTCGGGCGAGCACATCCTTTCCGGAACGGTGCACAGGCTGTTTGGTTGTGACAACGTGGGCTTCCACATGGGCGCGGAGGGAATGACGATAGACTTCTCCGCCGAACTGAGCCGCGAGGATCTGAGCCGGGCCGAGCTGGAGGCGAACCGGGAGATCTGGCGCAACCTTCCCGTCCGGACGCTGCTGCCCGGGCCGGAGAAACTCCACGCCATGGAGTACCGCAGCAAGAAAGAGCTGAGCGGCGAGGTGCGGATAGTGGAGATAGAGGGCATTGACCGCTGTGCGTGCTGCGCCCCGCACGTTTCACGGACAGGAGAAGTCGGCGTCCTGAAGATAATCGACAGTATGCGCCACCGCGGCGGGACTAGGCTTACGCTCATATGCGGCGAGGCGGCGCTGTGCGATTACCAGGAACTACACGCGAATAATGCGCGGGTCTCGGCTTCGCTCTCAGCCAAAAGGCTGGAGACGGGCGCGGCAATAGAGCGTCATCTGGCGGAGCAGGAGGAGCGCAAAGCCGAACTGACTCGGCTCAAGCGCGAACTGCTGCAGCTCAAAGCGGCGCGGCTGGAGCGCACAGAGGGCTGCATCTGCATATTTGAAGAGGACATGGACATGATAACCCTGCGCGAGCTGGTAAACGCGGGAGCCGAGCTGGCCGGGATAGCCTGCGCCGGATTCACGGGCAGGGACGGGGATTACAAATACATCATCGGCAGCCGGACGAAAGCTCTGCGGTCAATGACGAAAGAGATAAATGCCGCCATTGAGGGCCGGGGCGGCGGATCGGATGCGATGCTCCAAGGCACGAGCCGTGCCGGGAGAGAGACAATCGAACGGTATTTCGAATCCTTGAAAAATTGAATCAGCCGGGTCACGTTGAAGTGACCCGGCAATTTTATTAAAGAGAAAGGGGGCTGTGCAGAGAATGGGCAAGGTATACGGCTACATTAGAGTATCAAGTGCCGACCAGAACGAGGATAGACAGCTCATTGCACTGCGCGGCTGCCAGATACCTGAACGCAATCTGTATATCGACAAGCAATCGGGCAAGGATTTTGAAAGACCCCAATACCAGAGTATGGTACGCAGACTCAGGCGCGACGATCTCTTATACATCAAGAGCATAGACCGTCTCGGTCGAAACTACGGGGAGATACAGGACCAGTGGCGCATCCTGACAAAGGAGAAGGGCGTGGACATAGTTGTACTGGACATGCCGCTGCTTGATACGCGCAACGGCAAGGACCTGATGGGTACGTTTATAGCGGATCTGGTGCTGCAAATACTGTCTTTCGTGGCACAGAACGAGCGGGAGAACATCCGCCGCAGACAGGCAGAGGGCATAGCGGCGGCGAAGGCGCGAGGAGTACCCTTTGGCCGTCCAGCGGTTCCGATACCGGAAAATTTTGACCAAATAGTCGGCCAATGGCGCAGGCACGAGATAGATTTCGACTCTGCGTTACAGCGCACCGGCCTCTGCCCCGCAACATTTTACAGAAAGCTAAAGGACGGCAGCGAAATCTAAAAAATAGCTAATGCCGACATATCTTCCCTTGCCAATAGGTGGATTCTGTGCTATTATTGACAAAATTAGGCGAGAGGAGACTCGACATGAAAAAGATTTCGCTGGCTATATTGTTGGTCATGGCAATGCTTCTCACCCTGCTTCCAACCGGCGCCATGGCGTTGGACACAACCACAAGAGACACTACCGGCTATGATAGCGCAGCGCTTCCTCAAGGCCCCAATGTTTCAGGGAATGTGTGGACGGTCACGCCGGAAAACGCCCAATACACGCTCGACGGCGCGTACGGCTCTATTGACGGCAAGACTATCAATTTCAGCAGCGGTACATACGATGAAGTGCTCGTCCTCGGCCGCGCCACCAAGTTCAGCGGCAGCGGAACGGAGTATTATAAGGGCGGCTGGGAATCAAATAATAAAGTCGAGTACGCGAATATAGAAGGTACCGGAGTCTACAACTACAAACGCAAGGTTGCAAACGTAACGTTTACTTCGGATGCTGGCGTTGTACTGCCTGGATTCACGGCCTCTTCTGGACACAAATACGGCACTACAGGGAATCCCTCTTATGATTATGTCCGCGGGACTTCCACTGATAGCACTAACAACAGCTATTATCAGGCCACCTGCCTTGAGAGAATAACCTTCGATGGGCTGACTATTTCCGGGCGTGTTTATATTGCAGACTATTTGGATCCATCTTCGACAAATAATATCAAGTTCCAGAGCTGCACCTTTACCGGAAATGTGAACCAAATGAGTGATAACGGCTTTACCGCCGTTAAAATGCAGGGCGACAATAAATACTTTAAAAATGTATCTGTTGTTGATTGCAGTATCGAAAACTATTTTCAGGGTGTAAATATTCAAGGCGTAAATAGCCTTACAGTTAAAGGCTGCTCCATTGACAATACTACGCACAATGCAATAGCCGTTCAAAGCAGCACCAACAACCCGGTCAAAGGTAATATTGATATTGAAGAAAATATCATTCAAAATGCTAATGATCGCGCAATACGTTTTGGCAACGTTGATGCTGCCACGATCATAGTAAACAACAATGTCATGCTCAGTTCCGGTGATAGCGATGGCCAGCTCATCAAAGCCGGAACCGTGGATTCTAAAGCAAGTTTTGACCTGGACAATAATTACTGGGATGGGAAGTCTGTTGGCAAGGCTGTTGATTCCGGCCTGACGCCCCCGACGGAGGTCGGAGTGAGCGGAGGTACGTTCCCGATAGACGTGTCTGAGTACGCCAATGAGAGCTTCGTGGCGGTCGAGGACGAAAACGGCAACTTTGTTGTAGAGAGCATGACGGAGGACAATGCCGTTGCCATGGTGAACGATGTACCGTACAACGACTTCCACAAGGCCATGCTAGCCGCAAAGTCCGGAAATATGGTAGAGCTGCTCAGGGACGTCACTGTTGAAAGCTGGCAGCAGGTTTGGAATCTCAGCGGCGTCACGGTCAATGGCAACAACCACACTCTCAAAGTAAACGCCATCGAGAGCCTCCAGAACCACGACACAGTGTTCCACTCCAAGGGGAACAACCGTTTCTATGACCTCACCATAGACCTCTCCGGAATCAGCTCCGGCTCGCAGGCTCAGGGCTACAAGGCCATTTGCGCCGCACCCGGCGACAGCTTCGAGAGAGTTAAGGTTATCAGCGGCGAGCAAGTACCCGTATACGGCATCTTTGTGGGCGGCACGGACGCCGAGTACGAGGTAATATGCATCAGGAACTGCTCATTCACAAACTGCTCCTACGCCATCGGCGCAGAGCCCACCAGCGGCATAGCTTCTGACCTTGAGACCCTTGAGGTGACCGGCTGCACCTTCACGAACTGCGACTATGTCGGCATCCTCTATGCTGAGGACGTCACCTTCTATAACAACAGCGTCACAAGCGGCAGGCTGAACATAATGCACGGGAGACAAGAGGTCACCAACAACACCTTTGCCGGGGCGAGCCGCATCAAGTTCTATGCTGACCAGGCAAAATTCGAGAAGAACAATATCTCCGCGGAAAGCTGCCTGGAAGTTGTCGATGCGGTTAAGAGCGTTGATATCGCAATGAACTACTGGGGCGGCGGCGCGCCCAGCGAAAGCCAGCTCGGCAATGCAGCGGGCAAAGTTGAGGGCGCAGACGAGTACTACACCAGCCCCAATATGGATGAAACGAACCTCTGCACTATTACAATCATTTTCGACAACGGCCAAATGCCGGCTGAGATTGAGGGCTATGAGGTCGGAGAAACATTCTACTTCCAGCCGGCGCCGAGCAAGGCGGGATGCATCTTCATGGGCTGGAGCTGGAATGGCCGGACATATCAGCCGGGCGACAGCATCACGATAACGGGCGACATGGTCATCCGTGCCATTTGGTCCGCCCTGCCCGACATCGAGCCGGGACAGCCGAGCCAGCCCGATGAGCCTGCTGTCCCCGACTTCCCGTTCACCGACGTGTCCGTGAACGCCTGGTATTACGAGGCTGTGAAGTACGTCTACGAGAACGGCATCATGAACGGCATGGACCGCTACAGCTTCCAGCCGAACGGCACGCTGACCCGCGCGATGATCTGGACTATGCTCGCCCGCCTTGACGGCGTAGACACCGAGGGCGGCGCTAACTGGTACGCCAAGGCCCAGGAGTGGGCGACGGCAACTGGCGTCTCCGACGGCGAGAACCCGACCGGCGAAGTGACTCGCGAGCAGCTTATAACGATGCTCTGGCGCTATGCCGGCTCTCCCGTCTACACCGCGGACCTGCGCGGCTATGTTGACACCGCGGACATAAGCAGCTGGGCCGAGCAGGCCATGTGCTGGGCGGTAGCCACCGGCGTCATCGAGGGCGACGAGAACAGCGCCCTGACTCCTAAGGCCGACACCACCCGCGCCCAGGCCGCCGCGATGCTCATGAGAGCAATAGAACTCTAAGTAATACGCAAAAAGAACCGGGAGGGGCGACCCTCCCGGTTTTTCTATGCCCTGTTTAGTTCAGAATAATGACCGGCCCGCCGGCGGTGCTCAGCATCCCAGCGTGTATTTCGATGGAACTGCCGTCGAATTGGTTTACATAAGTCCCATTGGGCCAGTCCACGGGGATGAGCGCGGGCTGGGCGCGGGTGCAGAAAACACCAAGGGCGCGTCGCTCGCCGAGGGCGTAGGAGCCGCGGATGACTCCGCCTGGCAGGGCGGAGAGTGAGTACGCGCCTAGGGAGAAGAGCGGGTCCTTCTTGAGCTGCGAAAGCCGCGCGAAAAGCCCGGAATAGTCGCGGCCTGTGTCCCAGGCAACGCTGTCGCGGTCGAAGAGGCTGGGCAGGTGCGCCGAGCCGCACTCCTGGCCGCCGTATATCAGAGTAAGGCCCTTCTGGAAGAACATGAAGGCCGTCCAGTTGAGCAGCATGGACTCGTCGGGCAGCAGGAAAGCCGCGCGGGTGTTGTCGTGGTTTTCGAGGTAGCGCAGCTTCACGTAGTTGTCGGGATAGATGTACTCCTGAGCCGCAACGCGCGCAATGTAGTCTGCAAGGGGCAGCTCACCCTTGAGGCAGGCCCGGAACGCGCCGAAGATGTCGTAGTCGTAGCAGACATCGAAGGCTTGGTACATCTCGGAGTCCGAGTGTCCGACGAGCCCGCGCTCACGCATGGAGACGATAAACTCCGGCTCCACGGACTCTGCCAGCCAGAAGCAGCCGGGGCGCACTTCCTCGACCTCGCGCCGCGCCCGCAGCCAGAACTCCAGCGGCACGAGCGGGGCCACGTCGCAGCGGAAACCGTCCACGATCTGCGCCCACATTTTGAGCGTCTCTATCTGGTAGTCCCAGAGGCCGGGGTTTGAGTAGTCGAGGTCTATTATGTCCGTCCAGTCCCCAACGCGGTTGCCGAAGCTGCCGTCGGGCTTGTGGTAAAACCACTCCGGGTGCTCCGAGGCGAGGACGGAGTCGGGCGAGGTGTGGTTATACACGACGTCGATGATGCAGCGCATCCCGCGCGCGTGTATCTCGTCCACGAGGTACCTGAAATCCTCGAGCGTGCCGTACTCGGGGTTCACGGCGCGATAGTCGCGGATGGCGTAGGGGCTGCCGAGCGAGCCCTTGCGGGCCTTCTCGCCAAGCGGGTGAATGGGCATGAGCCAGACGATGTCCACGCCCAGGGCCTTTATGCGGTCAAGGTCGGATACGAGGGCGCGGAAGGTACCCTCCTTCGTGTGGTTGCGGACGAAAACGGAATACATGACGAGGTTCCGGTAGTTCTTCTGTGTATCAAGCGCCATAACGACACCCCTTTCGGCTGTATGATAACTCAGCAGAGCCCAGGTTTCAAGGGGCATTCACGGCGTGAGGTTCAAATCGCAGCTCCCTCCGCTTCAAGGTGTTCCCGCAGGGAGCGGCGGAGCCTCAGCATGAGCTGGGCCAGCTGCGCGGGCTTTGCGCCCTCCTGCGCCGCGAGCTCGCCCAGCGCGTCGCCGTACCAGTAGCGCCGGATGAAAAGCCGCCGTTCGCGCTCAGAGAGCGTGCCGAGCCAGGTTTCGATCTGCCGGGTCAGCTCCATGGAGTCAAGGGTCTGCTCCACCGTCACGGGCGAGGGTACGCAGTCGTCCAGCTCCGAGAGCAGCGCGTCCAGGCCCGCATAGCGTTTCTGCGCCCGGTTTTGCCGGTAACGGCTTATTGAGAGGTTCCGCGTGATGCGGCCCAGAAAGGCGCGCAGGCTCGCGGGCAGCTCCGGCGGCATCCGCGTCCAGGCGGCGAGGTAGGTGTCGTTCACGCACTCGTCGGCGTCCTCGCGGATGCCTAGCAGGTTCAGGGCCACGCGCAGGCAGAACACGCCGTATTTTTTCGCCGTTTCCGCTATGGCGCTCTCGCTTCTGGCGTGGTAGAGGGCTACGATCTCGCGGTCTTCCATGCCGCGCCTCCTTTCATTCCGGCCTGTTCACGACGCCCGCAAAGAGCGGCAGGCCGTCCTGCGAGCTGATGGCAAAGAGGAAGGGCCGGTCGAGGGTGAAGTATATCTCCCGCTTCGGCGGCATCGGAGCGCCGGGTTCCAGCACCGTGAAGGCCGCGGCCTCCACGCCCTCCTCGTCAATCTTCACCCGCGCCGCGTGCGTGGCCTCGGAGACGTAGATGGGCATGTCCGTGTCCGTCGTCATCGGCGTGAAGTCCGAGACGTCGCTGTCGAAGACGTCCGTGACGCCCAGCTCCATCAGCCCCTCGGTGAGGTCGAGCTGGGACGCTATGTCGAACTTCGGCACGGAGAAATAGACCCTGGCATACTCGCCCCTGTCCGCCTCGCCGGAGGACATGAGCCGCGTGACTTCCTCATTTTCCAGCAGCGCGTCCACTGATACGCCCTCGTCGGGCAGGATGAACCACATGCCGTTCCCGCCCCGGAGGCTGAGCCGCACCGCGCCCCAGCCCTCGCCGCTGTAATAGTCCATGAACCGCCCGGTATACATGTACTCGGCGTCCACGTCGCCCGAGGGGGCATGAAAGACGTCCGTGTAATTTAGTTCCTCGTTGAACTCGTCCGTCCACTGGGCGCTGTAATATATGGTCGTCGCCAGCAGCAGGACGGTGAGCGGGTCCGTCTCTATCGCAGCGGCCTGCTCCTCGAGCAGCCCGCGCGTCTGCTCGTTCAGCCAGCTCTGGATGGCCCGGTTTATCTCCCCGCTGCCCATCTCGCCCCGGTAGGACGAGGCGTAATAGGTGTTCGCGAGCGTGTCCATCGTGCTCTGCACATAGCCCAGGTCGTCCCGCAGCCAGACGGAGCTTGACAGCACGCTCTGTATCTCCTCCTCGTCCATGCTGCACGCGCGCCATATGGCCTGTGCCTGTTCTCGGACGGCCTCGATGTCCTGCGCGCCGATGAGGTCAAGGAGCTGTGCGCGGCTCTCGCCGTCCGTCAGCTCTGCGAGCATGGCGAGGGCCATGTAGATGTTCACCGGCGAGAGCACAGCGTTTTCTTCGCCCGCGCCGGAGAGAAACTGCGCCGTCAGGGCCTCGAAGCAGCCGCCCGGCGTCGTGATGTCGTCCGGCAGGCGCACGTAGTCGTCATACTTCGCCTCGGCTATGGCCAGCGCGGAGGCCCCGTCTCCGGGCCGGAACAGCGCGACGGCGATGACCACGACCAGCAGCGCCGCCACGGCGCTCATATACCAAGCCCGCCGGGGCCTTCTGCGCTTTGCGCTGGCGTTTTCCACCAGCTCGTCGGATATATTCGTGACCGCCTCATATATCTTTTCACTGTTCTCGCTCATTGCAGCCACCTCCTCACTTAATATGTCGCAAAACGGAGACGGATGTTGCGGAAGGTATGGAAAACTGATACAATGTTCCGGGAGGGATTATGATGGAATATTGCCTCAACAATGAAAAGCTCTGCGTCCGCGTGGCCGCCGAGGGCGCGCAGCTGCAATCCATACGCGGCGCGGACGGCACGGAATACCTCTGGCAAGGCGACGAACGCTTTTGGCGCGGACGTGCGACCAACCTTTTCCCCTACGTCGGCCGCCTCACCGATGATAAATACACCTGGCGCGGCGCTGAGTACGCCATGACCCGCCACGGCTTTGCTCGCACAAGCGTCTTTGAGGCGGAGAAGGTCTCAGATGCGCGCCTTGTGCTCACGCTCACAGCGAGCGAGGCGACGCGGGCGGTCTACCCCTTTGAATTCAAGCTGAGCCTTGTATATGAGCTCGACGGCGACGCACTGCACGTGACCTACAGGGTCGAGAACAGGGGAGAGGGTCCCATGGCCTTCGGCCTCGGCGGGCATCCCGGTTTCAAC
>ULRB01039711.1_pt1 | contig 10263 bp, 10 predicted proteins | sample 1955051 | NCBI WGS metagenome assembly ULRB01 (sample SAMEA4835671, study PRJEB28245) | human gut metagenome | biome: gut microbiome; material: fecal sample | place: Denmark | collected 2008 | reverse complement strand
CTTTACATCATCCAGACTGTTCTGCAATTTATCAATATCGCCGTAATACAATCTTCCCTGTAAATTGCCAAGCTTTACCGCCTGATGTGTGATTATTCCCAATCTCACAAGAAATGTTCGTCCATATGCATTTGTTGAAAATGTGGTAACACATGGGGAGTATCGAAAGAAAGGTTATGCTACAGATTGCCTAAATTTTGCCAAGAAAATTGCAGAAGAGAATAATTGCTACAAGATGATGTTGCTTACAGGTTCAAAGGAAGAAAGTACATTGAATTTTTATCGAAATGCCGGTTATAACAGTTCAGACAAGACCGCATTTATACAGTGGATTGATATATGAAATATGTATACACCTAAACCATTGGGGCAGAAAGTGAGTGTTTGAGTTATGACAGGAAAGTTAAGAAATATGACGTCAATTTACTTATTAAAGGATGATAAAGTACTGCTCTTATTCAGAAAGGGCGGAAGAGTTGTAAGTGATGTATGGACAGGTTCTGCCGGAGGTCATTTTGAAGAATTTGAGCTAAATGATGCAAAGGCTTGTGTATTAAGAGAGATGAATGAGGAACTAGGACTTTGTGAAGATAATATTCGGAATCTTTCTCTTAGATATGTTACCTTACGAAGAACGAAAGGGGAGATAAGACAAAATTACTATTTTTTCGCAATACTTAATGAGGAAGTTAGTGATGATTTGGTTTCGAATGAAGGAGAATTGAAATGGTTTTCTCTAAATAAATTGGATGAACTGGAAATGCCATACACAGCAAGGTATGTTATGAACCACTACTGTTTGGTTGGACAGTATTCAGACAAAATATATACAGGTGTAGCAAATGAGAATGAGGTTATATTTTTGGAATTGCCGGAATTTTGATGTAGTGACAGAGGTGTAGAATGGTACAAAAATTTGAATATAAAAGAGCAACAATGGAAGATATCGACGAAATGGTAAGAACAAGGATTATTGTCCTTCGTGCAGCAAATAAGTTGTCAGATGATGAGGATATGTCCGTTGTGGAGGAGGAATCAAAAGCATATTATAGGCGTGTGTTGGAAACCGGTGAGCATATTGCATATTTGGTGTATGATAACGGGGCATTTGTCGGTGCAGGTGGTGTCAGTTTTTATCAGGTGATGCCGACATATCATATATATTTATTGATGCTATCGAATTTATTGCAGATTGTGGTGACAATGCATTTACGTTGTTGCAGGAGATATATAGGCTTGCAGATAAATACAGCAATGTATATATTATTACTTCATGTAGAACTACTGATAGTTCTGCGTTTATGAAGATTAATACAAAATATAGAATCAAAACATACGAGATTCCGGATTTGGCGAAAAATGAGATTGATAAAGTTGCTAAAAGTTATCCCATTATTTTATCCTTACAGCAGAATAAAAAATATTCGGATTTATTATGTGTGCCATTTTATCTCAATTTAATTGTATCGGGAGGATTTGTAGAAGAAAATATTAACGACGAGAATAATTTTAGAAATCTCATATGGGAAAGAATCATCTGTTTAAAAGACAAGTGCAAAAAATATAGTGTCTTACAAAGTGATGTTAGAAAAACTGTTGAGCGCATTGTTTTTGAACGTGCTAGTCGTTTTGTTGTTGGTGTTGATAGTGATATTGTAGATAGCGATATTCTAGAAGCATTGAAATCAGAAGGAATTATTGTCGAAAGCAGGAATAAGATTCGTTTGAAATATGATATTTTCGAAGACATTTGTTTTGAACGATATATTTATTTCTAATCCGACAAAAGAATTGTTGGAAAAACACATAATGCTATCAATGGGAGTTCCAGAAATAACCAGGCGATATGAGAAAGATGAAAAGTGTGCATGTAATTTGCAACAATACTTTGCTAATTCGTATCTTTATGGAGATGATGGAATAAAAAACAGATGTCATGTTATTTTAGATTACTTATATTCTATATACGATGAAAAAACGTATTCTAATGAGAATTTGCAGATCCAAAAAATGGATTTTCGTGATGTTGCTGTGACAAAAATAGATGAAAAGACAATAATGATTGAACCGCAGATCAAGGGAGAAGCACAAAAGATTGTTAAGAATAATGAAGATGCAAACGAACCAATATTGCAGTTGAACAAAATTATAAATCATTTGTTAGAGGATATTAATGATAAAAAGGCTAATGCTGGTCAAGTTATTACAGTGATTGATATTCTTTGTGAAAAGATGAAAGATGATTATCGTATTGAAATGCAGTTCGAGAAAGTACTTGTAACATTTATCGCGTCTGCATTGATAATGTGCGATATTACGGATGAACAGCGAAATAAACTAGTCGAAGAATGGATTAAGCGTGTAAAGAAAATATTTTCAAACCAATCTTATGTTGCAGAAGTTAATATGGTAATTGTATTGTGTGAACAATTAAATAATGTATGATTGAAATATGGCATAAAAACTGTAAAGAAATGCGGGCTCATGAAATAATTGACACATTTCAAGAACATAAAGTATCCTCTTATTTTCAAAGAGAATTGAATATTATAGGACGAAATCCAGAAGCTGTTTATGATATTCTGTTTAAAGGAACTGACTTTTCGATATTTACCAGAGATACATTGGACTTTTATGAAGATGTTCTTAGTGGCTTTTTGGTGTCATATGTTGATGGATTTAGGGAGAAGGGTAAGAGAGATGACATTGAGAAGAAGATTCGAATTCTTGAAACTTATGTAAATAGTATTCCAGAGGACTATGTAAGAAATATTCTTGAAAAGAGATTGTTCCTTTGTAAAGGAAGATATAGCAGATCAGAAGGAAAGGTTTATGCACCGGCAGATGGTACGGTGGCAAATATCATGGAGAGCAAACATGGAATCATGTTTGTGACAGAAAGTGGAGCAGAAATTCTGATCCACATCGGAATTGATACTGTAAATTTAAATGGTAAATATTTTAAATCCCATGTTTCTGAGGGAGATAAGGTAAAAAAAGGAAAGCTTCTTGTGGAATTCGATATGGATGCCATTAAGAAAGAAGGATATGATCTGATCACACCGGTTGTTGTGACCAATATTTCTGATTATATCAAAGCAGTATGCATGGAAAAAGAAGATGCAGCTGTAAATGCAGGAGATAAATTTCTGACTATTGTATAAGAATAACAACGAAACATCAGGCGGAGATAACAGATCCGCCTGATGTTTGTAAAAAGGAGAAAATTAAAAAATGAAAAATTATAACCGTATGCCGGAAAAATTTCTCTGGGGCGGAGCAACTGCTGCAAACCAGTATGAAGGCGGTTGGGATGAGGATGGCAGAGGCCCGTCCATTGCAGATGTCCTGACAGGAGGAAGTGTGGATAAGGAACGTCGTCTTACACCGCCGGCACCGTTACCGGAAGAATTTTATCCCAATCACCAGGCAACTGATTTTTATCATCACTGGAAAGAGGATATTGCTCTTTTTGCAGAGATGGGATTTAAGGTATATCGTTTTTCTATTTCTTGGTCCAGAGTGTTCCCAAATGGGGATGAGGAAACTCCAAATGAGGAAGGCCTTAAGTTCTACGACAATGTGATTGATGAGTTGAGAAAATATAACATTGAGCCGCTGATAACGATCTCTCATTATGAGAATCCCCTTCATCTTTCTCTGGAGTATGGCGGATGGAAAAACCGTAAGATGATCGATTTCTATCTTCGATTTGCAAAGGTTTTATTTGAGAGATATAAAGGTAAGGTAAAATATTGGCTGACTTTTAATGAGATCAATATGCTGACGCAGGACTTTGGTGCGGTATTCTGTGCAGGAATGCTGGACCCGAAGGATGTATGTGAGCAGAGCCGTTATCAGGCAATGCATCACCAGCTGGTAGCAAGTGCACTTGCAGTTTCCATGGCTCATGAGATCAATCCGGAGTTTATGCTTGGCTGTATGCTTGCTTATCACAATGGTTATCCATATACCTGCCATCCGGATGATATCTTATATGCACAGCAGTTTGGGCAGATCCACAATTCCATTGCCGGTGATGTTCATGTAAGAGGATATTATCCGGGATTTGCAGCGAGATACTTTGAGGAGCACGGAATCCAGCTGGAGGTTCTTCAGGAGGATAAAGAGATCCTCAAGAAGGGTACGGTGGACTTTTTCACCATCAGCTATTATTCCAGTAGCTGTGTCAGCGTGACAAAGGACGGAGAGAAAACGGCCGGAAATGGAAGTGACAATCTGAAAAATCCATATCTGAAAGCTTCCGACTGGGGCTGGCAGATCGATGCAACTGGTCTTCGCTATGTTCTGAACCAGATCTATGACCGCTATCAGATTCCGATCATGATCGTGGAAAATGGTCTTGGGGCGGTGGATCAGCTGACAGAGGATGGAAAGATTCACGATGATTACCGTATTGAATATATGCGCCGCCATATAGAGCAGATGAAGGAAGCAATCCATGACGGAGTAGATCTGATCGGCTACACCTGCTGGGGCTGTACAGATCTTGTCAGTGCCTCCACCGGAGAATTCAAGAAGCGTTATGGTCTTATCTATGTAAATAAAAATGATGACGGGACCGGAGACTTTTCCAGAATCCGCAAAGATTCTTTTTACTGGTACAAAAAAGTGATTGAATCCTGCGGGGAAGAGCTTTAACTGAATCCCTGCAAAAAATGCTCGGTCAAGAAATGATGTAACTGTCCACTTGCCCCCGCATAATAGACTGGAGAGCCTAATACGATTCCGTCTATTGCAAGAGCATTTTTAAAGGGTGCGCCGGAAGAACTTACAGCAAAGGATGGTGTTTATCGGCATATGGCAAAGACACAGCTTCAGGCAGCAGGCTGGAAATTGTAAAAAGCAGTTGACCTCCCCTTTATTCCGTCATAAGATAAAAAAGATAGTGAGCATGCTATTGCGGAAACAGATAACGAAGGAAAAAAGAAAATGAGTTTTTTAGAAAGAAAAAACACAAAAGATGGTATGGCAGCAGGTCAGAAAGCCAGCGTAGATAATATTTATGCGCTGGATGGCAAAGTGCCGGTTTTAAATGCAATTCCATTTGGCTTGCAGCATATTTTAGCTATGTTTGTAGCCAATATTGCACCGATTCTGATTGTGGCAGGGGCCTGCGGAATGGATGCAAAGAATACGGCAATGATTATTCAGAGTGCAATGATGATTGCCGGAATCGGAACACTGATTCAGTTATTCCCAATCTGGAGAATCGGTTCGAGACTTCCGATTGTCATGGGAATTTCCTTTACCTTTGTATCCATTGCCTGTGTCATTGGCGGACAGTATGGCTATGGAGCAATCATGGGAGCGGTTCTTGTTGGAGGTATCGTAGAAGGTGTCCTTGGACTTTTGTCCAAATACTGGATGAAACTGGTAACACCGATTGTAGCAGCTACCGTTGTAACAGCAATTGGATTTTCCCTGCTTGAAGTAGGCGCAGATTCCTTTGGTGGTGGTAGCAGCAGTGCGGATTTCGGATCTGCAACCAACTGGATACTTGGAACCGTGACACTGGTATGTTGTATCGTATTTAATATTGTAGCAAAATCCTATTTCAAACAGTTATCCGTACTGTTTGGACTGATTGTAGGTTATATTGTGGCATTGTGTATGGGTGTGGTAGATTTTTCAGCACTTTCCGATACAAGCCTTCTGGCACTGCCGCATCTGATGCCATTTAAAATGGAATTTCATGCAGATGCTATTATCGCATTTGTTTTGATATTCTTAGTGTCAGCAACCGAGACAATTGGAGATACCTCGGCACTGGCATCATCCGGCTTAAACCGTGATGTCACCCAAAAAGAGACTGCGGGCTCACTTGCCTGTGATGGATTTGTCAGTGCATTATCTTCGGTATTTGGCTGTATGCCGATTACATCCTTCAGCCAGAATGTAGGTCTGGTTGCCATGACCAAGGTTGTAAACCGTTTTGTCATTGCAACGGGGGCCATAATTATGATTCTGGCAGGAATTTTCCCGGTAATAGGTGCAGTACTTGCCACACTGCCAAGTGCAGTTCTGGGCGGATGTACAATTATGATGTTCGGAACTATCGTAATCAGTGGACTGCAGATGATTGGAAAATGTGGATTTTCCCAGAGAAATATTACCATATCGGCACTGTCCTTAAGTATCGGATTAGGCTTTACCCAGCTGCCGGATTTATTTGCAATCTTCCCAGGAATTATCCGTTCTATCTTTGCAGAAAACTGTGTAGCAGTTGTATTCCTTACTGCCATTATTTTGAATCTTGTATTGCCTAAAAATATGGAAGTAGAACGTCAGGAAAAGTAGCAGAGGAGAGCATATGAATATAGCAGTATATTGCGGTTCATCCGCAGGAAGTAAGGAAGCATATACCATCGGTGCAGTAGCCCTTGGCATGTGGATTGCAGAGAACGGACACACACTGGTATACGGTGGAGCCCGGGGCGGATTGATGGGAACCATAGCCAATTCCGTATTATCCAATGGTGGAAAAGTAATCGGTGTACTGCCACAGGTGGAATCCATCCAAAACCGCAGACACCAGTTTTTGACAGAGTACATAGATACGAAAGATATGGCGGAGCGGAAAGCGAAAATGATAGAGTTAGCAGATGCTTACATCGCACTGCCGGGTGGTCCGGGAACCTTAGACGAGTTATCGGATATCATATCCCTGCAGCGTCTTCACATCAATGAGAATCCATGCATTCTTTATGATATTGATGGCTTCTATCAGCCACTGAAAGCATTTTTCGAAGAAATGCAGAGCTCAGGCTTTGCAGCAAAAGAAGATTTTAACCGGGTGCTGATTTCCAAAGATTTATCGGAAATTGAAGCATTTATTCAGAGCCGTTGAAAGAAGATTCTGGAAAGTCAGGGCAGAGGTCAGCAATATAAAATACAGACAGAAAAGAAAACTTATAGAAAAAAACTCATAGTAAATTCCATGTGGAATCTGCTATGAGTTTTCTTTTATCCTAGCAACTGTTCTACATAATCTTTAATTGCCATATTGTCTTCCGGCATCTGGCAGCCGACGATATACATGCCTTCGTCGTCAGAACTTCGGATAATATGACCTTCCAAAGTAGCCTGATCCGGTAAATCAAAGGAAAGGATATTTAAGAGAATATCAGTCCCTTTGCTATCTGCAAAGAACGGTGCATCGCAAAGGAAAGCAAATCCGTTGGCACTGATATTTTCCATACGTCCCTGGAAGGTTTCTCCGGTGTTCTTAACTGTAATATTACAGAAATTGGAAAGGTCGGCACGAGGATATTTCCGTCGGTTTAAAATATTTGGACTGCCGGTGATTTCTACGACGAAATCAGAGGTTGTTTTATCTACATGGATGGAAGCATTATCCCAGCAGTATAGTACATTTCCAACAGTAATCTGGATGGAACAGGATTCGCTGTTACGAAGAGAAATCTTTTCTTCCAGAGAAAGTATAATCTGGTTGGAATACTGTTTCAGAACTTCACCATGGAAAACATGGTCGGGGTTTTTCGTCAGGCGGATGGTTGCTTTCATACCAGGATTGATATCCTCAATACCCATGAAGCCGCCGATTCCAAGCTTGCACATCAACGCCTGGATTTCATTTTCTATGCTGTTAATATTGTTAGCACTTTCATCATATTTGCTTACCATACGCTGACTGATATCATCAGAATCATGAATGCAGAGTGTCATGGTATCGACAATTTCAGAAATATACTTCATATTTTCTACTAACTGGCGGTTTGATGTTTCCACTTCTTTGATTGCATTGTCAATGACCTGTATATGCTCACCCATCTGAGATGAGTCAGCGGTAATTTTATTTACGTTTTCACCTGTCAGTGTGACTTTCTCAAGAGTAAGCTGAATAAGTTTTAAGGTCTCTTCAATGGATTTTGTCATCTTGCCGGAGATTTCATCCAAACGCATCAGCGCATCCTGGATCTGTTTGGAAGAAGCCTTGGTTTCAGTGCTCAAGGTACGGATTTCCTCAGCAACAACAGCAAATCCTTTTCCTGCTTCTCCGGCTCTTGCAGCTTCAATGGAAGCATTTAAGGCAAGGAGATTGGTCTGACCGGAGATATTGTCGATGGTTCCGGTTTCGGATTTTACTTTTTCAAATTCAGAGGTAAATTCTGTCAGAACCTGTTCTACTTCATTGGAAAGTCTGGACATGGTTCCTGCAGTTGTAACAAGACTCTCCAAGTCAGCAGAACTGACCTGTGCATGATGAATGGATTCATTGGTAAGAGAAACCATTTCCTGAATCATGGAGCCGACATGTTCTACCTGGGAATTGATGTCAGTTGTCATATCAAGGGAAGAAGTCGTACGGTTCTGTAATTCCTGATTGTTGTTGGTCAGATTGTTCATTCCTTTTAAGACAACGTCAGAACCGTGTTTATTTTCATTAGCCAGTTCCCGGACAACGGTGATACCGTCCATAACGTTATTGCTGGCGGTTTTCACCTTTTCTACGGTATTTACCACACGATGTAAATCATCCTTGATACTGTCTGTCAGTGCACCGTCAGCCTCATTTAAATGGCGGATGGACATGATATAACAGATATAGCACAGAATCAGGCAGGATATCTGCAGCTGATAATTCTTTACGTCAGCAGCAGTGGTGCAGCTTAATACCATATAGCGGTAAATAATACTGATTACTACGCTGATAGTATTTGCAATACCGCACTGCAGCATGAATTTCCGGTCTTTAAAAATAATTAAAAGACTGGTTACCGGCAGAATGTAGGTAAATGCAATTGGGGATGCTGTGGTACATAAAAGATAAGTATAAAAGATACCGTAACCAAGTACCAGTATATAGCGATAGATGTCAGTAGTTTTGCCTTTGATTTTTAGAAATAATTCTCCAATAAAAAATGGAATCCAGCAGAGCAGAACAAAATAGAGATACTGCTTCGATGGATAGAGACCGTTGGACATATCGGCACCATAGTTAGCGGTCAGCAGCAGGGAAAATATAAGCCAGATTCTGCGGGCTTTGATATTGGCCTTGGCTTTAAAAACATTTTCATCATAATTCATAGATATTCTTAATCCTTCTCTTTCGCACAATGATATAATAAGCTGATTTAATTCTAAGCCATTTTTTTGTGGTTTTCAAGGTATTTTATGGAAAACATAGCTTGCTTTTTTGTGGGGAATGTGTATAATGAAAATCGTTGAAAAACGGGGTGCTCGCACAGGCGGGCTGAGAGTAAGCAGAAGCTTTAACCCAGAACCTGATTTGGATAATGCCAACGTAGGGAGATAACGAAACGCAGGTGCGATTACTTAGTGTGCAGGAATCTTTTTTACAGAGGTCCTGCACTTTTGTTTTTGCAGGTAGTGAGGAGAAATCACATATGAATATTACAAGAGAACAGCTTCTTCTTTATGCCGTTACCGACCGTAGCTGGCTTAAGGGAGAGACCTTATATGAGCAGGTAGAAAAAGCATTGAAGGGCGGAGTTACTTTAGTGCAGCTTCGGGAAAAAGAATTATCTGAGCCGGAATTTGAAGCAGAAGGCAGAAGCCTTTTGGAACTCTGCCACCGTTATAGGGTACCATTGATCATCAATGATAATGTGGAACTGGCAGAAAGGATAGGAGCCGATGGCGTGCATGTGGGGCAGTCCGATATGGAGCTGACCCGTGCAAGAAAAATTCTTGGAACAGATAAAATCATCGGAGTGACTGCGAAAACAATAGAACAGGCACAAGCAGCAGAAAAAGCCGGTGCAGATTACTTAGGAAGCGGAGCCGTATTTGGCAGCAGCACCAAGACTGATGCAAAGCCGATGGAACTAACCCTGCTGCAGGAAATCTGTCAGAGCGTCACCATCCCCGTGGTCGCAATTGGCGGCATCAACCATGATAACATCCTGAAATTAAAAGGATGCGAAATTGCAGGAGCAGCAGTTGTAAGTGGAATCTTCGCATGTGAGGACATCGAAGAGGGAACGAAAGAACTGTTGCAAAAAGTGAATATGGTAGTAAAAAATCATGAATAAGATAGGACATAAAAAAGTCTTACTTATATAAAGTGCAGATGATGATTTTTGTGAATAAGGGATTCGGGTTGTTCTGATAATACCATTTCTTTGGCTGTTAGAGGCTATTGGATTTCCCTTATGCAACAGGCAACGCCGGCATCATGGATGTGCCGGCGAGGCGGAATGGAGCAAGGATGCGACTTTTCGCCGTTTGCCGGAAAAAAGATATACTTCCGGGAAA
>ULRB01047449.1_pt1 | contig 10282 bp, 8 predicted proteins | sample 1955051 | NCBI WGS metagenome assembly ULRB01 (sample SAMEA4835671, study PRJEB28245) | human gut metagenome | biome: gut microbiome; material: fecal sample | place: Denmark | collected 2008 | reverse complement strand
TAGAGGAGTATCGCTTTTATGACTAATCAATTCTTTTATTACATTTTCGTTATCATTATATATCTTGCAAGTTTCTTATTCTACGTTACCTGCTCCCACGGCCTTGGCCACAAAGCAGAATACCTGCAGCTGCGCAGATTTATTCCCTGCGCCATTTTAGCTGTGTTACCTATGTATCTGGTAAATGAGTCTTTACTCTCGCCCCAGTATCTGCTCAGTTTTTTGGTAGGGGTATCCTGGATAACAGCATATCCGCTGTTTTATTATCTTACCTACCACAAAATATCCTCAGATTTCGGCTTTCATCTAGACACCGTATTCGGCTTATACATTATCGGTTGGCTTATTTCCTTAAAGTTGCTTGTACAAGCCTTTAACATTTTCCCTACAGTCACTTTGTCTATTATCTCTATAATGGAATACGTATTGCTGGCACTGCCATTATTTCAGGCCTCCTATTATCTCCTTTACGGAACCTGTGTAAGCACCGGTGCCGTTACTATGATTTTCGAAACCTATACTAATGAGGTTATCGAATATTTTAAATCTATGCCGTTAGCTGTACGCCTCGGCACACCGATACTTAACATCGCTCTGTTGGCAGGCTTCTTGTATTTCAATCTGACCTCGAAAGCATCAATCACCGCTCCGCTGTTGCCGAATTTGACAATAATAATTGCGGTAACTCTATTTTTAACCTATTATTTATGGAACACTAAAAAAGGTGTTTTCATCCGTACCGGTCTTATTGAATTAGTCTTGGATGTTAAAGACTATCTTGAGCAAACCAAATCATATAAAACAAACCTTGCCAAACGCGTAGCTAATCTCAATGTAACACAAACTACACCGTTCTGCGAAAAACCGGCTACGTTCATTTTGGTAATAGGTGAATCAGAATCCCGTGACTACATGAGTTCCTTCTGTGATTATCCGCAGGATACCACGCCGTGGCTGAAATCAAAGCAAACCTCGGAAAACTTCCTTCTCTATAAAAACGCCTATGCCTGCAAAGACCAAACCGTTCCCGCATTAGAACGTGCTTTTACCGAAGTTAACCAATATAATGATAAGAAGTTTTACGAATCCTGCTCCTTTGTCGATATAGCCCGTAAAGCCGGCTTCAAAATTTCTTGGTTCAGTAATCAAAGCCATATCGGTGCTGCCGATACTGCGGTAACACTGGTAGCAAATACTGCCGATACTGCTGAATGGACTAAGCTGCATCTCAATCAGATACAATATGACGAAAGCCTGTTGGGTTATTTAAAACAGATTGACGCTAATGAAAATAACTTTATTGTTTTTCACCTCAAAGGCAATCATTTTAATTTCATTAACCGCTATCCACAGGATTTTGCTAAATTCAGCAAGCCTGATACCTACGATTTGATTCCAAACTATATTGATTCAATTGCCTATACTGACTATGTTTTGCAGCAGATTCAGGAATACGCTGCCAAGCATTTAAATTTACAAGCTATGGTATACTTCTCAGATCATGCTACAATTCCTGATAAACGTCGGTCACCTAATTTTGGTGGTTTTGCTACCGTACGAATTCCGCTATTCACATATCTTGCAGACGATTATATAAGCAAACATCCTGAAGTATATTCAGCGCTTAAAGCTAATAGAGATAAATATTGGACCAATGATTTGGCCTATGAACTGATTTGCGGTATTTTAGACATCAAATCAAATCATTATGACGAATCCAACAGCTTAGCATCCACACAATATAAATATACCAAAGATATGCTTATGACGGACTTAGGAAAACTACACATTATGGACGATATAGAAAAATAACGTAATAAAAGCGAAAAGTTAGTTTTACTTCCTAACTTTTCGCTTTTTCTATATCTGTTATATGGCAATATTTAATTGCTTTTTGCTTTCTGCAGCTCATACAGCTTCAAATACTTCATCATAGTATAAATAAAATGCTGCAGACTGGAATATAAACCACTCCAACCATCTATAAAACCAAGCTGCAGTATATAAGCCCGCAAAAAACCATAAGCCGAATGCGCAAAACATGCTGCAAGAGAAGTACGCTTTCCCTTAGCAAAATTATCCTCTGCCCAAATGGTAGTATAATGCCCTGCCTTATCCCACCATTGTTGCCAGGAATCATATGTATAATGTTCGATATAACCTGCCAGCTTTTCTTTCGGCAAATCGCATACCGGTCTTTCATGCACTTTATTTTCCCAATGCACCTTATTTACAGGGAAAAGGCGCAACACTTCATCCGGTTTAAAAATGCCATGCTTATAGGTAAAACCAAAGGCATGTATTTTACGCATAATGCTGTACTGCTTTTGTGCTTTTGTTGCCATTGCTTTTTCTACAGCACAGCAAAGATCATCAGTCATTCTTTCATCTGCATCAAGATACAGCACCCTTTCGGTTTTTACATGCTGTAACGCAAAATTGCGCTGCGCCGCAAAGTCATTATCCCAAGCACGATAAACAACTCTTGCGCCATTCTCCTCTGCTAATTGAACTGTTTTATCCGTACTGCCGGAATCAACAATCAGCACCTCTGCTGCCACTTTCTTGGCATTCTGCACAACAGCGACTATATTTTTTTCTTCATTTTTTGTTAAAACTACTACAGTAACTTTACTCATTTTTATTTTCCTCATATTGGATTTTTTATTTAAATATCTCATATCAGCAAATAGCAATCTTCCTGTTAAACACTCACGCTAGTAGGTATATTATACCATACTTTTCATTCACAAGTTGACTATGATTATAAAAACTCTATTTAGTAATTATCAAGAAACTGCATCCGAAAAAACGATTACAAAAAAATCACTTTTCGTTTTTTCCAATCAAATATTAAGAACTACTACAAGTGAAAAAGTTTCATCTGTCCACCCATTCGTCAAGAAAAATGCAATTTTTGACATTTTTCCTAATGAATATTATACGCGCACATTGTTCTATTCTACAACTACATCCTGAATGTAAAATAATGAATTTGAAAAATTAACTACCAATCGTCAAAACAGATATTTTCATTAAGGAATAAATTCAATCACTACTAAATCTCTCTGCTTACCTCTCTCCAATGCCAATCGTACTAAAAATCCCCCTGACAAATCAATGCCAAGGGGATAATACTGTACAAACTTATATTATTTCAGATACGGAAGCAGCTTTTCTATTAGGCGATATACTTCTGTTCCGGGCGTGGATTGAAAAGCCTTCTTGCCTTTATTGATATTGGCAAGTTTCTTGGCATTGCTAATAGCCTGCTCCATATAAGGTTCCAAAAGCTGGTACATATCAGACCTATTTTTCTTATATTCACTTGTGTTTAATTTAGCCAGGCATGAACTGAGCTTTGCCCAATATTCCTGACGATGTAAATCGGAATGAATAAACGAGAAATGCAGCAGGAACCATAGTTCAATGCATTGGTTTGACCAAAGCGCGTGATAAGTAGTTTCTTCGTTACTATAAGTATGGCAAAGGTCGACAACCTTATCAATGTTTTGCGCAGGAAAATCGTCAGTATCATAGACAATCCATACATGCTTATAGATATTGGAGCTTTTGGCAACTTTTTGCTTAACTTTCTGTAAAAGGTTGAGAGTATTATCACCTACACCGATGATATCTAGCTGCACTCTGCCACGATATTTGCTGTTGATAGTGTTTTTGACACCTTGGAAGTAAGCCGGCTCTGTGCTTATACCTTCGGTAGTTATAAGATGATACTCAGGCTGAATCTTTTTGGGAGTGTCACGTCTGGGTTTAAGCCAGGATTTCTTCAAGTCGCCTTTTTTAGGAGGTTTTAAGCTCATTGCCATTCACCATCCTTCAGCATATTCTGCAAGTATGGGTCTGCACCGTAACGTCCTTCAAGATACTGCTTGTCATAAGCTGCAGTATTATTGATACGCTCGTTGTTTTCTTTGCGGATCTCATAGAGCGAGTACAGCTCACTGCTGTGGTTATCTCCTTCAGCGGCAAACCAAATCTCGTCACGGCGGTAAACAGTGTTTTTCATAGTTGCTATATCGTGAGAGGTGAAGATTAGTTGCGCTCCATGCGTATTTAGCTTAGGATTTTTAAACAGAGCTATGATGTAACGCAGCAGCTTCGGATGAAGCTTAGCATCTAATTCGTCAATAACTGCTAACCGGCCTTCTGCTAAAGCAATCAGTAGTATCGGCAATGCTGCAATGAGCTTTTTAGTACCATCGGATTCATCTTTATAGGATAACTCGTAGGTTTTTCCATGCAGTGTTCTTTGCATGATGAGTTGTTTGCTATCGTTGTCGTAGCGATAGCCGTTGATGTCAATACCCATATCATTTAAAGCACTTATAATTTGCCGGCGTATGGTTTTGTTATCAGACAGCATTATCTGTAATTCAGCTTCAGGATTAGCATAGCTGCGGATAATGCAGCTTTCAAACCATTTTTGAGCGTCGTTGATAGCAGGGATATCATAGTTGATTGCCAAGAACGATAAGTAGGGCATTTTGGGATTTACATCTCTATTTATGGATGCCTTGTTTATGCTAGAGCCTAAAATAATAACCTTACCTTCTCGGTCAAAAATATGGGCGGTGCGTTTGCCGCCTATTTTTTTTCTGTCCAGTGCTTCGGCAATGATTTCATCATGAAGCATAGAAAGGTAATAGCGGTACTCATAGCCATTGGTACGGAAGTAAAGCAGGAATTCTGTAGGCTCACTAGAGGTTTTTTCATCAAACAGGAAGGGCGTGCAAGATACTTTTTGCTGTACTATAAGCTTAGTACGAGTTTTTTCCATATCGCAGATAGGTTTTACCACGGTGGAGATAAGGCAGGTTAAAGCCTGCAGCATATTTGTTTTACCGCAGCCGTTAGGTCCATAGATAGCTGCTACAGGTAAAAGATTACTCGCTGGCTTGCAGTAAATAATATTTTCGGCAAACTCAGGCAGATTAGCTGCCTGCATATCAAAAACTGTTTCATCTTTATATGATTTGAAATTTTTAAATGAAAATTGACAGAGCATGAAATCAACTCCTTTCATGCTCATTGTAACATTAAAAACGCCAAAAATCAATTTTATAAGCCTGTTTTAGAAAATATTTTACTGAAAACGGCATATAAAACCTAAAATTTGTTTTTTTAGCTGCTACCGGAAGTGCCTTTAGGCGTTTTTCACCCAAACTCTAAACTATTGGCATTGTTTAATATTCTATCATTTTCCCTAACGAATATCATACGCGTACATTATTCTACTATACAACTACATTTAAAGTGCAAAATAAGGAGCAGCTTAAGCCGCTCCCTATCTATTCTTCATCTTTCTTTATCCTGCGCTGCAGCAAAACAAGACGCAACGACAAAACAACAGCACTGCAGATTACGCCGATATCCAGGCTCTGCCAATAAGCAAAGGCACCATTATTGAACTTGTAATCCAAAAGCAGACCCACCGGCAGGCAAATTGCCCAATAAGCCAGCATGCTGCACCAAAATGTAGCATTAACGTCCTTGTAGCCACGCAAAATTCCCTGTATCGGCGCCGCGACTGCGTCGCCTCCCTGCCACATAATAGCGTAGATAATAAACACCTTTACCAGCTCAATAACATGCGGATTCGTTGTATAAATGAGCGCAATGTACTCACGCGTCACCAGCTCCAGCGCCATGTAAACCATAGCAATAAAAAGGCTCATCTCCAGTCCCAATGCCGTGTAATCGCGCGCCCCCTGATAGTTTTTCGCACCATATTCAACGCCCACCACAATCGTCAGCGCCAGTGAGAAGCTCATGGGGAACATGTAAATGAGCGAGGAGAAATTGAGTGCCGCCTGATGCGCAGCAATCACCTCTGTGCCGAATTTGGCAATGAACAGCGCCACAACGCCAAAGATGCTTGTTTCCATAAAAATGGCCACGCCCATAGGCACACCGATGCGCAGGTATTCTGCCACCAGATGCTTTACTGGGCGCACAAAGCCCAGCACATCATACTGCTTGAACGGTTGCAGCTTCGACACCACCACTGCGAACATCACCAAAAGCAGCCAAAAGGTGATGCCCGTTGCTACGCCGGCGCCAATGCCGCCCAGGCGCGGTAAGCCCAGCTTGCCGAAAATCAGCACATAGTTCAGGAAGGCGTTGACAGGCAGCGCCAAAAGATAAATCTTCATCGACAGCTTGGTATAACCCAAAGTATCTACAAGGCTGCGCAGCGGTGTGATAAGGAAGAACGGCAGCACGCCTATGCCAAGACCGGCCATATACCACAGCGCAATGTGATAAACCTCCGGTGCCAGTCCCATGCCCTGCAAAAACGGCGGCAGAAAGATAACACCGCCGACAATTATCAGCACAGAAAAGGCTATAGCCAACAGCATGCCATGTCGTACTACCGTAGAGATTTTTTCTTTTTCGCCTGCACCCAAAAGGTTGGCAATCAAAGGCATCGCCGCCAGTAGAATGCCTGCAAAGCAGGTCTGCACCGGCATCCAAATGTTACCGCCGATAGCAGCACCGGCCAAATCCGCATCGCCCGCCTGACCGGACATACTGGCATCAAAAAAGTTCATGCCCATAATCGCAATCTGCGTGCCGATAATCGGCAGCATAACGCTCAGCAGACGCTTAACCTTATCCTTATAATCCTTGTGTAAAATTTTTAGCATATCATTACTCCCATTTTCCCTAATATAACAAAAGCCACACGGCTGCAAACACAGTCGTGTGGCGAAAAGATGACTATTGAATCAGAAAAAATCCACAACAATTTTTCAGATTTAATTTTAACAATAAGCAGCCTGCTTGTCAAGCTCAGTCTTCTGCTTCTGCCAATTCGGAAAGATAAGCCCAACGATCCACCATCTCATCCAGCTTTTGCTGCACAGCCTCCTGCTGCTTCGTCAAATCTGCCAGACGGGTGAAGTCACTGCCGCATTGGTTGATTTCTGCGCCCAACATTTTCAGCTCTGCCTCACTGCGCGCAATCTCCTGGTCAAGACGCTCCAGCTCCAGGCGCTCGCCATAAGTCATTTTCTTCTTGGCAGGCTCTTCGGCAGGCTTTGCTGCAGCCACCGGCTTAGCCTTTACAGGCTGCGCCTGCTGCGCACTTTCCTCCTGCAGAGCTTCTGCATAATCGCTGTAGCCGCCGATATACGGCTTAATGCTGCCATCCTGCTCCAATGCGAAAATCTTTTGCGCAAAGCGGTCGAGGAAGTAACGGTCATGGGACACGGCGATAACCGCACCGGCGAAGCTGTCCAGATAATCCTCCAGAACAGAAAGCGTCGGGATATCCAGGTCATTTGTCGGTTCGTCCAAAAGCAGCACGTTCGGTGCCGTCATCAGCACACGCAACAGATACAAGCGGCGTTTTTCACCGCCACTGAGCTTGGACACCGGCACCCATTGCAGCTCCGGCGGGAAGAGGAAGCGTTCCAGCATCTGTGCCGCACTGATGCGCTGACCGTCGGCCGTTTCAATGTAATTATTTGCTTCCTTGATATATTCCAGCACACGCATATTGCTGTCCGGGAATTCGCTGTGCTGTGCAAAATAGCCAATCTTCACAGTCTGGCCTACGCGCATTTCGCCGCTCGTAGGCTGCAGCTTACCGGCAATGATATCCATCAGCGTTGATTTGCCTGCGCCATTAGGACCGACGATACCGATGCGGTCATTACGCAGCAGGATATAGCTGAAATCCTTGATATAATCCTTACCGTCCCACACCATGCCGATGTCTTCCAGCTCGATGATTGTTTTGCCAAGACGACTGCTGACGGAGGACATCTCCAGATTTGCTTCCGTCTTTACATTCTTCACTTCCGCTTCAATCTGAGCAAAGCGCTCCACGCGGTCCTTCTTTTTGGTACGGCGTGCTTCCGCACCACGGCTAATCCACGCCAGCTCACGGCGATAGATGTTACGCAGCTTTTGCGCAGCAGAGGCCTCCGCAATACGGCGTTCCTCACGCTTTTGCAGAAAGAGGCTGTAGTTGCCTACATAAACATAGCCCTTGCCGCCATCTATCTCTAAAGTGCGGTTAACAACACGGTCAAAGAAATAACGGTCATGGGTTACCATCAGCAGCGCACCCTTGCGCGCCAACAGCTTTTGCTCCAGCCAGGCAACAGTGGCGTTATCCATATGGTTGGTAGGCTCGTCCAAAATCAGCAGGTCCGACGGACGCACCAGCACACCGGCCAAGGCCACACGCTTGCGCTGGCCGCCGCTCAGCTCGCCCATCTGCTGCTGCAGATTAGTAATGCCAAGCTGCGTAAGCACTGCCTTCGCTTCGCTTTCCAGCTGCCAGGCATATTTATCATCCATCTGCTGCTGCAAATCAAGCAAATGCTTTTGCAGCTTTTTGTTATCAGGCTCCGCTGCAGCCTGCTCCACCGCAGTTTCGTAATCACGCAACAGCACCATCAGCGGCGAATCGCCTTTAAAAACCTGCTCCAATACAGTTGCATCTGCCTCAAACGGCGGGTCCTGCGGCAGATATTCCATCACCACGCCGCCGGGAATTATCAGCTTGCCGTCACCGGCCTCATGATGGGCAATCATGCGCAGCAAGGTACTTTTACCGGTGCCGTTGACACCGATAATACCATACTTGTCGCCCTCTTCTACGTTAAATGTAATATTTTCAAACAACAATCTGTCGCCATAGCTGTACGACAAATCCTCTGCACTTAAAATCATTTTACTTATCTCCCTGTGAAAAATTTACACTCTAAAATTATAACACGCCTGCGGATAAAAGTAAAAAGGACGAACCGCTAAGGCTCGCCCTTCGTATTGCTATTTCACTGTTACCTGTAAATTTTCGTTTTCCTCTGCTGCGTCCTGCAAAACCTGCAGCAGCTGCTCGCCATACCAGCCCAGCTTTTCATTGTCGGTAATATCAGCAGGCACAATAATCTGCGTTGGCTCAACGATTTCTGTCAGGCAATCATACAACGCGTCTAAATTGGCGCCGTAGTACACAGGCAATGCCAGCGCGCTGCGCAGATATTTATGCAGCGCAGACACAGAGGTCATGCGCTCAAGGTCTAATGTGATTGTTCTCATAATAATCTCCTTATTTTCCGTAAAGCTTGCTGAAGGACTTGTAGTGATCACCGGTATAGTAAATCAGACCATCGTTGGAAAAGACAATGCGCTTCGCGTTACGATTACCCTTCACATAATCAATGTCACATTCCTTCCAGTTACGGCCGTTTTTCTTCGGCAGCTTACCCTCGTAATTGCCGTAGCGGTCGCCGCCGATGGATTTGCCGGGTGCAACCTTGTCGAGGGTGCCTTTTGTCTGCCAGCCCAGCTTTTTGGCCTCGTTTTTCGTGATATAGTTGTGCGGCAATCGCTTATATTCGTTGATGTAGGCAGCAACATGCTCCTTATCGGTGTAGGCAGCGCTTTCGCTGATTTTGATTTTGCCGCTGTTGGCCTTGACGTTGGCCGCAGTGTTCTGGCCATTGTTGCTCTTGGTTGTATTAACAGTTGTTGTCTGGGTTGTCTGCTTATCGTTGCTCTTGGGGCTGTTACTGCCGCAGCCGGCAATTATGCTGACGCTGAGCAGCATCGCCAGGAAGAACGCTAAAAGTTTTTGCATAAGTATGCTCCTTTCTTAAAAACCACCATCATTATAAGCTCTTGCGATTACATACGAAGGCTCATAATAAGCACTGGCATTATAATTATCAATCACTTCACAAATAGGATTATTATATACCCGCAGCATGCCCTGAACGTAATCCTCATCAGGCTGCAATGTAGCAAGAATAAGACGCATATATACCTTGCCCATCGCAGTAGCCGCCGGAATCTGCTCGCATAAATCCTTATCAACTGCAGTGATATCAAAAGTACCCTGCTGCAGGTGATAATCTGTAATCCAATCAGCTTCAACCTGCATAGGATTAACGCTGTGCAGCACGTTGGCCACGCTAATTAAATGACGCAGATCAGCCTCGCCTATGGTATTAACTACATAAGCGTTATGTTGCTTTAGCTTACGGGCCACACGCTCCACCATGTAACACATAAAGTACAAATCATTTTTTGTTATTTCTTCGTCAGGAAAGTAAAGATTTGTCATAACGCATAACTCCTTACAAACTGCAGCGTTACCAGAGCACGCTCTGTGCAATAAACAATCTGGTGAGTGGGATATTTGAATTTTACCAACACCCAAAAGGCTTCTTTTGTTATACTGCCATCTACGTAGCTTTCAATATAATCCCAAATCGTATCATCCGCCATTGGCCCTTCCACA
>ULRB01085049.1_pt1 | contig 10285 bp, 12 predicted proteins | sample 1955051 | NCBI WGS metagenome assembly ULRB01 (sample SAMEA4835671, study PRJEB28245) | human gut metagenome | biome: gut microbiome; material: fecal sample | place: Denmark | collected 2008 | reverse complement strand
TATGCGCTGGAAGGAAGCGTGTTCATGGCGGGTGCTCTTATTCAGTGGCTGCGCGATGGCCTGGGGATTATCGACGACGTCTCCCAGACCGAGGAACTCGCAATGAGCGTGCCCGATTCGGCGGGAGTGTGCGTGGTGCCTGCGTTCACAGGGCTTGGCGCTCCGTACTGGGACTCCAATGCGCGCGGCGCCATCTACGGATTGACGCGCGGCGCCACAAAAGCGCACATAGTGCGTGCGTGCCTCGAGGCGCAAGCATTCCAGGTACAGGACGTGCTGCAAGGTATGGCTCGCGATGCGGGAATTCCGGTATCTGCGTTGGCGGTTGATGGCGGAGCCTGTCGTAACAATTTCATGCTTCAGTGTTGCGCCGATATCGTGGGTGCTGCCATCCAGCGTCCCGAATGCGTGGAAAGCACGGCCTTAGGAGCGGCTTATTTGGCTGGTTTGTCTACGGGTTTCTGGCGCAACACTGAAGAAATTGCGAGCTTACGGGGCATTGAGCGCACCTTCATGTCGAATGTGAGCGCCGGCACGCGTTCCCGCATGCTCGACTATTGGCATGAGTGCGTCGATAGGACGCGTTCCCGATAGCGCTTGGCACGAACGGCTCCCTTTTCCGTTTCGGCAGCGTTAAGCTAGGCGAGCTTGCGCGCTTCTTCCGTATAATGTGGATAGATTATCTATAGCGGGGCTGCGTAGCCTTGCGTCTGTGTGCCGCCTTAGCGCGGAAAAGGAGAAGGCATCATGAAGATCTCTATCGCATCGGATCACGCTGGCTTCGAACAAAAGCAGCGGCTTGCTGCTTACTTGAAGGGCGAAGGCCACGAGGTTATCGATCGTGGCCCCGATAGCGACAACCGTGTAGATTATCCCGATTTTGCCGTTAAGGTTGGCAAAGACGTGCAGTCGGGTGCTGCTGAGCGTGGCGTTTTGGTGTGCGGTACGGGCATCGGTATGGCCATGGCGGTAGGTAAGATGGAGGGCATTCGCGCAGCCAATGTGGTTCGCCGCGATTTCGCTGTTCTTTGCCGTGAGCATAACGACGCCAACGTCATTACGCTTTCCGGTCGTTTCGTTTCCTTGGAAGACAACGAAAGCATTTTGGATGCCTTTATTGCCACGGAATTCGCCGGTGGACGCCATGCTGGCCGCGTTGAAAAGATCAATGCGCTCGACTAAGGCATTTATCAGCTAATGTGGCATATTGCGCAATTGATTCGCGCCAATAGCGTCCCTTTTGGGTAAATATGTTTGGGACAAGCTCGTTCGAGCTTGGAAAAATATCTTTCTGCATTCGTGCGGAAAGACGAATGCAAGGAGGAAAAGATGGACAACGCAAAGACGCAAGCCCGCCATTGGCTTTTGGCGGCAGCCGTGGCGCTGTTCGCGGCAATTCTGTGCCTCGGCCTGGTAGGTTGTGGCCCGAGCGAAGAAGAGAAGGCGAAGCAGGCGCTCGACAGCGAGCTTTCCCAGTTCGTTAACCCCAGCGACGATGAGGCATCTAAGCTTGTTGGCGAAATGGGCGGTTCTGACTTGCAGCAGCTTGAGCAGCTGGGCATGGACGGGGAATCTCTGTTCAAGTCTTGGGTGAACGGCTTCGCTTATGAAATTGGCGATGTGAAGGTTGACGGCGATACCGCCAAGGCACCCACCAAGATCACCAGCAAGCAGCTCTACGTTGTTCTTACGAGCTGGGGCGACACCTTTGCTGATGACGCTATGAAACAGGGTTTCAGCACCACCGACGAGATCTACGCTTATGCAGGTAAGACGTTCATGGCGGCACTCGATGCAGCAACTCCGGTAGAAACCGAAGTTACCTTTACCTTGACCAAGGACGGCAAGGACTGGAAGCTCGATATGAACAACACCGACAACCAGCAGGCGCTTGCCGATAGCATGTTCGGTGGCGGCATCTCCGCTTCCGAGGCTTTCGGTAGCTAAGGGGTTCGTGGCGGATTCGTTTCGCGCACGTAACATTTGTCGAAAACAAGGAGCCGTAGGGCCGCAGGAGCGGTGCTACGGCTCCTTTTCTTATGACGCTGTGCTATCTTTGAGAGCATTACAAAAGTGCTAAGCGCAGTTCGAAAGGAGCGCGGCATATGTCTTACGACTATCTCGCAGCAGAAGACCCTCAAATAGCAGACGCAATTGGGCAGGAGCTTTCCCGCCAGCGCTCAACTATCGAGCTTATCGCATCAGAGAATATTGCTTCACTTGCCGTAATGCAGGCAATGGGCACCGTGCTTACCAACAAGTATGCTGAAGGTTATTCTGGCAAACGCTATTACGGCGGCTGCGAAAAGGTCGACATCGTTGAGGATTTGGCAATCGAGCGCGCTTGCAAGCTGTTCGACTGCAAGTTTGCCAACGTGCAGCCTCATTCTGGTGCTAACGCCAACCTTGCCGCCTATCAGGCGCTGATCAACCTGGGCGATACCGTGCTGGGCCTTTCGCTCGACCACGGTGGTCACCTTACCCACGGTTCTCCCGTTAATTTCTCGGGCAAGGATTACAACGTCGTCTCTTACGGTGTTAACCCCGAAACCGAGCTCATCGACTACGACGAGATCGAGCGTCTTGCCAAGGAGCATAAGCCCAAGCTTATTGTGGGTGGTGCTTCTGCATATCCTCGCATTATCGATTTCAAGCGTATGCGCGAAATCGCAGACGAGGTTGGTGCATACCTCATGATCGATATGGCACACATTGCTGGCCTGGTTGCTGCTGGCTTGCATCCGAGCCCCGTGCCCTATGCCCACGTGGGAACCTCCACCAGCCATAAGACCCTTCGCGGTCCTCGTGGCGGCTTCATCCTCACTAACGACGAGGCCCTGGCGAAGAAGATCAATTCCGCGGTATTCCCTGGTACGCAGGGCGGCCCTCTGATGCACATCATCGCAGCAAAGGCCGTTGCTTTCGGCGAGGCCTTGAAGCCCGAATTCAAGACGTACATGGAAAACGTGGTTAAGAACTGTGCTGCTATGGGCGAAGGCATGGTGGAAGGCGGTCTGCGTCTGGTATCGGGCGGCACCGACAATCACCTGGTTTTGGTAGACCTTACTCCTGCCGACATTACCGGTAAGGACGCAGAGAAGCTTCTTGAATCCGTGGGCTTGACGGTGAACAAGAACACTATCCCCAACGAAAAGCGCTCGCCCTTTGTAACCAGCGGTATTCGCGTTGGTACGGCAGCGGGCACCACGCGTGGCTTCGATGCCGATGAATTCCATCGCATTGGTCAGCTTATCGCTGCCACGGTGTTCAACGCTGAAGACGAGGCACGCCTCGCACAGATCAAGGAAGAGGTAGCGGGTCTCATTGCCAAGCACCCTCTTTATCCCGAGCTGTAGAGTGGGAATATAGGAGCCTGTCCCATTTTCCCACCGGGTTATAGCGCACAAAGAAAGAACCCCGTTTGCGTAATGCATCGCAAGCGGGGTTCTTTTTCATTGGATGGGGAATATAGGGACCTGTCCCTATATTCCCCAAGGCTCGTGCTCTCTGTCTGTGCAAGGGGTTGGATCGTCGGGTGATGGCGCGATCGGGCCCTCAGTTCGCCATTCCGCCTCACCTATTTCAGGTGATATCTTGCTATGAATGCGCAAACCCTGCCTTTTTCCTGTTTTGATTCAGCCAAAAGCAATACACTGTTCAGCGAAGAAGCGTACAGCAGTAAGGAGAAACGCATGGACTTCGCAAGCGAAGAGCGCTTGACCGTTGTCGATCATCCGCTTATTAAGCATAAGCTGTCGGTGATCCGCAATGAAGATACGCCCGATTATCTTTTCCGCCAGACCGTGCGCGAGATTACTCTTTTGGAAGGCTACGCAGCCACCCAGGACCTGGCAACGCGCTCGGTCGAGGTGAAAACGCCTATTGCCACGTGTGAATGTGAATCCATCAGGGGCATCGAGCCGGTGGTTGTTCCCATTCTGCGTGCAGGCCTTGGCATGCTCGACGGCATGTTGGACCTGATTCCCACTGCTCCCGTTGCCCATTTGGGCATGTACCGCGATGAGATAACCCACGAACCCCACGAGTATTATGCGAAAATGCCCGACTACATTGCCGAGCGTTCGGTGCTGCTCGTAGATCCCATGCTTGCTACAGGTGGATCTCTTTGCGCGGCAATCGACGCGTTGCGCAAGCGCGGTGTGAAGGATATTTCAGCCTGCGTTATCGTCGCATCGCCCGAGGGCGTGCAGGCCGTACTTGAGCATGATCCCTCTGTGCGCCTATTCACCTGCGCTATCGATGAAGGTCTTAATGAGGATGCCTACATCGTCCCCGGCTTGGGTGACGCGGGCGATCGCATTTTCCGTACTGAAGGCACGCCGGTTCAAAGCGAACTGGCTTAAGAGCGGGAGAGGGTCTGATGATCAGGCAAGAGCGCCCTTCATGGGATGAGTACTTTATGACCTTGGCAGATGAGGTTGCCACACGCACAACGTGCTTGCGTCGCGCAGTGGGGGCCATCATCGTAAAGGAGAAGCGTATCCTGGCTACTGGCTACAACGGCGTGCCCACGGGGCTGCGTCATTGCTCTGTTACCGGATGCCTGCGAGAAAAACTCGGCGTTCCTTCGGGCCAGCGCCACGAAATTTGCCGCGGACTGCACGCAGAACAGAACGCCCTTCTTCAGGCGGCGCGTTATGGTATCGACATTGAAGGTTCTTCCATATACATCACTACGCAGCCCTGTGTAGTGTGTGCGAAGATGCTCATTAATGCTGGAATCAGTGAGATCATCTACCGCAATCCGTATCCCGATGAACTTGCAATGGAGCTTTTGAATGAGTCAAATATCAAAATTCGCATATTTGACGGACAGACTTCAAAAAGTGAGTAGCGTATTTTCTACAGATGACCATGTTTGCTAAATAGAACGTGTTTAAAAAGTTTGAAATGCACAAAAATATAGGACAAAACAATGGTATTGCCCGTTAGATTCTCAAATAGAGGTTTCAGATAGCGTTTTAGTACGCTATTGTATTCAGCTGGGTTTGTGGGCAGATACCACTCGCCCAAATTTATTGCACGTTATCGGAAACACTGCTAACAACCATGTGATGGCGTTTATGCTGCATGTGGTCAGAATTGGGCTTTAGGCTCTGAACACGGAAGAAAGGAAGAAATGCTCGCACCAGTAGCAGCAGGAATCGCAGCAGGAATCATCGGGTTTCTCCCCTTGTTCATTTCCCTGCGCCTTGCACGCCGCTCCACGAGTCTTTCTGCCATGAGCGCTGGTTTGTATGGTTTGGCTGGTACGTTTGTATCGCTCATTGTGGTTGCCGTCGCTCTTATCGTGTGCGCTATGGTTGCGCGCGATGTGGTTCTTCCCTTTGGTGTGGCTGAGATCGTGGCGCTTATCGTGTCCACGTCTGCATATGTCGTTTATAAGAACGTCCTTGCTAAGCGCAAGAAATAAGTAAGTAACGGAAAGGTAAGGAATCCTGATGGGTGAAGCTCTTTCACAGTTCGTCGAGGAGGCACAGCATCTCTCGTCTCAGTTCGACTCGACGACGGTCTTTTCCATTGCGGGTTGGAACGTATCCCAGTACGTCCTGTACATGCTGGTCGCTCTCGTTCTGGTAGCTGCATTGGTTCTTATCGCGGGTCGCAAGCTTACGCTCGTACCTCACGGTAAGTTCGCACACATCTTCGAGTTCGGCTACAACTTCATTTCTGAAGGCGTTGGCGCCGACGTTATCGGCGAAGGCTTCAAGAAGCACGTTCCCTTCCTGGCTACGCTGTTCTTCTTCATCCTTACCGCCAACATTATCGGCCTCATCCCTGGTGCAAAGGCCGCTATGGGCACCATCTCCATCACCTGGGCACTGGCTGCTATTTCCTTTATCTACTTCAACTTCTGGGGCTTGAAGGAGCTTGGCTTCTTCCATTACTTCAAGTCGCTGTGCCCTTCGGGCGTACCGGCGCCTATTGCCCCCATCATTTGGTTCCTGGAGTTCTTCTCCATGGTAATCCGCGTTCTGACCCTTGCCGTTCGACTTTACGGCAACATGCTCGCAGGCCATATGGTTCTCGCCGTATTCTCTCTGGCAACCACCATCTTCCTGCAGACCGCCATCTTCCAGATGGACATCGTTGCGGGTCTGCCTGCAATCGCATGGTTCTTCTTGCTGTTCTTCATGTATGCGCTCGAAACCCTCGTTGCTTTCTTGCAGGCATACGTATTCACCATTCTGTCTTCTTCCTACATCGGCATGGCAATCCATCCTCACTGATAGGAAGAAACAGTTTTCGGCTTGCGCCCTTAGCGGCGCAGGCGGCCTAGAGGCCGCCACCTAACTTGTGTACTACAGCTGGTACAAGAAAAATTTCAGCTGATTAAGTAATAGGGACGAGGGAAAGGCCCTTGTCCAACTAAAGGAGGTAATCGTGGAACTCACTCTCGCAATCGCTGCGTTGAAGGTCGTTGGCTATGGCCTCGCAGCAATCGGCCCTGGCATCGGTATCGGCGTTGCTACCTACGGCCTGTGCGTGTCTGCTGCTCGTCAGCCCGAGATGAAGGGTCAGCTCATGGGCTACTTCTTCATCGGTGCTGCTATGTCTGAGGCACTCGCACTGCTCGGCCTGGTTCTTTTCTTCATCGGCTAGAACTTCGCGAAGTAAGTAACTAACGAAGAAACCGAAAGAAGAGAAGGAGGCACGCGAATTGAACGCACACGTACGTAACTGCGCAAGTGGCATGATCGCCTTTGCGGCTGCGTCTGCGGCATTCCCGGTATGCGCGTTCGCTGACGAAGGAGCAGGAATCAATGCAATTCTTCCTCAGATGGAAGAATTCATCCCCATGCTCGTCGCCTTCATCATCTTGTGGATCGTTCTTGCCAAGTTTGGTTGGCCTCTGTTCGAGGGCATGCTGAACAAGCGTGAGGAAACGATCAAGAACTCTTTGGAGAAGTCTGAAGAGGCACGACAGGAAAGCGAACGACTTCTGGCTGAGTATCGTGAGCAGCTCGAGGGTGCAAAAACCCAGGCTCAGCAGATCCTCAACAATGCCAAGCTCACCGGCGACGCTCTCGAAAAGGAGATCACCGCTAAGGCTCAGGCTGAGGCAGATGCCATTGTCGACAAGGCTCGTGCGCAAATCGAGCAGGAGAAGGAAAATGCCATCAAGGAGCTTCAGGCTACCATGGCAGATACTTCTATTGCCGTTGCATCTCGCCTGATCGGTGAGGATTTCAGCGACGATGAGCACCGTAAGCTCATCGAGCGCTACGTGAAAGAGGCAGGTAGTCTAAATGGCTAATCGTCTTGTCATCAATGAAACGATTGCAGCCTACGCCAACGCTGCCATCGATGGCGCTAACGCCACCGGCGGTCGTGACGCTGTCGTTGAGGTTCGCAACCAGATGCGCCAGATCCTTGGGTTCATGGCAACCAACATCGATTTACGTCTCTCGTTGGATAACGAGGCTTACACTGCCGAAGAGCGCCAGGTGCTTGCAGGCAACGTTTTCGATGGCTACAACCCAGTGGTCAAAGAGCTTCTTGGAGTTATGGCTTCTCGCTGCGATGCAGCGCTGTTCCGCCGCGTTGTTTCTCTGTACGAGGATCTCATCGACAGCAAGCTTAACTTCAACGTTGTTGATGTGACGACGGTTGTTGAACTTGATGACAACCTGCGAACCGTAATTACCAATAAGGCCGAATCTGATCTGGGTCGCGACTGTGTTCTTGTTGAGCACATCGATCCTTCGATCCAGGGCGGCATTATCCTGAGCACTGGCGACCGGTATGTCGATGCGAGCGTCCGCACGCAGTTCGACAAGGCTCGCATTGCTCTGAAAAAGAAAGATGGAGGTGAATGCTAGTGACTGAAATCACCGCACAGTCTATCGACGCCGCACTGCGCAAGCAGCTCGACGCCATCAACACCAGCGTTGAGTCTCGCGAGACCGGCACGGTTGTACAAATTGGCGACGGTATTGCGCGTATCGACGGCCTTAAGGGTGCGATGTCTGGCGAGCTTCTCGAGTTCGTCGCTTCCGATGGACGTATCGTTTCCGGTTTGGTGCAGAACCTCGAAGAAGATGAGGTTGGCGCCGTACTCCTCGGTGACGTCACCGCAATTAAGGAAAACGACCAGGTACGTACCACTGGCAAGATTCTTGAGGTTCCTGTTGGCAAGGCTATGCTCGGCCGCGTTGTTAACGTGCTCGGCCAGCCTATCGACGGCAAGGGCCCCATTGAGACCACTGCTACCCGCCCGGTAGAATTCAAGGCTCCCGGCGTTCATGAGCGTCAGCCTGTTGAAGAGCCGATGCAGACCGGTATCCTCGCAGTTGACTCCATGATCCCGATTGGCCGCGGCCAGCGCGAACTCATCATTGGCGACCGTCAGACCGGTAAGACCTCTATTGCCGTTGATGCCATCATCAACCAAAAGGGCAAGGGCATGGTCTGTGTGTACGTTGCTGTAGGCCAGAAGGCTTCCACCGTATCCGGCATCGTTGAGACCCTCGAGCGCTTTGGCGCTATGGATTACACCATCGTTGTTGCCGCTACCGCATCCGATCCTGCTCCTCTGCAGTACATGGCTCCTATGGTTGGTGCTGCAATGGGCGAGTACTTCATGTACAACGGCGAAGACGGCAAGCCCGCTAACGCTGAGAATCCTGGCGGCCACGTACTCTGCATCTACGACGACCTCACCAAGCAGGCCGTTGCATATCGTCAGATGTCCCTGACCCTGCATCGTCCTCCCGGACGCGAGGCATATCCTGGCGACATCTTCTACCTGCATTCTCGTCTGCTCGAGCGTGCATGTAAGCTGTCCGATGAAAACGGTGCAGGTTCTCTTACCGCACTGCCTATCATCGAAACCCAGGCTGGTGACGTTGGTGCGTTCATTCCTACGAACGTTATCTCCATTACCGACGGTCAGATTTACCTCACCACCGACCTGTTCTATCAGGGTCAGCGTCCTGCTGTTAACGTTGGTATCTCCGTATCCCGCGTTGGTGGCTCCGCTCAGGTGAAGTCCATGAAGTCCGTTGCTGGTACGCTGCGCCTTGACCTCGCTGCATATCGCGAGCTCGCTGCATTTACCCAGTTCGGTTCCGACCTGGACGCTGCAACTCAGCAGCAGCTTACCCGTGGTGCTGCAATGACCGAGCTTCTTAAGCAGGGTCGTTACACTCCGATGTCCGTTGAAGACCAGGCAACTGCTATCTGGGCTGGCGCTCATGGCTTCCTGGACGATGTACCGGTTAAGAGCATTGTTCGCTTCCGCGCTGAAATGCTCGACTACCTGCATCACTCCGGCAATGGCGTTATGGACAAGCTTGCTGATGCAAAGAAGTTCACCGACGAAGTAGAGGCTGAACTGAATGCTGCTATCCCGGCATTCAAGGCTCAGTTCATCGCGTAAGGTAGGTCACTATGCCCAACCTTCACGATATTGAAAGGCGAATCAAGTCCGTCGAATCGACGAAGCAGATTACGCATACCATGCAGATGGTTGCTGCTGCTAAAATCCGTCATTCGACCGAGCGTGTCGAAGCTGCTACGCCTTATGGCGAGGCTGTGAAGGAGATGCTGGCCAACATCGCACGCATGGGCGGTACTACTGCACCGCTCGCGACGGCGCATGACGAGGTTAAGAAGACCCTTATTGTGGTCATCGCCTCCGACCGTGGTTTGGCTGGCGGCTTCAATTCCAGCGTGCTTCGTCGTGCCGAGCAGATCATGAAGGAGCGCAAGGCAGAGGGCAAGGAGATCGCTGTTGCCGCATGTGGCAAGAAGGCGATCGGCTACTTCAAGTATCGTGGTATCGATACGGTGCTTGCCTTCCGCGACCTGTCCGCTGATCCTCGCGTCGAAGAGGCTGATGCCCTGGCTGACTATGCTATGGAGCATTACCTCTCTGGCGAAATTGACGAGGTAGTCGTTCTTTACAACCATGCGAAGAACGCAGGTGAGCAGGTTCTGATCCAGCAGCCTCTGTTGCCGGTAAACCCGAAGGCATTCCTCCCCAAGGGCGAGGTATTTGTCAAGGGCGGCGGCATCACCGAGCCGACTCCCGATAACCCCGATCTTCCGGGTGCTATCGATTACGAGCCCAGCGAGGAAGATGTCTTGGATCACTTCCTTCCCGAGTATATTGCAGGTCATTTCTACTATATGCTCATTGACTCAGCAGCAGCTGAGCAGGCTGCTCGTCGCAATGCAATGAAGAATGCGACGGACAACGCCAATGACATGATTGAGACCCTCAACCGTGTCTACAACCGTGTACGTCAAGGCGCTATTA
>ULRB01015078.1_pt1 | contig 10332 bp, 7 predicted proteins | sample 1955051 | NCBI WGS metagenome assembly ULRB01 (sample SAMEA4835671, study PRJEB28245) | human gut metagenome | biome: gut microbiome; material: fecal sample | place: Denmark | collected 2008 | reverse complement strand
CATCAATAAGGTGCTTTATCCCGCCGACGACCACATCGAAGGCAAATCGTTGCGCCTTAAACAACAATACTTCTTCGTTTCGGCGTCCATTCAATCCATTTTGCGCCGTCACTTGAAGTTCAATCCGAGCCTTGACAACCTTGCGGACAGAGTTGCAATCCACATCAACGACACGCACCCGACGCTCTGTATTCCCGAGCTTATGCGTCTTCTTCTCGACGAGTACGGCTACGGCTGGGATCAAGCGTGGGACATCGCAACGCACGTCGTTTCTTACACCAACCACACGGTTATGGCGGAAGCTCTCGAAAAATGGCCGCAAAGTCTTTTCCAAAGCCTGCTTCCCAGAATTTATCAAATCGTGCAGGAAATCAACCAGCGTTTCTGCGGCGAGTTGTGGGCGTTCTATCCCAACAACTGGGACGTTGTCAACCGCAACGCAATCCTTTCGAACGGGCAGGTTAAAATGGCAAATCTCTGCCTTGTGACTTCGCACACCATAAACGGCGTCAGCGCGCTGCACAGCGATATTCTCAAAAACGACGTTTTTGCGGATTACTATCGCATGCACCCCGAAAAGTTTACCAATGTTACCAACGGCATCACGCACAGACGTTGGGTTGCCGAGGCAAATCCCCGCCTTGCGTCCCTCATCAACGAGCTTATCGGCGACGGCTGGCTCAAAGACGCAGACAAATTGCAAGACTTGCAAAGATATATGGGCGACAGACAAGTTCTCGACCGCCTTGCCGACATCAAGCGTCAAAACAAGCAAGACCTTGCAAAGTATATCCTCGAACACAACAACGTCGAGGTCAACCCCGACAGCATCTTCGACGTGCAAGTGAAGAGATTGCACGAGTACAAGCGTCAACTTCTCAACGCTCTCAATATTCTCGATTTGTATTTGCAAATCAAAGATAATCCCAATCTCGATATCCAACCGCGCACGTTCATTTTCGGCGCAAAAGCGGCAAGCGCATACTATATGGCAAAGCAAATCATCCGCTTTATCTGTGCGCTGGGCGATCTCGTCAACAACGATCCGGACGTCAAGGGCAGACTCAAAGTCGTGTTCCTTGAAAACTACCGCGTATCCCTTGCCGAAATCATCATGCCGGCAGCCGAAGTCAGCGAGCAAATTTCTCTCGCAGGCAAAGAAGCAAGCGGCACGGGCAATATGAAGTTTATGATCAACGGCGCGCTCACCATCGGCACGCTCGACGGTGCGAACGTCGAAATCCATCAAGAAGTCGGCGACGGCAACATTTTCCTTTTCGGTATGCTTGCCAACGAGGTCGAAGAGCTTTGGAGAAAGGGATACAATCCCTCTCATTATTATCAAACCAATCCGCGTATTAAACGCCTCGTCGACACTCTCCGTCAAGGCATCAACAACATCTCATTCGGAGAAATTGCCGATTCGCTTATCACAGGGCGCGGAGGGCAACCCGACAGCTATATGGTTCTTGCCGACTTCGACAGCTATTCCGCCGCACAACGTCGCGTCAACGATACCTATCTCGACAAGGAAACGTGGAATCGTATGTCCCTTGTCAACATCGCAAAAGCGGGATTCTTCGCAGCGGATAGGTCGGTGGAGGAGTATGCCACTCGCATCTGGAATCTGAAAAAAGTGCACAAATGAGCAAATAGCTGTGTCAAGCACATCTCGTCCAAAAATCACGTACGCATAGTACGTTGGGTTTTTGTCCGAGATGCGCTTTCCTTGCTCTTTATCTCATTTGAGCACTTTTTGAAAACAAGAAGTGTAAGTATGATGAGCGAACAACTGCGTCAGGTGCGATTGCTCAAACAGTCACGTACAAAAAGTACGCTCCGGCTTGCGCAATCGCAACCTTCCTTGTTTTTCATCTCAATGACACACTTTTTACAACAAAATAATTTTTGCAAAACAAAAATCAAAATTCATATTAATTGAGTATGTACAATCCTCTACTCAACAAAAAGCCGTATGGCGCAAGCGTGCAAAATCAAGAAACACGCATAACTTTTCCTGTCGATAACTCTCTTCAAATCAAGAGAGTTTTTGTCGTATTGCGACAAGTTTTCGGAGAGGGAGGAGAGGTTGCAGGCGATTGCCTGCGATATGAATTGCCCTATTCTCACAGCGACGAAACGCAAGATTTTTTTGTCGGAGCGTTTTCGCTTTCCGAGTGGGGCATTTGGTATTATCGCTTTGAGGGCGAGTTCGCAAACGGTGACCTTGCGTTTTTCGGAAGAGGGCTTGACGGCGTTGCCATAAGAGGTGATTGGTTGCCTGAATGGCAGTTGACCGTCACAAAATTCGACTATAAAACCCCGAATTGGGCAAAACAAGGCGTTACGTATCAAATTTTTGCAGACAGATTTTGCAAGGTCGGAGACAAGCCTTTTACAAAAAAAGGCAGGTTGCACGGCGATTGGTACGAGCGTCCCGACATCGCAGAGGACGGCAAAGATTATCGCGCGGACGACTTTTTCGGCGGCAATATAAACGGCATCGTATCAAAACTGGATTATCTCAAATCCCTCGGTGTGAGACTGATTTACCTTTCGCCTATTTTCGAGTCTTGCTCGAATCACCGCTACGACACGGGCGATTATCTCAAAATCGATTCGCTCTTCGGCACCGAAGAAGAGTTTGCAGAGCTTGTTCGAAAGGCAAACGAAAAAGGTATAAGGATCATGCTTGACGGAGTGTTTAATCACACCGGTTCTGACAGCAGATATTTCAACAAGGAAGGCACTTACGACACGCTCGGTGCGTACCAAAGCAAACAATCGCCGTATTACGACTGGTATTATTTCACGCACTATCCCGATGAATACGCATGCTGGTGGGGCAGCACGGTCGTGCCCACCGTCAACAAGAGCGCAAAAGGATTTTGCGATTTGATTTTGGGTGACGGCGGCGTGGTTGACAAGTGGTCAAAGTTGGGAGTAAAAGGCTGGCGTCTTGACGTTGTGGACGAGTTGCCCATAGACTTCACCGACAAACTTTGCGCTCGCATAAGGAGCGAGGGCGACGATATGCTCGTCGTCGGCGAGGTGTGGGAGGACGCGTCCGTAAAAATCGCATACAGCGAGTGGCGGCCGTATTTCATGGGCGAGCAGCTCGATTCCGTCATGAATTATCCCTTTAAAGAGGCGATTTTGGCATACGTTCTGAACGGCGATAAAAACGCGTTCATCGCGGACGTTACAGCGGTGCTCGAACATTATCCCAAGCAATCTCTCGACGTCCTTATGAACCTTGTGGACAGCCACGACACCGCTCGCGCAATAACCGTCCTTTCGGGCGTAAAACCGCCTTATTCAAAAAAGGATAGAGCGGACTTTACGCTCTCTTGCGAGCAGTACGACCTTGCAAAGCGCAGGTTGAAAGTTGCAAGTGCGCTTCAATATACGCTTCCCGGCGTTCCTTGCGTTTTCTACGGCGACGAAGCAGGCAAACAAGGCTTTGAAGATCCGCTCAATCGCGGCACTTATCCGTGGGGCAGAGAGGACACCGATTTGATTGAACACTATCGCGCATTGGGCAAAATCAGAGAGAAGTACAAAGACCTGTTGCAAGGCGAAACGCATTTTGTCAAAGACTCGGACAAACTTATCTTCGAGCGAGTTTGCACCGACGGCGTATTGCGAGTCGAGTCGCAAGGCTTGTGGCTTTCGATAAGCGTAAACGGAAAAGTTGTGATGTCAATTAACAAATAGACTATTTATTGTGTGGCATTGTCCCACGCCAAAACATAATGAAAGGCACGCAACCGCGTGCCTTTTGTAAAAACACCAACCGATTGTGACGGCACAACACCAAGCAAGCACTCGCTCGGAATTGAGGCTTGAGTTTTTGTCCCTCTTATTTTGAGAGAGAAGAGTGGTTGCGCGGTAGAGATTGCGAGAACAAGTGCGGTCAGTGGCAATCGCCACTGTGTTTGCGTTTCTATTTAGGGGATTCCCACGTCGCTTTGCTCCTCGGAATGACATTTGAGGTGGTTGCCATAACCGCAACGCTGTTTGAGCAATGGTGCGCGGTTAGGAAGACTAAAAAAGCGATATATAAAAGGAAGGCACGGCAAAAACCGTGCCTTCCGTAAGCATATCGCTTTTTTAGTCTGCGTCGAGCGCATCCAACATTATTTGTTTCTTTTCCTCTTTTGTGAGTTTTCTGCCTTTGGTGAGTTGCTTGCTGTCGCCGTGTTTGACGAAGAGCATCAACACGATTGCGATGACGATGCACACTGCGCTGTAAAGGAAGAGATATTGGTTGCCGCCTGCGTCCATGATTGCGCCGCCGATTGCGGGGGTGATTGCTTGTGCGGACATTGTTGCGACATAGTAGTAGCCCGTGTATTGACCGACTGTTTCAGCCGTAGAAAGCTCGGTGACCATCGGGAAGGTGTTGACGTTTGCGATGATAAGTCCGAAACCTGCGATGAGGTAGAACAAGGCAAACAGCACTGCGGGGATAGCCGCGTTGTCGCTCGGACGCACCGCAAAGCAGATGAGCACAAAGGATACGACAGCCATTGCAAAACCGATCATAATTGACTTTCTTCTGCCGATTTTTGCAGCCATGTAGCCGACGGGGATAAATGCGATTGCGCTAATGCCCATTGAAACACCGGAGATAATCGACGCGACACCCGCCGAGAGGTTGAGTGATTTCGTGGTGTAAATAGAGAGGTTTGAGGACACTGCGTTATAGCCCATAAACCACATAAAGATCGAAGCGAGGATGAGCGCAAACGATTTGAGTCTGCCTTTTTCGAGGTCGTTCTTTGCGCCCCACCATTCTTTTGGCGAAACGGGTTTCTTTTTGGTGTTTTCAACAACTTGCTTTGCAAAGTCGAGAGTTTCGGGTGCGATTTCCTCTTTTGCAGTGCCGTTGACAAGTTCTTGCACTTCTCCGTCGGGTTTGCTGTCGAGATTGTACTCGGCGTCGCCTTCGTGAATAAGTTCTTCCGCAAATTTTTCCGCTTCGGGATTTTCGCCGTCGGCAAAGTCGTCGATTTCGTATTCTTTGCAGATTTCCTGACATTTTGCAACCATCTTGCGCTCGTTGACGAGAGCGAGGAACCCTGCAAGGAGCAAGAGCATACCTGCCGCAACAGAACCGAATATTATGACGTAATTTTCAAGACGCTGACCGAACAGCACGACCGTGTAAATCAAAAACGCGATTGCACCGCCGATACCGCCGCAAAGGTTGATGATGGCGTTTGCTTGCGAGCGGAGCGGCTTGGGCGTGACGTCGGGCATAAGCGCGACTGCGGGGGAGCGGAAAGTCGCCATTGCGATAAGCACCAAAAGAAGAATAACCATGTACACGACAAGGCTCTTGATACCCGAACCGTCCGCGGCTTTTGTGCATTTTTCGTTGACTTCGTTGCTTATATAATTGTTCATGCCGGCGGCAACGTACTTTTTGTAAGCGGCGTTGCTGTCAACGATTTCCTGATAGGTTTTGCCGGTGGGAGAAGTTGCGCTCAAATCCTCCACGACTTCGCCGTCATAGTAGTAAGTGGTTGCGCCCAACATATTGAGCACCGCTTTCTTTGACGTCATCTTGCTGTCGTAGCGCAATGCCACAAATTGTTCTCTCGTGATTTTGTTGTTGCCGAGATAGGTCAAATCGCAATAGTTTGCGCTGCCTTCTTTGCCTGCGACCGCATTGTCGTACCATTCTTCGAGCAACGGTTGCATAAAGGAATCGTCGTTGAGTTGGGATTCGATTTGAGTGGTGAGTTCTTGCGCCTTTGCTTGTTGTTTGAGCGTTGCGACGGGCACGAACACCATAAGTACAACCGCGCATATCGTGCCTATCACGATAAACGGAGTGCGGCGTCCCCATTTTTTGACAAGTTTGCCTTTTGCGTTGTCGCTGAGTTTGCCGAACAAGGGGAGCATAAAGAGCGACAAGAGATTGTCAAGTCCCATGATTATACCGCGCGCCCAGCTCGGCAAGCCGTATGCATGCTCCAAAAGGAGAGGAACGACAAAGTCGTATGCCGTCCAGAACAGCATGATGATCGCAAATGCGAAGCCGACCTTAAAGGTCTGCGGATAGTCGAGTTTGAGAGGCGGTCTGCCTTTCTCGTCGAGCACTGGTGCCGGCTTTTCTTTTTTTCTCATAACTTACTCCTATAAAGAGAATATCCATAAATATATACGCACGTGCGCATAATAAAATAGATAAATATATTATAATGTAAAAATGTCGGATTGTAAATACTCAAAAAAGCTCAAAAGTGTGTTTTTTTAAGGAAAATTTAACGTTGCGCACGGCAGAAATCAAATGGGAATAAATCCGTAGCACAGCGTGCCTATCACGGCGGATATGATTATCAACCATATAGGTTGCAGAGTTTTTCCTTTGATTCTGATAAGCGACAGCCCGAAAAGCAATGCGAAAAGGCAAGTGCCTATCGCGTCGAATTGTACGGGTTCGTGCGAAAGTACGCTCGATATGCCCAAAAGCGTTGACAAAACGAAGCCCGCGAAAACGGCAATCAAAAGCCCCGTAACGGTTGAGCGCACGTACACGAACACGCTTTGCACGGCAGGTTTTTTGATGAAATTCGAAAAGGCAAGCGCAATCAGGGTGATGATGACAAGCGAGGGCAAAACCACTCCGAAGGTTGCGCAAATCGCGCCGAGTATGCTTTCTCCTACTCCTGCCGATTGCAGCACCGATACTCCCGTGTAGGTTGCTATGTTGACGGCAAACGGCCCCGGAGTGCTCTCGGAAATTGCAATGAAAGACTGCACTTCGTCAAGCGTAAGCCAACCTTTTTCGACAACCTCCTGACTTATCATGGGGATCATTGCCTGTCCGCCTCCGATGGTGAAAAGTCCTATCTTGAAAAACGTCCAAAAGAGTTGAAGATATATCATTTTTCTTCGCCTCCTTCGTCGGATTTCGTCGGAGCAATCGGACTGAGAATTTTGATTGAATTTTGCAAATCACCGCTTTTATCGTTTAAATCGTGTGGATAAACTGTGTTTTCGCGCACGTATTCGTCTTTTTCGAGGGTGCGGCCTATGCGCTCGTTATAGTATTCGGGCGTGCCGACGGAGTGCAAAACTTTCTTGTCGTAAATCTGTTTTAGGCGTGCCGCAACGCATGCTATAACGATGGTTGCAAGTATGATATAAATCACCCTTACGTTTGTCAGAAGCACAAGCAAAAACGACGCAATCATAAGCATGTATGACAGCAGATTTTTGCGCATGTCTTTGAAGAACGTGAACACGGCTTTTGCAATCAGCACCAGCACCGCCACTCGTATGCTCTTGAAAAAGTAACCTGCCCAAACGTTGTCCTTGACAAGTTCGATGACGTAGCTGAGAGCGATTATTACGACGAGAGAGGGAATTACGACGCCGATTGTCGCGGCGATACCGCCAAAAATGCCGCAACGCTTTACGCCTATATAAGTTGCGGTGTTTATCGCGATTGGCCCCGGCGTGCTTTCGGCAATGGCGAAAATATCGCTCAATTCGTCGTGAGTGATCCACTTTTGTTTTTTGACGAGTTCCGCTTCGATGAGCGAAAGCATGGCGTATCCTCCGCCAAAGGAAAACAAGCCTATTTTGAAAAATATGCCGAACAGTTTGAGTATGTCCAAAAGGTATTGTTTTCTGCTTTTCTTTTCCATGCGTTTTCGCCAAAAAAAGTATAACACTCGCCTGTATGTTTGTAAAGTGCGCAAAAACCTTTGCCAAATGGTGAAGTCGTGTTAAAATATAAATATGATACTTTGCGGATACGAAAAATTTTCAATGGTTGATTTCGACGGCAAAATCGCATGCACCGTGTTTACCGGCGGATGCAATTTCCGCTGTCCGTTTTGCCACAATGCGCCGCTTGTGGTGGGCAATGTCAAATCGCAACAAATAGATTGCGACGAAGTCTTTGATTATCTTCAAAAGAGAAAAGGGCTTGTGGACGCGGTTTGCGTGACGGGCGGCGAGCCTACGCTTCAACCCGATCTATGCGACTTTTTGGCAAAGGTGAGAGATATGGGCTATGCAACGAAGCTCGACACCAACGGACTTCGCCCCGACGTGCTCAAAGAGGTTTTGGACAAAAAACTTGTAGATTTCGTTGCAATGGATGTCAAAAACAGCCCCGAAAAGTATGCGCGCACGGTTGGCGTCAACAACGTGGATATGGGCAAAATCCTCGAAAGCATGCGCCTTTTGAAAGAGAGCGGAGTGGACTACGAGTTCCGCACGACCATAATCAAAGAGTTCCACACCGCCGACGATATGCAAAAAATCGCCTATCTCGTTTCGGGTGCGCCTCGCTATTTCATGCAAAAGTACAACGACAACGATGGCTGCATTGCCCACGGCTACACCCCCGTCGACAAAGCGGACGCCGAAAAGTATATCGAGTACTTTAAGGGGAAGGTCGGCAAGGTGGAATTGCGCGGCTACAAATAAAACTGCGCTATTTGGCGAATAACCGTGTTAACGCCGTTTTGCTCACCCGTCACGTACATTTTGGTACGTTGGGCGGATTTGCAAAAAGGCGTTTCCCTGTTTTTCATCCAAATATCGCAGTTTTATGTTTAGTAATTTGCTTTGTTCTTCAACTCAATATTGCGGTTGAGAAATCACACGTTTTTCAATGTGTGGAGGCGGTTATTTTATGGCGGATGTTTTTACGTTTACAAAACCTTGTTTCGCTTTGCAAAGAGGACATTCGTCCCATGCCTCTTTCGAGGACGCTTCGTATCCGCAACCCGAACAACGCCATGTGGTTGCTTTATCCTTTTTGTAGAGCGTGCCGTTTTTGAGCTGATTGTGCAAATCGTCAAAGATTTTCTTGTGCTGTTTTTCGACGTCGGCAAGCATTTTAAAAGTGTTTGCGACGTCTTCGAAGCCTTCCGAACGCGCGGTTTTTTCAAAGGATTGATACATCTTGATTTCGCTCTCGTGGTCTTCTGCGGCGAGAGCAAAGTTTTCCGTCAGATTCCATTTTTCTTTGAAAGGATAGCCTGCGTTGATTTGAATATTGTCGATTTGGTTTTTGCTTGCCTGCTGAATGAGAGTGTAGAGGAGTCTTGCGTGGTTAAACTCGTTGTACACCACCTTGTCCACGATTTCAGCAAGCGCGTTGTAGCCCTCGTTGCGCGCGCCGTATTCGACAAATTGATAGCGCACGTACGCTTGCGTTTCGCCAACGTACGCACGGGCGAGGTTTTGATAGGTTTTGCTTTCGATAAGTTTCATAGTTGTCTCCTTTTGGTTTTTTGATAATTATTGCAAAAGCGACGAGTTTTTATTCGGTATAAAGGCGGCGAAAAGTCCGTTGTTTCGTTTTTGCCGTCAATTTGTCGCAAAAGGCTTTTAATAATCGCGCGAAAGTGGTATCATCATAAGCGAAAATAAAGTTTTCGCAACATCGTTGCACAAGGAGTTATATATGAGCGATTGCACTCACGATTGCGGTTCTTGCTCCAAGGACTGCTCGTCAAGAATTACGTTTGAAAAGCAAAATCCGCTTTCCAACGTGAAAAAAGTTATCGGCATTGTCAGCGGAAAGGGCGGCGTAGGCAAATCGTTGGTTACGTCGTTGCTTGCCGTGGGCAAAGCAAGAGAAGGCAAAAACGTTGCTATTTTGGATGCAGACATCACAGGCCCGTCCATTCCTCGCGCGTTCGGCATAAGAGGCACGGTTGAGGGCGACGCCAATGGAATTTATCCGCGTCAAAGCAATATGGGTATCAAAATCGTGTCCTCCAATTTGCTTCTGGACGACGAAACCGATCCTGTTATTTGGCGCGGTCCCGTCATTGCCGGCATGGTCAAACAGTTTTGGACGGACGTCGTTTGGGACGATGTGGATTTTATGTTTGTGGACATGCCTCCGGGAACGGGCGATGTGCCGCTTACGGTTTTCCAATCGATAAAACTCGACGGCATCATCATCGTCACTTCGCCGCAAGACCTCGTGTCCATGATAGTTGAAAAAGCCGTAAAAATGGCAAACAAAATGAATATCCGCATCTACGGCGTGGTTGAAAACATGAGCTACATCGTATGCCCCGATTGCGGAAAACGCATCGAGATTTTCGGATCGGACAAGGTTGACAAGGTGGCAAAGGACTTCAACCTCAAAGTGCTGGGCAAACTGCCTATGGATCAAAAAGTCGCATTTGCGGTGGACAACGGCGACGTTGAAATTCTGAACACCGACGCACTCAAACCCGCTTTGGACGAAATTGAGAGTTAAATTTGTTTCGAAGACGGAATTGGAGTCGCAAGGCGACGAGCCTTGGAGCGCCGAGCTTTCGTCGCACACAAGCTCCTTTTGCT
>ULRB01016145.1_pt1 | contig 10343 bp, 11 predicted proteins | sample 1955051 | NCBI WGS metagenome assembly ULRB01 (sample SAMEA4835671, study PRJEB28245) | human gut metagenome | biome: gut microbiome; material: fecal sample | place: Denmark | collected 2008 | reverse complement strand
GACATATTCTTTTCTGAACATTTATCTGAATTGCCTGGTGATTACTTGAAAATTTATTTATATATGATTTTTTTATCAAAATATGGTAAAGATATAAAATTAACAGATTTATCTAAAAAATTAAATATTCCTTTAAAAGCTATTAATGATGGAATGAAATTTTTAGAAGAACACCATTTAATAACTAAAAAAACTACCGGATATATTATAATTGATTTACAAGAAGCTACTTTGCATAACTTATATACTCCTAATCTAACTATGTCAAAAGAAAAAATAGAACAAACTTCTAAAAACAAGTCTAAATCTAAAGCAATTGAACATATTAATAATACATATTTTCAAGGTATTATGGGACCATCTTGGTACAATGATATTGATATATGGTTTAGAAAATACTGTTTTGACGAACAAGTAATGATTGCTTTATTTGATTATTGTTATAAACGTAGTGCTTTACATAGAAATTATGTTCAAACAGTAGCTGAAGCATGGGCTTCTAATAAAGTAAAAACTTGGAATGATTTAGATACTTATTATCAACAACAAGAGAGTCTAAATAAAATAAAAAAATCTATTGCTAAAAAATTAGGAAAATATAATGGACTAACACAATATGAAGAAGCTTATATAGAAAATTGGATTTTAAATTTCGGATATGATATGAATATTATAGAAATAGCTCTAAAAAGAACTACTTTTAAACAAAATCCTACTTTTGAATATATTAATAATATTATAACAGATTGGCATGATAGAAATTTAAAAACTCCTTCTGAAATTACTGCTTTTATTGAGCAAAGAAAAAAACAAGATAAAGATACAAAAGCACTTAAAACCACAGTAAATAAGGCAAATTATGAGCAAAGAAAATATTCTAATTTAGATTTTCTTTATGCAAATAACATAGAAAAGAAGGGAAATTAAATGTCTAATGAAATCTTAAATTCTTTAATAAAAGAATATGAACAAAAAAAATTATTAGCAGAATTAGATTTAGAAAAAAGAAAAAATGATTTATATAAAAAAGTTCCAAAATTAAAACAAATAGAAGATGACCTAAATCAATTTGCTATTAATACTGCTAAAAATATTTTAAAAAATAATGAAGCTTCTATTAATGAACTAGAAATAAAAGCTTCTCAATTAAAAAAAGAAAAAATTGAAATTTTAAAAGAACTTAATTTACCAACAGATTATTTACAACCTTTTTATGAATGTAAAATCTGTAATGATACCGGCTATATAATGAATAATAATTACAAAACAGAAATGTGTAATTGTTTAAAACAAAAACTATTAAATTATTCTTTTAATAAATCAAACATGTCTAATCTAGATAAAGAAAACTTTAATACTTTTAATGAAAATATTTTTTCTGATGAAGTTGATTTATCTAAATATAAATTTAACATTTCTCCAAGAAAAAATATAATAAATATAAAAAATAAATGCATTGATTTTGTAAACAATTTTGATAATATAAATCAAAAAAATCTATTATTTACAGGAAATACTGGTTTACGGTAAAACTTTTATGTCGAATTGTATTGCTAATGAATTATTAAAAAATGGGAAAACTGTATTATATCAAACAGCTCCTATACTTCTTGAAAATGTTATAAATTATAAAATGAGTAAACAAAAAGACTCATTAGATAATATCTATAAATCTATTCTAGACTCTGATTTATTAATCATTGATGATTTAGGAACAGAAAGTTTAAATAGTATGAAATTAAGTGAACTATTTACTATATTAAATACAAGAATTTTAAACTTAAATCATAAACCAACTAAAACAATTATATCGACAAATTTAAATATTAATGATATTTTTAATAATTACGAAGAGCGTATTGGTTCAAGAATAGCTGGTTATTATGATATATATTGTTTTTTTGGTGATGATTTAAGATTTAAAAGAGGCATATGATGAAGTGTACCCAAAATGGCGGCATCCAATAAATACATTTATTGAAGTCGCCATTTTGCTTTATTTATAAAACTTTTATAGATTCCTTTTGCTTTTTATATCTTTGATATAATTCTTACATTTCTTCTGGTGTAGTTGGAAAAACAATTATACCAATACTATTATAATAAATGTCAATTTTACGTTAATATTTGTCATCAACTTTATGAAAATCGTGTATCATAATTTTATCAATGAATTAATTTATAATTCCAGGTATAAGGGGAATATCAATATTCAATTTTTCAGTGTCATGTCTAATGACTATATCACGAATTGCCCTAAAAATCAAGAAAAAATTGGAAGTAAAATTGTAAAATTTTAGGTTTTATGATAATATATTGCTAATAGTAAAAAAATTCTACAAGGAGGTATTTAAATACATGGATAACAATAAATTAAATACAACTCCAAACTTATTTGAAGGTAAAGAAATAAGAAGTGTTTGAGATAGTAAAAAAGAAGAATATTATTTTAGTGTAGTTGATGTGATTAGTGCCTTAACTGATAGTAAAATTTCAAAAAGATACTGGTCATATTTGAAAAGAAAGCTAACTGAAGAAGGTAGCCAACTGTACGAAAATATCGTACAATTGAAAATGCTGGCAAATGATGGAAAGATGCGTGAAAAAAATGCACTTGATATAAAAGAGATTTTGAGATTAATTGAGTGAATTCCAAGTAAAAATGCAGAATTATTTAAACTTTGGCTTGCACAAATGGGTAAAGAAAATGCTTTAAATTATAAATATATAGAAGATATGAAATCTAAAAAAGAAACAATTTGTTGAATTTTTTTATTCAGGATAGAGTGATATTTCAAATAGAAATATATTATATAGGAGGAATGTATTGTGAAAAATGAGTTAGAATTTTATGATAGTATAAAAGATTGGGATTTTAGTATGATTAAATACATAGAAGAAAATTTAACAAATTGGGATTTATATAAGATACTAAATGATTATACATCACCAGATTGTAAAATTCTTGATTTAGGAACAGGCGGAGGGGAAAAAGTAATAAAAAATTTTCCAATTACTAAAGAAATAATTGCAACGGATTTTTCACAAGAAATGATAAATACCGCTAATAAGAATTTAGCAAAAACAGAAAGAAAAGATATTTTATTTAAACAAATGGACAATTTAAATATGACTACACCTAATGATTATTTTGATATGGTTGTTGCAAGACACACTTGTATAGATGCAAATGGTATTTACAAAACATTAAAAAATGGAGGTAAACTTCTTTTAAGAGGAGTTGATAAATTAGATTGTTGGCAATTAAAAAAGTTATATGGTAAAGGTCAAGCTTTTAAAGATGATAAACCAATAAGCTTAATTGATTATGAAAATATTTTAGATGCAGGATTTAAAAATGTAGAATTAGTTCCAATTCATATTAGAGAATATTATAAAACAAAAGAGGATTTATTAGCATTACTATTAAAAGCACCAATATTAAGCGATTTTTCAGAAACAGAAGAAAATAATTTTGATGATAAAGATAAAATTAATATGAATTTATTAGATAAATATATACAAGAAAATACAAATGAAAAAGGAATTTTACTAATAAGAAGATATTATGGCATAACAGCTGTAAAATAATATAAACTACTAAATTCTAATAAAAAAATATTATGGTTAGCTCTAAATATTGAATGACAATGAAATATGAGGTGATGAAATGAAAAGACCAATTATAGGTATAATAGGTAAAGTTCAACCACAATATGGAGAAGATATTTGGCATAGAATAGACGAAGTTGATGAAATAAGATATTTAATTGTAAAAAATGGTGGAACAGCGATAATGTTGTTGCCAACAGAAACTACTTTAAAATTTAATGGTAATGATATTAAAGATAATACAGTTTTAAGTGATGAAGAAAAAAATGAATTATATAGACAAATAAATTTATGTGATGGCTTTATATTACAAGGTGGTCTATATAGTGCAAATTATGAAATAGAAATGGCAAAAAGAATTATAGAATTAGATAAACCTCTTATTGGAATTTGTGCCGGTTTTAATAATATTTTAAGAGCAATAGGTACAGATGTAATTGAAGATAAAACTAAAAGTCATGATATATATGATAAAGAATATAGACATAAAATATCTATAATTAAGGGGACAAAATTATTTGATTTAATAAGAAAAGAAGAATACAATGTAAATAGTATTCATAGTATGATAGCACCTAAAAAAAATGTCGAAAAGCATGCTAGAATATCATCTATTTCTTATGATAATCTAGTAGAAAGTTTTGAATTGGATAATAAAAAATTTGTAATGGGAATAAAATGGCATCCAGAATTAATGTTAGGAGATGAATTTCCAAATAAATTGTTTAAGGAATTTATTTCAAAATGTTAATAATAAATAAATTCAAATTTCTTTTATAAGAAACAAATTCAAATTTATGTAAGTTTGACAAAAATAGAATAGTATGTTACAATAAAAAACATAATTTAGGAGTTTATCTAGGATTAATAAATCTGAGCGATAAAGGACAATTAAAATAGATTAATTGTTTACACGAAAGTGAGATTGTATAAAAGTCTTGCAAAGGAGTCTTAAAGTAGATTCTTTTGTGAGGCTTATTTTTTATAGGAGATGTTATAGTTATGAAAATTGAAAGTAAAAGAATTATTTTAAGAAAATGGGAAGATGGAGATGTAGAAGATATAGTAGATGGATTAAATAATATGGAAGTTGCAAAATGGATGGCTAGTGTTCCATATCCATACACAGAAAATGATGCTAAACAATTTATAGAACATGCGAAAGCTCAAGATGAAAATGTTAAAATTTCATTAGCAATAGTATTAGAAGCTATTAATAAAGTTATTGGTGGTACAGAAATTAGAAATATTAACAAAAAAGATGGTACCTGTCGGTGGTGGAATATGGCTTAATGAAAAATATCAAAAAAACGGATACGGAACAGAGGCATTTAGTGCAAGAAACAAGTATTGTTTTGATGTTTTAGGATTAAGAAGAATTGAGAATGGATATTTTTGTGGAAATGAAAAGTCAAAAAGAATGCAACTGAAATTAGGATATAAGGATGAAGGAATAAGAAGAAAGAAATTTCTATGTTTAGCAACAAATAAATATGTTGATGAATGTATTACAGGGTTATTAAAAGAAGAATTTATAGAATGGAGTGATAAAATCGAATAAATATGAATTGGAATTAATATTTCCAACGAAAGAATATAAAAAAGAAGTTGAGGAATATTTACAAGAATTTTTAGATAATGGAGAAAATAAGATTGCTGGAGATGGAGGACTTGACAGAATTAGAGATTTTGACAGGTGGTTAGAAAAAGTTCAAAATGATTTATCTGTTGATACAATAGACAAAGATAGAATTCCTGCAACATTATATTTAACCATAAGGAAATCAGATAGGAAAATAGTTGGGAATTTACAAATACGACATTTTTTAAATGAAAAACTACTAAATTATGGAGGACATATCGGAGATAGTGTAAGACCATCTGAAAGAAGAAAAGGTTATGCAACAGAACAAATTAGACTGGCATTAGAAAAGTGTAAAGAGTTAGGAATAGATAATGTATTAATGGATTGTGATAAAGCTAATATTGGATCTGCTAAGTCAATTCAAAAAAATGGAGGAATACTTGAAAATGAAATATATTTTGGAAATGAGCTAGTGCAAAGATATTGGATTAGTTTAAAGAAAAGATTTGTTACTAATCCTAAAAATATAGAAATTGTTAAGGATGGGAATTTTAAAATAAAAAGCTTTAATAATGCAGATTTTGTTGGAGATATTGCATTAATTAAATTTAATAAAATGAATAAGCCATATATGGTAGAAAACATTAACTTATGTATGGCAAATAATAACTATAAATGGTTAGAGTTTTATGATTATAGTAAAAAACACCGATTAACTGCTATGTACAATGAAAATAACGAAATTATAGAATGGTATTTTGATATAGCTAGAAAAATAGGAAAAGACAATGGAATGCCTTATGAAGATGATTTATACTTGGATGTTGTTGTAACACCAACAGGAGATATAATATTACTTGATGAAGATGAATTAAAAGAAGCACTTGATAGATTTGAAGTAAATAAATCAGATTATGATATGGCATATAATGAAGCAAAAAAACTAATTGAATTGTTAGAAGAAAATAAAGATAAATTAAAAGAATTTACTGATAAATATTTTAATAAAATGTTAAAGGAGTAGTGATATATATGAATTATTTTAAAAAATTAGTGGGAGACAGAATATATTTATCTCCCAAAGGAGTATCAGATGAAGAAATTGAAAAATTTACAGAATGGATGAACGATTTTCAGGTAACAGATTATACAGGGAGAAGTGGACAAATTACAACATTAATTGGAGAAAAAGATTGGCTTGAAAATTCAGCAAAGAATAATGAAAATAGAGACTTTGATATTATTGATTTGAATAATGATAAATTAGTTGGAACAATTGGATTGGAACACTTTAATTGGATTGAAAGAAGTGCTGTACTTGGAATATTTATAGGTGATGAAGACTATAGAAGTAATGGATATGGAACAGAATCGATAAAACTTTTGCTAGAATATGGATTTAAATATTTAAACTTACATAGCATAAGATTAGATCTTCTTGCTGTAAATGAAAGAGCACATAAATGTTATTTAAAATGTGGATTTAAAGATGCTGGGAAAAGTAGAGAAGAAATTTTTTTAAACGGAAAATATTATGATAAGTTACATATGGATATACTTGAATATGAGTTTGAGGGTAATTTCATTAGGAATAAAAATGTTAAATAATATATGAAAAGAGACTATTTTATATTGCATTCACCTATATTGACATATGATTTTAGGGAAGAGTAAATTACTCCTCCCTTTTTACTTACTAACAGTTAATTAATTCAGAATATATAATTTATTCATTTTCAATATCCGGAGTTAAAGTTTCAATACTTACTACTTTTCCTCCATCATTTGTTCTCATCAATGTTACTCCCTGTGTTGATCTTCCCAAAATGCTTACGTCTTTTACATTAATTCTAATAATAGTTCCCTTATCTGTTATAAGCATTACATCATCTTCTTCTGTTGCAATTCTTACTCCTACTATTTTTCCTGTCTTTGGAGTTATTTTATAAGTAATTACTCCTCTTCCACCTCTTTTTTGAACTCTATATTCATCAAGTTCTGTTCTTTTTCCAAAGCCATTCTCTGTAATAGCAAGTAAAGTTGCTTTTCCTCCAACTATAACAGATTCCATTCCAATTACTTCATCATCATCGTCTAGTCTTATTCCTATAACACCTTGTGCTACTCTTCCAATTGGTCTTACATCTTTTTCATCAAATGTAATACATAATCCATTTTTAGTAACTAAAACAACATTATCTTCTCCATCAGTTAATCTTACTCCAATTAGTTCATCTTCATCTTTTAATGTAATTCCCTGCAATCCAGTTTTTCTTGTTGTATCATATTCTTTTAATGCGGTTTTCTTAATTAATCCATTTTTAGTAGCCATAAGCAAATATTTTCCATCGGCAAAATTTTGAATAGGTATAACTGCAGATACTTTTTCACCAGGATCTAAACTTAATAAATTAACTATTGCTGTTCCTTTTGCAGTTCTTCCTGCCTCTGGTACTTCATATCCTCTTAATTTATATAACTTACCTTTATTAGTAAAGAACAATATCATGTCATGTGTAGATGCTGTAAATATTTGTTTTACAAAATCATCTTCACGTGTAGCAATTCCTGTAATTCCCTTTCCACCTCTTCTTTGACTCTTATATGTATCAATTGGCATTCTCTTAATATACCCAAAATGTGTTAAAGCAACTACACATTGTTCTTCTTTAATTAAGTCTTCTAAGTCTATTTCTCCCTCTGCTGCTACTATTTTTGTTTTTCTTTCATCTCCAAATTTATCTCTTATTTCAATTAATTCTTCTTTAATAATATCAAAAACTAATTTTTCACTAGCCAAAACAGCTCTTAAATGTTCAATTAATTCCATTAATTGTTTATATTCTTCTTCAATTTTTTCACGTTGCAAACCTGATAAAGTTTTTAATCTCATGTCTAAAATTGCTTGAGCCTGTATATCCGTAAGACCAAATCTTTTCATTAATCTTTCTTTTGCATCATCGTAAGAAGAACGTATAATTTGGATTACTTCATCAATATAATCAATTGCAATCCTTAATCCCTCTAATATATGAGCTCTTGCTAACGCCTTATCTAAGTCGAACTGTGTTCTTCTTAAAATAACATCTTTTCTATGATCAATAAAACAATCTAAGCATTGTCTTAATGTTAATATTTTAGGTTCTCCATTTACTAACGCAAGCATTATAATTCCAAATGTTGTTTGCATTTGTGTATGTTTAAATAATTGATTTAGTACAACTTGTGCATTTGCATCTCTTTTTAATTCAATAACTACTCTAACTCTATCAATTCTATCAGATTCATCTCTACATTCAGATATTCCTTCTATCTTCTTTTCTTTAGAAAGATCAGATATTGTTTTTATTAAATTTGCCTTATTTACTTGATATGGTAATGAAGAAACGATAATTCTTTGTCTATTTCCGCTCATTTCTTCAATATCTGTTTCTGCTCTTAATGTAATTTTTCCTCTACCTGTTTTATATGCTTGTTTAATTCCTTCAATACCTAATATAATTCCTTCTGTCGGAAAATCTGGGCCTTTAATTACTGACATTAAATCCTCGTCAGTTACTTCATCCTCATCAATTATTTTTATAATTCCATTAATTACTTCTGTTAAGTTATGTGGTGGAATATTAGTTGCCATACCAACCGCAATTCCTGATGAACCATTTATTAAAAGTGCTGGTATTCTCGCTGGTAATACTGTAGGTTCTTGTAATCTATCATCATAGTTTGGCATAAAGTTTACAGTATTTTTTTCAATATCTGTTAACATATATGCAGAAATTTTAGACATTCTTGCTTCTGTATACCTCATAGCAGCTGCTCCATCACCATCTACAGAACCAAAATTTCCATGTCCATCAATTAGCATATATCTCATTGAAAAATCTTGTGCCATTCTTACCATAGCATCATAAACTGAACTATCACCATGTGGATGATATCTACCTAAAACAGAACCTACTGTATTAGCACATTTTCTGTATGGTTTGTCAGCTGTAATTCCATCTTCATGCATAGCATAAAGAATTCTTCTATGTACAGGTTTTAAACCATCTCTTGCATCTGGAAGTGCACGTGATACAATAACACTCATAGCATAATCTATATATGCTGTTCTCATTTCTTTTTCAATGTCTCTTTCTATTATTTTTCCGTCATTTCTTTCTTGTGGTGTTTCTTCCATTATTTTCCCTCTTTTCTTTGTTTTTCTACATTTGTATTATACTAAAACACCATCAATTTTGCAAGTAAAATCCCCTAAAAATCATTAAATTTTCTAGGGATTTCTATGTTTTATTAATTAATATAAGCAATATATTTTTAACATATTTATGTACAGCTTTAATATAAAATCTTTTATTTTAATTTTTCTGCTAATTCTAATTGTTCTTTACTTAAATTAAAATTTTGACCATTATTTTTTATTAAATTATGTAACGTCATAATCGTTTTTGCTTCATTTATTGTTTTTTCTATAGGCGCTATATTATTTAATTGTTTTTCTATTTTTTTATATTCTTTTTCCATTCCAGAAAAATCCTTTTTCTCAAAATTTTCTTTCCAATTAGAAATATATTTATTTGCATAATCTATTGATTCATATTGTTTATTAAAAGTACTTGTAATATTATTTTCAACATTATTTAAAATAATATTTTTTCCTTGCTTTATTGTCTTTGCTATTGTATTATTTATCAATCCAGCTTTCTTTACTTTGTCTATAACAGTATCTAATAAGGAAGAAATCCCATCTATTATTCCGCCATTTTTTACTGCATTTTGCATTTGATTTATACTTTCAAAATTTCCAGTAACAATCCCTATTGCACTTCTGCCTATATCAATTGCATCATCAATAGTTTGTCTAATTCCATCTTTTAAACCATAATTTAATAAGTTGTCTTTTATATCTATAATTTGATCTTCAAAAAAATCCGGGAAAATAGCTCTAATTCCAATATCAACTGCAGTGTTTATTGCTTTTCCTAAATTAGTTTCTAAGAAATTTTTTTGTATATGTTCATTTACTAATTCATTATTTAAATTTATATTGTTTTTTTCTAATTTTTCTATTTCCATTTTTACCTCTTTTTATTTATATTTTTTATTTCCAATAATTGATCAATTATATTTTTTTATAATTAATTAA
>ULRB01106310.1_pt1 | contig 10366 bp, 10 predicted proteins | sample 1955051 | NCBI WGS metagenome assembly ULRB01 (sample SAMEA4835671, study PRJEB28245) | human gut metagenome | biome: gut microbiome; material: fecal sample | place: Denmark | collected 2008 | reverse complement strand
CCTTGCGGCTCGTGTTCCGTCTTCGAAGTTGCACATTCCGTGTATAAGTACGCCTTGAATTGGTGTCCGTTCGGGTGTGGGTGTCCCACAATTTTGTCATAGCGAGCGTAAGCGTGGCAATCTAGCGAAGCGAAATGCGCATGTCGAATAAACACATACCGTTTATAAGTGCGCTCCAAATACGTTTTCGTTTATTCAAAATCTTTTCCGTTGATAAGAAAATCTATTGATACATTAAAATATTTTGAAAACAGTTTCAAAGTCTGGATGTCGGGATTGCGCTTGCCGTTTTCATAATATGACAAGGCTTCTCGGCTCATGTTCAAATCAAGGGCTACTTTCAGTTGACTGAACCCTTTTTCCTTGCGAATCTTTTTAAGCCCTATAAGTCCGTTTTCCACAAAACACCTTTGCTCTTGTTATTGACAAAAGTGTAACATTTTGTTACTATATAAAATGTGACAATATGTTACATTTTGAGCGTCAGGAGGAAGTTATGAAAAAAACTAATTTCAAAATAGTTGCAGTGGTTTTGATTTGTGTGCTTGTCGCTGCTTTGTTGGTTGCATGCAACGGAGAACAAGATTGCATATCTAAAATCGAGAAAGCCGGGTACAACGTCACGAAGCATTGCGATGCGGACAAATATGTCAATGTTTCTTATACCGAAATGGCAAACGGCGAAGGACAAAAAGTTTATATCGTTTCATATATGTCCGTAAACAAGAAGACGGGGAAAGCAAAGCCGTCGGTATCAAAAGCCAAGAAAGCGTTCGGTGACGGATTGATTCCAAGCGGTATGATTGACAATCCGAACATACCCAAATGAAACAGGTTTGTGTTTGTAAATTCTCCGTACTCGGGGTACGGCGACGGAGCGGTGAGAGTGGGCAACTCGATCATCGTAGGCCCTATGGAAATATTGAAACAATTACAGAAAAACGACAACAAAATACTTGCAAAAAACGCCGCATAAAGCGGCGTTTTTGCGATCATAAAGTGCTTGTTTTGCAATTTCAATCGATAACGCTGTGAATAAATTCGTCAAACGCGTCTTGACCTTTTTGGTCGTTTTTGAACACTGCCGTTGTGTCGAGGATTTGCTCGCAAACGTTGTTTATATAGTCCGTCACGGCGTTCTCGGCAACCTCGTCGGAGCAAGCAGTGCCGTTGTCCACGACAAGTTGAGTTATCATTCCGAGGTGCTTGTGAAGGGGATGTTGTTCGTCGGACAACGCCTTGAAGTCAAGCGGCGTTTTGCCCGTGAGGATGTTGCGGATTTGCGTCATTTCGCCTGCAAGTCTGCCCGGCAAAATAAACAATCCCATCACTTCGATTATGCCGATGGACTCTTGCTTGATATTGTGGAGTTCGGCTCTCGGATGGAAGATTCCGTAGGGGTGTTCGTCGTCGGTTCGGTTGTTGCGCAGTATCAAATTGAATTGATATTCGCCGTCGTCGTTGATTGCAAGTATTGGGGTGATAGCGTTGTGTTGGATTTTCTCTTCGCCGTTTTGAGTTGCGCAAAGCACGTTTACGCTCTCGTCCGAATAGCAATCCCACGCTCTTCTGAACATATTTGCAACTTCGATTGCTTGTTTCCTGTTTTTGCTCTCTATGCGTACGATAGAGTTGTACCAGTCCACAACCGACACGTTGACGTCGCCGTAGCCCGAAACTTTAAAATATCTGCGAGCGGGGCGAGAGAACACGGGCAACACTTTTTTGCCGCCTTGATAGTGGTCGTGTGCCAGTATCGAACCGCCGACGATGGGAAGCGCGGCGTTCGAGCCGATGAAGTAGTGGGGGAACATATCCACAAAGTCCGCCATTCTTGCAAACGTTGCGTCGCTCACGCACATGGGACGATGTTCTTTGCACACTGCGATGACGTGTTGCTCGAAGTATCTGTAAGGCGAAAATTGCATAAACCATTCTTCGCCGTCAAGTTCGAAGGGAATTATGCGGATGTTTTGTCTTGCAGGCATAGCCGCATTGCCGACAAAACCCAGCATGTTTTGGCAAAGTACACATTTAGGATAGCCCGTTTTCGCTTCTTTTGCAAGTCTGACCTGTTCGGGAGTTTTTTCGGGTTTGGAGAGGTTTATCGTGACGATTATTTTGCCTCTTTGGCTGTCGTGTTGCCACACGATGTTCTTTTCGAAATCCTTGCCTCTCAAATACAGACTGTCGAATCCGAGTTTGCAAAGGAAGTCGCACGCCTTGTCTATGCCCTTGTAGCTTGCCTCGTTGTCAAACATTTCGACGACGGTTGAGGGAGAGGGCATTACAAAACCCATAAGTTTCGTTTCGAAATTGGATTTTGCGTTCTCGTCTATGATTTTTTTGCGTACGGCGAAGTCGGAAAGAGCGTTCATCACGTCGTATATATCGTATGCGCCGAGTTTGGGCTCTTGGCACGGCTCTGTCAGACCTAGTGTATCGAGAAGTTGATTTTGAGCGTAAATTGCGTCCAAATCGCTTAAATACAAATTGTTTTGGGCATAGTCTAAAAGCCGAGCAACATTTTGTTTTGCAATTTCTTCAAAAGAAATTCTTGGCATAAAAACCTCCAAAAAAACGTATAGAACTTTTCGACTGTCTAGTATAACACACACTTTTGCGCAAATCAAGAAATAAGTGACTATTTAGTCAATTTTGTATGCTTTTTTTTGCATTTTTTTACGGATGTATCGTGATTTTTATTTGTGCTATAAAAGTTTATTTATCTTGCAATAGGGCGACGGCTGTGTTACAATATAACTCAATCTATTATAAAGGACGAAACTATGATATTAGACAATATCGACACCTGCAAGCTGACAGCCGTATGTCAAGACGTTTACGGCGAAGCAAAGAGCGAGCAAATCGGCAGATTCGAAGAGCTTGTCAAGATGCACAAAGACGTATTCAACACCACCGACGTAGAGTTTTTCTCGTCGCCGGGGCGCATCGAAATCGTCGGAAACCACACCGACCACAACGGCGGCAAGGTGCTTTGCGCGGCAATAAACGTCGATACGCTCGCAAGCGTTTCGCCGAGAACGGACGGCGTGATTGAAGTCAAATCGAAAGGTTATCCGATGCTCCGCGTGGACGTTGCAAAACCCGATTTTTTGGTGAGCGAAATCGGCACGTCCACCGCGCTTATCAAAGGCGTCGTGGACTATTTCAAACGCTCGGACAAAAAGGTGGGCGGATTCAGCGCATGTATGACTTCTTCCGTTCCCAAGGGTGCGGGAGTGTCCTCGTCAAGCTCGTTCGAGCTTGCGATTGCCGAGATTTTGAACGTAATGTACAACGGCGGTGAAATAGACGCGATTTTCAAACCGAAAGCGTCGCAATATGCCGAAAACACTTTCTTCGGCAAGCCGTGCGGACTTATGGATCAAAGCGCGATTGCGCTTGGCGGCGTAAACCTCATCGATTTTGCGGATTTCGAAAATCCCGTCGTCGAAAAGGCGCATTGGGCGTTTTCCGATCTCGATATTTACGTCATTGCGACGGGCGGCGATCATAGCGATCTCACCGACGATTATGCCGCGATACCTCACGAGATGAAGGAAGTGGCAAACTGTTTCGGGGCAAAACTTCTTCACGAGATTTCGCCCGAAAAATGGAACCGCGACAAGCAAAATATCGTCGGAAAGGTGAGCGAGAGGGCATATCTTCGCGCAGAGCACTTTTTCGAAGAGAACGCACGCGTTGAAAATGCGGTGAAAGCAATCGACGACAAGGACGAAAAAGCGTTTCTCGACATCGTAAACGAGTCGGGATTGAGTTCGAGATACAAACTTCAAAACACCTATTCGCCGGCAGGCAAAAATCACAATCTCGAAAACGCTCTCGACAGAGTGGTCAAGATAGACGGCGTCGTTGCCTCTCGTGTGCACGGCGGCGGATTCGCAGGCACGATTCTCGTGTTTGCGGACAAAAAAGAAAGCGGCGTAGAGAGTGCGCTCAACGTTATGTTCGGCGACGAAAACGTCTTTAAACTCGCAATTCGCCAAAGCGGCGCAACCAAACTCGATTTGGAGAAATAAATTATGTTCACTTCCGTTTTATCCACGGCGTCCGATCCCAGAGTGGCGTTTACAATCGGCAATCTTACCGTGCAATGGTACGGTTTGCTCATTGTGTGCGGCATGCTTTTGGGACTTTTGTACGCATGTTGGCAAGCAAAGAAGATAGGCATCACGTCCGACGACGCGGTGGAACTGTTTTTGTGGCTTATTCCGCTTGCAATCGTGTTTGCAAGACTGTTGTACGTTCTCCCTCGCGCAGAGGAGTATTTCGGCGACAACGGGCTTGAAGGCTGGGACAAATTCGTCAATATAATCGCAATTTGGAAGGGTGGTATCACCATCATCGGCGGACTGTTGGGCGGACTTTTGGGCGCGGTATTTTTCACTCTTCGCCACAAAAAGCAAACCAACTTTCTCAACGTCGTCGATCTCGTCGTAGTGCCCGTGTTTATCGGTCAGATTATCGGCAGATGGGGCAACTTCGTCAATCAGGAGGCGTTTGGATTGCCAATCACGAACAAGGCTCTTCAATTCTTCCCGTTCGGCGTGTATATCACCGATCCCAGCGGTGTGGAAAGCGAGTTCAGAGACGTCGTTTATTCGCATATTCAAGCGGGCGGCGGCGGAAACTGGTTTTGCGCGACGTTCTTCTACGAAGGCGTTTGGAACACGATCGGCGCAATCTTCTGCGTGTGGATGTGGAAGAGAAATTATCAAAAGAAGTATCCCGGTCTTTTGATGATTTTCTATCTGTTCTGGTATTGCATCGGCAGATTCTGGCTTGAATATTTGCGTATGGACGCAGTGCCCGTCACAAAAACCGCGTGCCTTATCGTTGCGATTTTGGCACTTATTATCGGCGTTTTGTACATCCTTGCAAGGACGTCGCGCCTTGCATATCTCGACGTCAGAAAAGCGGCGCAAGCAGGAGCTACGGACGCAGTCCTCACCGATTACGAAGTGAAAAACTACAAGTTTGTGGGCAAACTCTTTGAAAAGGCGGCAAGCGAAAGCCAAAAATCTTCCGACAAAGCAAGCAAATTCTTTGCCGAACTTTTGCTCAAAATCGGCTATATCAGAAAGAACGAACCCGACTATATCGTGTTTGATTTTGAAAATACGTCGTACTATCACGTGCCCAAAGACTACAAGCGCAGATTTAAAGCAATGAAAAAGCAAGACGTTTATTGCGCATAATTTTTAACGACCAAACGCTTATAGGAGTATAAAATGACAAAAGATTATACGACCGAAAGAACGAAAACCAACAATCTTACTCTTCTCACCGACCTTTATCAACTCACGATGATGAACGGTTATCGCCGTTGCAAACTCGATGCAAGAAGGGCGGTGTTCGACATTTTCTATCGCGGAAACGGCGGCTATTCCTACGCAATCGCGGCAGGGCTCGAACAAGCGATAGACTATATCCTCAACCTTCATTTCGATCAAAGCGATATAGCGTATTTGCGCTCGCTCGGCATTTTCGACGACGACTTTTTGAAAGCTCTCGAAAAGTTTGAGTTTACGGGCGATATAAAGGCAGTGCCCGAGGGCACGATGGTGTTTCCTTACGAGCCTATTCTCACGGTGTCCGCGCCCCTTTGGCAAGCGCAACTCGTCGAAACCGCACTGTTGACTTTTATCAATCATCAAACGCTCATCGCGACAAAAGCCGCTCGTCTCAAAGAGTGCACGAAGAACAAAATCAGCGAGTTCGGACTTCGCAGAGCGCAAGGTCCGGACGCTGGCATTTACGGCGCGCGTGCGGCATGCATAGGCGGTTGCAGAACGACGTCCAACGTTGTTGCCGGCAAGCTGTTCGGCATCCCCGTCACGGGCACTCATTCGCACAGCTGGGTTATGTCCTTCGACACCGAGCTTGAAGCGTTTGAAAAGTATGCCGAAATCTATCCCGACAACTGCTTGCTTTTGGTGGACACCTACGACACGTTGAAGAGCGGCGTGCCCAACGCAATCAAAGTTTTCGACAAACTCAAAGCGGAAGGACACAAGCCGATAGGTATTCGCCTTGACAGCGGCGACCTTGCGTATCTGAGCAGAAAAGCAAGGGTTATGCTCGACGAAGCGGGGCATAGCGATTGCCTTATTTTCGCAACAAACGACCTTGACGAAGACATCCTTCTCGCACTCAATTCGCAAGAAGCGAAAATCGACGTTTACGGCATCGGCACAAAACTTATCACAAGCTACAACAACGCCTCTTTGGGCGGTGTGTACAAGCTGTGTGCGCTTGAAGAGGACGGCAAACTCGTGCCCAAAATCAAAGTGTCCAACAGCCACGAAAAGACCACCAATCCCGGCGTGAAAAAGATTGTGCGTATCTTCAAAGACGGCATGGCGCAAGCGGACTTGATTTGCCTCGAAGACGAAACTTTCGACACATCTAAGCCCCTCACCGTTTTCCACCCCGAACAGACCTGGAAGAAAACGACGTTCACCGACTATGAACTCAAAGAACTTATGGTGCCGATTTTCAAGGACGGAAAACTTGTTTACGACAAGCCCTCGCTCAAAGATATTTGTGCGAGAGAGGACGAGTCCATCGCGTCTTTCTTCCCCGAATACAGAAGAGTCGTCAACACGCAAGAATACAAGGTTGACCTTTCTCAAAAGCTTTGGGATTTGAAGAGAGAATTGCTTAACGCAGCACATTAAGATATTTTTTAAAGATAATCAAACACAAAAAATCGAGGCGGTTTTCGCCTCGTTTTTTTGTTTTAGAAAATTAGAAGTCTTATCTGAAATCGCAGTTTACGATTGAAAATTATAGACATAAAGTGCCTGTTTTGCGACAAAATCGACAAAATTCGCCAAAACGTTTTTGCTCGTTTGCATTATATTTTTGATATGCTTTTTATGCTAAACGTGTTTGGAGGCGTGTATGAAAAAGAAAAGCACTTTGAGATTCCCACTTTCGAGAAAAGGTTACGATCGCGAGGCAGTGGACGGTTTCATCGCTCTCGAACAAGCCAAAAACGACGAGCTTCAACTTGAACAGCGCGAGCGTATAAATGCGCTGAAGCAAGAAAACGACGCTCTCAAATTGCAAGTCGAAACGCTCAAAGGCAGAGAGGAACAAATCAAACTCGCTCTCGTCACCGCAACCGAAAATGCGAACAGACTTTCTCAGGACGTCAAACTCAGATACAAGCAAGAGCTTGACAGGTTGCGCCTTTTCAGAGCTAAGTGGGAAAACGCCTACGAGCAGATGAAAGAGAGGTATCATTTCGACAAAGACGCACTCAATGTCGAAAGCGTCGCAGTGTCCGTCGAGCTTGAACTCAAAAAGTTTTTGGCGCAGGATTTTTCTCTCAACAAATGCGTGAGCGATGATATGATGGAAGAGCATTTCAGAAGGGAAGCGGAGCGACTTACGAACAAGCAATTGAGCGTTCAAAACGCAACGCAATCGGACGCCGTGCCCACGTCAAAAAACGCCGAACAGCTCAAAACGAAATTGCAAGAAGCGCAGTCAAAAAAGAAAGCGGACACTTCCGCCGCATTCTCAATCGAAGAGGCGTTGAATCCGACAAACTCCCTTCAAGACAACGTAAACGCAATCAGATTTTGATTTTATTTATGCAAAAAGCCCCGCAAAATCGCGAGGCTTTTTATGTGTGATTTCGATGTAATTTTTGTGTTTTTACTGTGTTTTACGGCATATTTCTGTTATTTTTTGCCGCTTTGTTTGTAATTATTTTTGTGATTTACGACCGCTTTTTCAATGTTTTCCGTTTGGCGGTATGCAAACCCTATTTGTTTACGACGTCTTTAAGCGCATTATATGCATTATAATTCGTGCGCTCGATTGTGAGGGGAGTCACGCTGACGTAGCCGTCTATCGTTGCGTCGCTGTCAATCGTCAAATCGTGATTGTTTTGATGGATGCAATGCCCTTCTTGTCGCCATGTGCCGTCGCCAAGATCGAAGAAATCGTCGGTGAAGTACGCGCCGCCTTGCTTTGTGAGCAATATCGATTTTGCGTCCTTCGGGACGTTGACGTTGTATATGTTGCCATAGGCAAAGAGGTTGTTTCGTTGTACGAAATCGTAAATTCTGTCAAGCCATGCTTGCGCGTCGTCGAAACTTTGTACGTGAGTTGACAGCGCAAGTGCTTTGAGCCCTCTCGTGCAAGCCTCGAAAATCGCGCCGTTGGTCGCAGAATACATTATATCCTCGCCGAGATTAAGCCCTTTGTTTATTCCGGATATGACAAGGTCGTAGGTTTCGTGAAGCCCCAGCGTTGCAAAACGCACGCAATCGGCGGGCGAACTGTCCACGCTGAACGCGCGCACACCGTCCAGATAATCCACTTTTTTCACTTCGAAGGGATTGTGAATGTCGATGGAATGGCTTTTGCCGCTTTGTTCGAATTTCGGGGCGGAAACCGTTACGTCACCGAGTTTTTTCGCCCATTTTGCGACTATCATCAAGCCTTCGGATTGTATTCCGTCATCGTTTGTAAGGAGAATTTTCATAGCCAACCCGTATTGTCGTGTTTGTAGTTTTTGACGATTTCGTCCGCATCGACGATCATTTGTTTCATTTCTTTTTTGCTGTGCACGGTTGCCCCGCACGCCATATCGTGTCCGCCTCCGCCGTACTTTTCGGCAAGTGCGTTTATGGTAGTAAATCTCGAACGCAAGCGCACTCTAATGTTGCCGTCCGCGTTTTGTATAAACGCAAGCCATACGATTGCGCCTTTTATGCTGTCAAGATAGGACACCACGTTGCTTGCTTGCTCGTTGGTGAGCTTAAAGCGTTTTTGCATTGCCTTGTCAACGTAGATGTAGGCAACGCCGTTTTGAGTGACTTTCATCTTTTTGTAGACGTATGATTCGAACTTGAACACGTTGAAGTCGTCGAGGTTGAGGTTTGCGTATATCCATTCGGTGTTTATTCCGAGGTCGAGCAACGCGCCCGCTCTGCGCATGGTGTCGCCGTCAACCGAGCTGAATCTGAATCTGCCGCTGTCCGTCACCATGCCCGTGAAAATGCAGGTTGCGCCTTCTTTGTCGAGGGTGAGTTCGTCCTTGAACGTAAGCCAAAAATCGACGATCATTTCGCAAAGGGAAGAGCGTTCGTCCTCAACCCAGCTCAAATCTCCGTAGGGCTTGACGTCGATATGGTGATCGATTTTGACAAGCTCCTTGCCAAGAGAGTATTTCCTGTTCGATATACGGTCGGTAGTTGCGGTGTCGCACACGATGACAAGCGCGTCGGCGTATTTTTCGTCGTCGATAGGCTCGTCCTCGCCGCCCAAAAACGCAAGGTAATCGGAGCTGTCCTCGTTAAGCACGTACACTTCTTTTTGAGGGAAGGAGAGTTTAAGCATCCTTGCAAGCCCTTTCGTCGAGCCGATTGCGTCGCCGTCGGGGCGGAAGTGCCTTGTGATGATAATTCTGTCGTATTGCTTGATTTTGTCGAGAATTTGTTTTTTGATTTCAAAATTGTCCGTCATATTCTTTCTCCGTTTTCAACGAGGTCGTCTAGCTCGTCAAGCACTTGCAATGCCTCTTGTTTGTCTTTGAGCGTCGCTCCGCTTGCTTTGAGGTGTCCGCCTCCGCCGTGCGCCACGGCAATTTGGTTGATATTCAGATTTTTGGAGCGTATCTCGCAAAGCACGCCTTGTTCGCATTCGGTGAAGTTCACCCAAGCGTCCACGCCTTTGAGGTCTCCCATGGTGTTGACGTATCCGCGCGACACCGCTTGCGCTTCCATACCGAGAGCTTCCACTCTTGCTTTGTCCGAGTAGGAGTACGCCACGTTGTTTTTCGTAAACTGTATAGACAGCACGAATTGCGCGCGCTTTTTTACGTTTTCGTAGGTGTCCGCATAAAGATTTGCGTATATCTCGCCGGGGTTGAAGCCCTTGCTCAAAAGAAAACTCGCAAGCTCGAACGTGCGAGGAGTTACGCTGTCGTAATAAAATCTGCCACTGTCCGTCACCATGCCCGTAAACAACGCTTTGGCGGCGTAGGAATCCACTTCCAACCCCCATTCGCGCACCAAATATGCAACAAGTCCGCAACAACTCTCGAAAGACGTGTCGTCAATGTCTATGTCCGCAATGTCCTCAACAAAAATGTGATGGTCAATACGCAAAACCGTTTCCGCAAGAGCGTAACGCTCGTCGGATATGAGAGATTTTGCCGACGTGTCCAGCACGATTGCCAACGCACCTTTGTACGCTGCGTCGTCAACGACGTCCATTTCGCTGCCGTCCATAAATGAAAAACGGCGCGCGTCGTCGCCGACAGCATATATCTTTTTGTCGGGGAAGTTGACCTGAAGCACGCGCTTCAATCCTATTTGAC
>ULRB01047180.1_pt1 | contig 10378 bp, 9 predicted proteins | sample 1955051 | NCBI WGS metagenome assembly ULRB01 (sample SAMEA4835671, study PRJEB28245) | human gut metagenome | biome: gut microbiome; material: fecal sample | place: Denmark | collected 2008 | reverse complement strand
TTTCATTCTTGCTTTATTTTTGCACTATTTTGCGCAAGACATTTTTAATTAAAAAAAGACGAAATATACTAATCACATTTTGTATATTTCGTCTCCTATAAATACTACTATATTTTAAATTCTGGAATGATGATAACCCTCACAGTTGTTTATTTCTTCATTTCCACTTATTTTACGGTATCTGCTTGGTCCCATAGAATATACTTCCTTAAACTTCCGGTTAAAATAGCTCAATCCTGAGAAACCAGATTCATATGCCACTTCACTGATGGGGAGTTTTGTGGAAAGCAATAATTTTTCTGCAGATTTTAATCGGATATGATTTAAATACTCTACAAATGTATAATCTGTTGCCTGTTTAAACACTCTGCAAAATGTATACATACTCATGCAACACAATTCTGCTACATTTTGTAACTCTATATGATTTTGATAATTTTCTTCTATGTAAGACAACGCAGGTCTGATTTTTTCCAAGGCTATCATAACTTCTGTCGCAGGTCTTCTGGCACAAATATAATCATTTCGCATAAAGTATACCATTAGTTCCATAATATACGCAGGTATCCGAATCTCATATCCCAAAATCTTCTTTTTATATTCTCCCTCTATTTTCCACATAATGGATTCTACTTTTTTACTTCTCAAATTAAAATGTCCAACTTTTCGAAACGGATCTAATAATATACTTGGAATGTGTTGATATTCCTTTGCCACAGAAAAATAGGGTAAAACAGGTTCCATTTGAAACTGTAACAACAATATTTTATGTCGCTTTGTAATTTTTTCCGTTTCATGTGGTTCTTCCCCAGAAATGACCGTGATGTCGCCTGGTCTTGAAATAATCTTCTCCCCACCAAATCTTACATATGCTTCACCCTCTAACTGGCACAAAATTTCCCATGAATGATGCCAGTGCATCGCACACCCCGTTAAAGTATAAATTCCTGCTGAGAACGGTAATTTTGCCTCTTCAATATAAAAAAGCTCCGAAGAGTGAAACTTATTTGCAGTTGATATGGGTTCTTTGATTTTTATAATTTCTTTCTTGTCTTCCATTTTTCTCCTGTTAATCTCTCCCATCCAAGCTATAATTTTTTTGTCAAATCCACCAATTTTTCTACTCTGTAATCTGCCTGCTGCTCTAACTCTCTTAATTTTTCACTGGTTATGGCATCTTCCGGATGATACCAACAGGTTTTAAGTCCTGCAGCATGCCCTCCTGCAATATCTGCTGTCAGGGAATCACCTATCATCAGGCATTCTTCCGGTTCAATTCCAGGCAATTCTTCCATACATTTTTCAAAAAAACGAAGGCTCGGTTTCTCTACGCCAACCTTTTCCGAAACAAAGCAATGTGTAAAATATTTACGCATGCCGCCTCGTTCCAGGCGGTTTAGCTGCTGCTCATACGGTCCGTTGCTTGCTGCACAGAATATGTATTTTCCTGCTAAAGCTTCCAATGTTTCCAATGCACCGCTCACCGGCACTGCACTATTATGAAGATAGCTTCGGAACACATGCTCCATTGCCACACCATCGGCTTTTAATCCCAGCCGTTTTAATATAATCTGCCAGCGGACATAGGGAAGGTCTTCCCTTGATAATTCACCCTTTTCGATTTTGTCCCAGATAATATGATTTTCTTCCTGAAAAACATTAAACATTTCCGGTTTAAACTCCAGCCCCAAATCTGCAAATGCCTGTTTCATGGAATCTTCTGCTCCCGCATCAAAATCAAGCAGTGTATTATCAATATCCCAAAAAAGGACTTTTATATTCTGGATTTTATTCATCCTTTATTTCCTCATCATCCTAAGGTTTTATGCTATGCAAAATGCAATACATCTATCAACAGCAGCCAGACTAATCCATAATAGGTTACTACTGCTACCAGGTCATTAATTGTGGTAATCAATGGACCGGATGCCACTGCCGGATCAATCTTAATCTTATGAAAAAGCATTGGAATCAAGGTTCCCACAAGGCTTGATATTACCATTGCTATCATCAGTGCCAGTCCAACACAGGCTGAAATAATAAATGCATGCCCAACGGGGTTGCTCTTTAACAGCCAGACGTATAGTCCGATAAATACAAACGCCAGTGCTCCAAGGAAAAGACCATTCATAAATCCGACACGCATCTCTTTTCCTACCAGATGACGCTTCTGTTTTGATGTAAGATTTTCATCTACCAGTACACGAATGGTTACAGCCAGCGACTGTGTTCCTACATTTCCTGCCATGTCAAGTATCAGCGACTGGAAACACATGACAATTGGAATTACGGCTACAACGGTCTCAAAAATCCCCACTACAGAAGATACGCCCATGCCAAGTACCAGTAAGATAATCAGCCATGGCAGACGTTTCTTCATACTCTCTACCAGCGTTTCCTGTAAATCTTCTTCGGCGGTCAGACCTGCTAACTTTGCGTAGTCATCACCCATCTCATCATCCACAACTTCTACGATATCCTGAGATGTGATAACACCTAAGATTTCATCATTTTCATCCAGTACCGGAATGGAGTCCTCTGCATAGTCCTTCATTCGCTCGATACATTCACTGATCTGTTCATGATCCCGCAAATACGGATAGGATGTACTGATGATATCTTCCAGTGCATTATTTTCACGGGCAATGATTAAGTCCTTTAAATCGATGGCTCCATAGAATTTGCCTGCCTCATCAGTAACATAAACTGTCAAAATGTTATCATTTTCTCCCGCCTGACGAATCAGCTCCCGCATAGCCTGCCGGATGGTAAGATCATTCTTAATCACAATGAAGTTCGTAGTCATCTTACTACCGACTTCATCATCCTCATAGGACTGAATCATCTTAATGTCATGACTGGATTCTTCATCCAGCAACTCTACCAGCTGTGCCTGCTTGGAATCATCCAGTTCGTCTAAGACATCTACCGCATCATCGGAGTCCATGTAGGAAATAACCCGTGCCGCTTTATCCAGATCCAATTCATTCAGATATAAATCCGGGTCATCAATATAAGTAAAGATTTCCGCAACCTGTTCCGCTCCCAGGATTGGGTATAATCTCTTTCGTTCTTCTTCATCCAGACGCACAAATGCATCCGCAATATCATTTTCATGATAATCGGATAATTTATCCCGCAGTTCCTCATTGCTCTTCGTACTACGGATTATCTCTATTAACTCTTCTACATAATTCTGCTCTTTTAATTTCTCGTCCACTGCTTCTGCCTCCTTATATCATTTTCCTGCGGCAGCAGTCCCGATGATACCCGCACAATTACAGAAAACACATATCGCATTTCCAGCGTAAAAAGAGCAATTGTCCTGTATGGATTCTTACCTGAAATCCATGGCCAATTGCGCCAAAATCATCTTCTGTCTGCCACCGCAGATACTACTTCGCCCAGTACTATCGCAACTGTCCATGCATTTCACCTCCTGATTCATTCTCTTTTTCCATTCTAATCCTCGGAATGAATCAAGTCAAGATTTGCTTTGTCTGATATTTGTATAATCTTTGTATAATATATATTTTTTATTCTATTTCTTCCATAAATATTCCAGGCAATTGTGAATGAGGGATTGAGAAGAGTTGCCACAATAATATTACGTTGATTCGCAGTGGATTTTCTTTCGCTACGAAATACCACAGTTCTAAAATGCGGGGTTTTCTTTTTGTTATAAAAACAGTCTTTCCAATGTTTGTCAGAATAACTGCACGGTTCGTCGAAGTACAGATGCCTGATAAGGGCTGTTAGGGGCACTGGGAATTTCGTCTGGCAACAGGCAACGCTGGTACAGGGATGTACCAGTGAGGTGCAATTGAACATGGATGTGAATTTGTGCCGGTTGCCAGATGAAATTATAATTATATCGAAATTCCCAGTGCCCCCTGCAGGCTTTATGTGGCATCTGCTCTCGACGGACAGTGCAGCGATTCTGACAAAGCAAGCGGAAAGACAGTTTACAAGCAAGAAAACCCCGCATTCTAAGAACTGTTGGCATTTCATATCGGATAAAGATAATCCTCTGTGAATCAACGTAATATTTTCCGTGTAAAATCTATCTCTCTTTCGCAATTGCCTGCTATATTTATCGAATATTTGTATAGTCTAAGAAAAAGCACATACAGCTTGCCCTCTCACTTCCTTCATTCCGGTAAATGTGCGGCTGGTCTGTTTCAAATTTGTAGACCTGGCTCTTTTCCACCTTCTGGCTGTGGTCATGGCATTCTATGGTCAGCGCGCCGTCAATTACCGTAATATATTCTCTCGTCCGCTCACCGTGGCTTCCACTGGTGTATACACCGCCCGGCTCTACGTCAATCCGGTAGATTTCTACGGACTGGGAGTCCTCAAATGGAAAGCAGGTAAAGACCTTATACTGTCCCTCCAGTTCCTTGGTTGGAATCATTTCTTCCGGCTTCACCAGACAGAAATCCACACGGGGAGCTTCAATCAAAGTCTGAAATTCAATCCGCAGTCCGCTTGTAATCTTTCCAAGCACACCCAATGATGGATTTGCCGTTCCCTTTTCAATCTGTGCCAGCATACTCTTACTTACACCGGTCTGCTCTGCCACCTGATCAAGACTCATTCCCTTGGACTGACGCAGTCTCTTTAAATTTTCCGATACATTGTGTGACAGGTAATCCATACATTTTCCTCTCTTTCCATTTGAAACTTCCACTTCAAATTTTTTACATCAAACTTTTCGCATCAAATTTTTATGATATTAACCGATGTTTTTGATAAAGATATCTGTTTTACAGTGCCTTGCGGTATAACATTTCTATATCACACTGACGGGATGACCGTGGGTTCACTGCAATATTGCCGCTCTTCATGGCATCTGCTGCCATTGCTTCTATTTTCTCTTCGATGGTCTCCCGGCTGATGCTTCCTGTTTTGCCTGCCCGATTGATGGCTTCCGTAAGATTTGCCGGAATTCCGATGGCTTTGCATAAGGAACGGATGGCATCCACTAACATCATCGGTTCAAATTCATCTTCATAGGCCGGAATTTCACTGATGTAGTTATAAATTTTATAATACCTTCCATGGTCAGCTAAGGCATTATACTCCGCTACTACCGGAAGCAATACTGCATTGGCAACTCCGTGTGGCACATCAAAAAATGCACTGACCGGATGGCTCATGGCATGTACATTTCCAAGTCTTGCAAAAGAAAATGCAATTCCAGCAAACAGTGAGCCTACCATCATTGCCTCTGCCGCCTCCACATCGGTGCGGTTTGCCACAAATCTCCGGATATTTTCTCCGATGAGCTCCATTGCTTTTTCTGCCATGGCGTCAGAAAACGGAGAAGCCGCAGTTGAAATATACGCCTCTTCTGCATGGATAAATGCATCAATTCCGCAGGCTGCCGCCACACTGGCTGGTGCCGTTGTAATCAGGTCTGCGTCCAGAATAGCATATGCCGGCAGCAGTTCATAAGAAAATACCGTCAGTTTATAGTCTCTGCTGTGGTCAGTAATTACAGAAAATGCTGTTACCTCAGAACCGGTTCCTGCTGTAGTCGGTAGTGCCACCAATGGAATAATTTTGCCCGGCACTTTATGTGCCCCTTCATATTCGGTAATGCTTCCACCGTATTTTGCTACTACACCGACTGCTTTTGCTACATCCATCGGAGAACCGCCGCCAAAAGCTACGATAAAGTCTGCTCCGGAAGCCTGAAATGCTTCTGTCGCTGCTTCCACGGTTGTAACGGAAGGATTTCCTTCGATATCCGTAAAATCATCCACCAAAATTCCTTTGGCTCTTAAAGATTCTGCCGCTTTCTCCACCAATCCCATCTTCTTAAGATGCGGTCCGGATATGATAAACGCATGCTTTCCACCCATTTTTTTTGCAATTTCCGGAAGTTTTGCCATAGAGCCTCTTCCTACGATAATATTCTGTGGTACTGAAAAATTAAATTCGTTCATAGCTTTTCCTCTCATTTTCTGTCGGTATTTTCAGAACTTACTACTCGACTTTTCTATATTCTGCTTTCTTTACTCTATACATTCCATTATCCTGCCAGCCGCACCAACACACGGTCGATTGCCACATCGATTACCTGATCCAGCTCCACATCATCTGCCTCCGGCATCAATGTTGCTGCATCTTCATCTGAAATAAGCTGTACCAGACTGCCAAAGGACTCTTTGTATTTCTTTTTACAGATTACAAAGAATACAACTCCAAGCAAGCTCCAGGCTCCAACCATCAACCACTCCGGAAGAATCAGGCTGCCGCCGGTTCCCGGAATGCAGTACATGCATACCATAAATCCTGACATTAAGACTGCCATTACACCCACAAATTTATAACCAGGCACTTTATACGGACGAGGCATATCCGGTTCTTTCTTTCTTAAAATCAGAAATGAAATGGATACCATACAATAGGCAAGACAGCATCCAAAGTTACCTGCATCACAAATCCATACCATCATGACACGTCCCGCAAACGGTGCTAACATCGTAAGAATTCCCATCAGGATTAATGCATTTAACGGGGTCTTATGCTTTGGATGAAGTTTTGCAAAAGTTCTTGGAATCATATAGGATTCTGCCATGGAATATAAAGCACGGGAACCACCAATCATAAAGGAGTTCCAGGAAGTAATGATTCCGCACATTCCACCAACAATAATTACTTTTGCCATAACCGATGTTTTGAACGCTACTGCCATGGCATCTGCGGTTACAAGACCGGTTCCTGTCTGTGATGCTGCAATGGCATCCGGCTTTAATACCAGACCTACTGCAATGATAACCAGTGAGTAAAACAGCACTGCCAGTACAACAGATAATATCAGCATTTTTCCAATTTTCTTCGGTGGAACATTGATTTCCTCTGCCGCCTGCGGGATAACATCAAATCCGATAAAATAAAATGGAGATAACACCGCAACACTGAGTACTGCCTTGATTCCACCTCCGGTTGATGTGCCGGCAAACATCTGTCCGTTAAGATTATCCACACTTCCATTGATGACGGATGCAACAATCAACAAAATCCCTGCTCCACCAATGATAATAGTAAGAATGGTCTGTAAAATAGCTGCTGTTTTGGCTCCAAAAATGTTTATTATCATAATTAAAAATGCAACGATAATTGCTACAATCAGCCAGGAAGCATAGATATCAAATCCAGCTACCGTATAAAGATATCCCTTTAAAAATCCCGGCCAGAGATAGGTCAGAATCGTTGGAAATGCACATGCTTCAAAGCAGGTAACTCCGACATATCCCAGGACGATTGCCCATGTACAGATAAAGGAACCATTCGAGCCCATTGCCCGGTAACTGAACACATGCTCACCACCACACTGTGGCATGGCTGCCGTAAGTTCTGCATAAGTCAATCCCACAAAGAATATCATGATTCCACCAAGAACAAATCCGAGAGCTGCTCCAAGAACTCCGCCTTTCTGAATCCAGCCACCGGAGGATACGACCCAGCCCCATCCAATCATGGCACCAAATGCAATGACAAGAATATCCCAGGCATTAAATACTTTATTGAATTCTGTTTTCTTCTGTTCCATATTTACTACCTCCTATTCCTGAAATACTTTTCCGGCTACTTCTTCAATCAACTGTGCAGTTCCATCCACACCCAGCAAATCGCTGTTAATCAGCATATCCCTGTTATGTCTGTCTCCACGATTGCTTCCGGTCAGTGCCATATGTCTTTTGTGATAACGTTTATCTTTTTCCATAATCAGCAATTTTGCATCATCTGCCGAAAGATTGTGGCTTTCCATTACATTCTTTATCCGGATTTCATCCGGTGCATAAATGAAAATGCGTAATATTGGTTTCTGTTCTTTTAAAATATAATCAGCAGAACGTCCTATAATCACACAGGACTCTCTTGCTGCGAGTTTTCGAATAATTGTTTTCTGGACGTGAATTGCACGTTCTGTCAAATCAGCGTATTTGGAGAAAGAGCCCCTGACATCGCCTTCTGCTCCTTTACCGGCAATGGTCACTCCTTCTTCTACCTTTTCCATAATATCCTTGGGAATTCCTACTTCTTTGATAATCTCATCTACCGTTTCACGGTCATAAAACTTGATGCCTAAATCCTGTGCAACCTTTTTCCCAATCTGATTTCCTTTTGCGCCATATTCGCATCCTATTGTAATAACAAGATGTTCCATTTTGCTTCCCTTCCTTAATGTATATACACGCGTTTTTTCTCATCCATACGAACCTGCCACTGGCAGCTTCGTATGGATGCCTGACAACTATCTGCATAAAAAAGACGAGGGCGCACTTATTTTCTGTGACATCCTCGTCTTTTCTGTTTCTTATTTTTATCTTTCTGTTATTCTTCCGGTGCCCGGTTTGAAGGACACAGATTCCTAAAATTCTTATTTTTCCAGTGATTTTACCGTTTCTTCAATGATTGCATATGCCTTGTCGCAGTCTTCTGCGGATACGATAAGTGGCGGCACCATACGAATGACATGTGCACCGATAGCTGTAATCAGAAGCTTTCTGTCTAAGCAGCCATGTTTTACATCTACACCGGAAATGGTATCATCAAATTCTACACCAACTAATAAGCCCTGATGTCTTACTTCTTTGACATGTGGTAATTTTTCTAATTTTGCTGAGAAATAGTCTCCCATTTTCTTTGCATTTCCGGCTAAGTCATTGTCTAAGAGCTCTCCTACCTCAGCTAAAGCTGCTGCACAGCTGATTGGGTGTCCACCAAAGGTTGTTCCATGGGAACCAGGTGTAAATGCTTTGGCGACCTCTTCCGTTGCACAGATTGCACCAATTGGCATTCCGCCGCCAAGACCTTTTGCCATAGATACGATATCCGGTTTTACGCCATAATTCATATAGGACATTACCGCACCGGTTCTGCACCATCCGGTCTGTACCTCATCTAATAATAAGAGCATTCCTTTCTCATCACAAAACTCTCTTAAGCCTTTCATGAATTCCATGGTTGCCGGATGTACTCCGCCTTCACCCTGTACCGGTTCAATCATGATTGCGATTGTATTTTCGGTACATGCATTTTTAAATGCCTCCAGATCATTGTATGGTGCATAGGAGAATCCGTAAGTCATTGGTCCGAATCCTACCTGGCAGCCATTTCCCGGCTGACCGGTTGCTGACATTGCTCCAAATGTTCTTCCGTGGAATCCCATTTTAGCAGTTACGATATGATATTTATTTGGACCGTATTTTTCAATTCCATATTTACGGGCCATTTTAATCATTGCTTCGTTTGCTTCTGTTCCGGAGTTCTGATAGAAAATTTTATCCATGCCAAGAGTCTTACAAACTTTTTCTGCTAACAGTGCCTGTGGAATGGTATATGGATAGTTGAAGGTATGCATGATATCATCTACCTGATCTTTGACTGCTGCTACTACCTTCGGATTACGGTTTCCTGCATTGTTTACAGCGATTCCTGCATAGAAGTCAAGATACGGTGTTCCTTTCTCATCATAGAGGTACATGCCCTCTGCTGTCTCAGCCAGAAAATCAAAACGCTCATATGTTTCAATCATATATTTATTTACTTTATCTTTAATGTCCTGTACGCTTAATCCTGTGTCTTTTAATTTCATAATTGAATCCTCCTTGACATATTCTTTACTCTTTTTTGTTTTCTCTTTAAACCGGTTTGTTTTGTTCAATCGACGGAACAATGAATGTGCCTCGGCACATTCTCGCGCCTGCGTCGGTCGCTTGCGACATCTACCTTATACGCCGCAGTGCGCATCCTCGCGGAGCGTTTTTTACTTTACAGGAAAACAATTTCCTGTAAAGTAAAAAAAGGCACTTACCGATTGGTAAGCGCCTTCGCTTTTGTTTGTCTATTATTTTGAACAGTTATACAATATCACGTCTGTTTTGCTCTGTCAATATTTTTTTACAAAAAGTTATATTTTCCTGTTTTTTCTGCTTTTTCCAGTCTGTTCGTTAGAATTAATAGAATATATTGTGCTCTTTTGTGTATTATATTGTACATTTGTATTATCCATTCGTACACTATAATATCGTTTTATCTTTATACACTCTCCGCTCCGATATATGCTTCGATTCTATCCCGCTGTAAATGCTCTCCGATTACAATAATAACTTCCTGGCCTTCCTGAATCGGTTCCATCCGCACTCCGTTGTGGGTAGCATTGAGTTGTATCCAGGAATTATCTGCTGCCTTTATAAATCCCTTAATTCGGAATACTGCTCCGCAGGAACTGTCTTTTAAGATTTCTTTTGTGACTTTCTGCATTTTTTCTGCCGTCATAGGTACACTCATAAAATACTGAGACTCGAAACCGGAGTGTTCCTCCAGATCCATTTTCTCATAATTTTCCATTACATAGCCACTG
>ULRB01038646.1_pt1 | contig 10378 bp, 7 predicted proteins | sample 1955051 | NCBI WGS metagenome assembly ULRB01 (sample SAMEA4835671, study PRJEB28245) | human gut metagenome | biome: gut microbiome; material: fecal sample | place: Denmark | collected 2008 | reverse complement strand
TATCTACTGCCGTCCACTTGGCTATGTCAAGCAGCCGGAGAGTTACCGTTTTCTTTACAAAAAGATGTTACGGAAATTTCCAAATACGATTACTGCAATTGATAACAGACACTTAAATTACCGGCACTCGGTAGAAGTTGCTGCAAAATTACAAAAAGAAGGACGGGCATTTCTCTTTGCACCGTCCCATCAGGTTAAGATTGGCACTTTTACCACTGACCCGAAAATCATGCAGGAGCTTTATGATTTAGGAATCAGTGATTATAAAGCACAAAAGGATGCGCTGCGTGCCTTCTTAAACAATTAACAATATTTCTTTCTGCCTGCAGCTGCCACAACCAGTAATCCGGCTGCGAAAAACATAAGAAGCAGTATTCTTCCAACCGGTGTTTCATCACCAGTTTTTATAGTTGCGGTCTTCTGTGTTGTTCCCGTCAGGGCTGCCGTATTGGAACCGTTTCCAGTGGAAGGGTCTTCCTTTACGGCAACTGTCACCTTTGTAGATGCAGAAGCCAGATAGTTCCCTGTCTCTGCATACCGTACGAAATAGTCACCTGCTGTAAGCTGGTTTATCTTTGTACCATCTGTAACCTTGGTCCAATGAATTTCATCTGTGCTGTATTCCATTGCAGTAGTCAGGTTTTCAATGGCTCCATCACTTGCACCTGTTTTACTGGTATTTACAGCCTTCAGTCCTGTCGGTGCCGCCTGACCTGCCTTCCCTATCGTAAATTGCAGATGTGCTGCTTCATGATACACTCCAATACCTGTTATTGTTACCTCTGCACTTCCTGCATTTTTATTATCCGAATAAGCAACGGTGTAATCCGTATCCTTTGTCAGTGTCTGTCCGTCATATACCACAAGTACTTCCGGTTCCTTTGCTGTTCCATCATAAATATAGGTCGTTGGATTCAGCGTTGCCGATAAATCTGCATCTGTCATCTTACGATAACGAAGCTCCACATTCTGGGCAATCTGACCATCTGCATCCACAATGGTATTTCTGTAATCAACATCTGCCGGATTTCTCTTCCTATTTGCGATAGAAAAATCTTTTGGCAGGAATCCCCGGATTGTTCCCAGGCTTTCTTCCAGCGCAACGTTGGCATAATTCGAAATGCCCTGACTCACATTCTTTAATACCAGCTTTGAATCTTCATCCATTGTAAGCTTCTCTAACCAGCACCGTCCAGAACCGTCATTTCCGGATACTGTAACTTCACTTCCCTCAAGCTTTACTCCACTGTTCGTCATCCACTGTAAATCAGTCAGTGCTGCTTTTGCATTTTTAAAGGTCAGTTCCTTTGTAAGTCCGACACCGCCATTCGTAATCTTTCCCTTATAGTTACCATTTGCAATGGTAAGATTATTCCCTGAGGAAATCGTATCCAGAATCAATGTATGTCCGTTCAGGTCAAGGGTTACGGCTTTACTGTCTCCGATTGCTGCGGTTCTTCCATTTCCATAAATATCCTTCACAAATTTGATGGTATCTCCATCTTCCAGGTATCTGAAATCATTATGTGCTCCGGTTCCACCGAAGTCTCCATTCAGCATTCTCTTAGTCGTTCCATCCGTTCCAATCAGCTCTGCATATTCTATGTCACTTGCTCCACAGACCATACATCTGCCGGAATATCCTGCTAAAATCGGATGTTCACAGTTATCTGCATCATATGTCTCGCCGGTTGCCATTATCTGTACCCAGTTTTCCCCGCCATCGCTATATTTTACGATATCATTCTGCGTCTGCAATGTTCCTCCCAGAAGTGTAATGTCATTTTGTGCCTGAAGCTTTGCATCCCCTGCAATTGCTGCATTGTTCGCACTCTGCATGGATATTTTATTTGCATTTATCTTTGCATTTCCTTCGATTATGGCAGCATCTCCATTTGCCTGCAGCATAACAAATAATGAAGGTGCCGTAATCTCTGTACTTCCGGTTGATACCGCTCCCCCTTCACTGGTTATCTCAACACCATATCCATTTTCTGCATTGACAGCGAGATTTCCTTTTACCGCAGTCTTCTTTGCGCGGATTGTTACATCTTTTACTGTTTCTAATTCAAGATTGCCTTCTGCTATTGTTTCACCCACAAGGACTATCCCGCCACTCGAACTGTTTGAATTACTGTTTCCATTGGATGACAGAAATGTATCTTTTGCTTTAAAAAATGCCTCTGTTACATTTATATTATTTCCATTATCCAGATCAAACGAATTCAGGGAACCAGTCTTTTTCAGGCTGATTTCTCCGTTCTGCTCATCCGTTGCCTCTATCAGATACTTCACCGCTCCACCTGATAAATAGATGTCCAACTGATCCGCCTCAAGCTTAACTGAACCAGCAGAGATAAATGCATCACCAGTAACATCGTCTGCATCTAAAGTTATCTCCCCGGCGGTTTTTAAGTCCACCAGAGATGTTCTTTTTCCCACTCCTGTCTGTATGCCTTATTGCATATTTTATTACGGTCCGCCTGAGCAATCTAAAGCTCTGGTATTTATATTTATGTGCCACCGCAGCCCTTTCCTTTGGCTGCATTGCCAACGATTATATCATTGCTTATACCGTCCCTGCTTCCAATGCAGATGATAGCTCTGTTCCGGGACTGCTCTTACAATACGCCATGCTATAATTCTCTCTAGTAATCATTGATAACTACTCTACTCCAATCGTAATTTTGCATCCGTTTCTTCCTGTATAAATTTCTTTATCTTATCTGCGCTTTTTCGTCTTTTAGCATACCTGAACATCTGACTCTCATCCACAACATAAGAATTAAATGCTGTTTCATATATTGCTGGATACTCTGATTCACTAAACATTGCTTTTATCAGCTTCTCCGAAAAAATGTCTACCAGCAATTTTTCTAAACCTGTATGCCAGACCTCCTTTTTCCCTTTTGGTGATTCCGTCAAAAGATTTCTTACAACAATCATATCTTCTCGTCTATAATTAAAAAAATCTTCTTCCGTTGGATTTATAAGTATGTTGCCTTCATACTCTTTTTTCAATCTTTCAAAGGCAGAAATACACAATTCTTTCTCTACGAAGACAAAAATAACATTATGTGCAATTTGATGATTCAAAAAACGATTCATTTGATACAGCTCTGAAATTCTGAAATCTAAATCGTAAAAATCCTCCTTCAATATTTTCGCTATATGAACTGCTATATCAGAATAATCATATTCATAATCTTTTAGTTTTCCTCTGGCACAATACGCATTTCTTCCAATACGCACTATTTCACCAGATTCCAAATACTTTTTCAAATATTTTTCCAAAGTACTTTTGCTCAATACACCAACATTATCTGTAATTGTATCAAAAAATGTCTTCTTGTTAAAAACTGCTGCAAGTCCATTCGACCATTCTTCTGAAATAAAAAGAGGACCAAACCAGCTGATGGAATATTCCATCACAAGTGCTGATTTAGTCCTATTTTAACATCTGATTTAATTACTGAAGATCCTCATCTCTTAATCCATTGGAACCATCCGCATGCTCAAATGCTGCAAGTTCCGGATGTTCTCTCTTTTCTTCCGTATAGTTCTCATAAGGTGCCTTCTTATGTTTCTGTTCTGCCCAGATACGGTCTGCAACCGGTCCCCACTCTTCTGCATAGTGGTCACACTTAGAGCAAAGATGCTCAACAGTCTCTTCTGCCTCAGCGTTTGTTCCCTTCGCACCAGTCTTGTTTACCATTTCTCTTAAGAGCTTTGGATTCTCAAGCATCGGACATGGACGCAGGTGGTTTCTGTTAAATGGCTGTCCTTCATGATATGCCTTAAACAATGGACTCTGCAGCATCTCAAGGATTGACTTATCATGGATATTCGAATCCGAGAAATGGATAAATACGCACGGTTCTGCGTCTCCCTGTGCATTAATATGGAAGTAGTTACGTCCACCGGCAATACATCCGCCAACAAATTCTCCGTCATTCTGGAAGTCCATTGGGAAAAATCCGATATCATTGTCTCCGGTACGAACCCAGCGAATCTTCTTAATAATTTCTTCCCGCTGTTCCAATGTCGGCATCAGCTCCGGAGCTGCGTTCTGTCCTACCGGCATATAATGGAAGTAGAAACCGAAACGTGCGCCCTTATCAGCAATGAAACGTAAGAATTTCTCATCGGTAACAGCCTCAACATTGGCTCTGGTATAGCAGATAGAAGTTCCGAATATGATACCATATTGTTTCAACAAATCCATTGCCTTCATAACGGCTGCATAATGTCCGTCACCACGACGTCCGTCATTTGTCTCAGGTGTTCCCTCAATGGAAAGAAGGAATGTAATATTTCCAAGTTCTACAATCTTCTTACATAACTCCTCATCAATCAGAGTAGAATTGGAGAAAAGACCGAACATACAATCATTATGCTTCTCAGCAAGTTTTAAAATATCATTCTTACGAACAGTCGGTTCTCCACCTGTCATAAAGTAAAGATAAGTTCCAAGTTCCTTACCCTGTGTAACAATCTTATCCATATCCTCATAGGACATGTTATTCTTGTGGCCATATGTGCCAGACCAGCATCCTACACAATGCATATTACATGCGTCTGTCGGGTCAAAAAGAATCAGCCATGGAATATTACAGTTGTACTTCTCACGGTTTGCCCTGATTGTCTTTGTTCCACGGAAAAATGCTTCATATCCTAAATTCAGAAGGAATTTCTTAGCATAATTTGGATTTGTCTCATCCAGAACACGGTTTACAAACTTCACCCATCTGTTCTCCGGATTCTTTACATACTCTCTGACCTTATCCAATGTTGCCTTGTCTGCGCCATTTCCCCAGAAAGTCTCTGCCTTGTCAATAAGTTCAAGGAATGTTTCCTGTCTTTTCGCGATATCATCTGTCTTAGTCAACTTACCTACGATGCTATTGGTCATTATCTCAAAAGCTTTTCTTTCTACTTTGTGCTGTGTGTTTTCAACGAATGAAGCCATGCTAACTTCCTCCCTCTTTTTTCTTCTATGTATTTTAACATTTATTAGTATAAGAAACAATGCGTTTTTTTGACATATACAATAGATTTTTTTTGTATGGTCATGTTATACTTTTTCGACAATTTGTATATCTGACAGCACAATTTGTCCATTTTGTTTATAACTGCTCATCATAGACAAGTCCTTTGATATCGTCCTCGGCAAGTTTATGCTCCGCAACCTTTTTCTCTGCTTCACTCTTTAAAAGGCTGCTCTGGGTCTCCTTATCTAATTTTGTATCAGTCTTCTTATCCTCTTTCTTGTCTGCATCCTTCTTATCCGTATCTTTCTCATTTTCTTTGATGGTCTCATCGACGTGGTCTACTGCTTCCCCAATCAGTCCTAATGTTGCTTCATCGGATGCCTTGTCTAATATTTCTTCCGCTTCCTTCTGGCTGTCTATCATATCATGATGCTTTAACCGTTCCGTATGTACTGCCCGGAGGTATCCGTTATCCTCGGCTCTTTCCTTTCCAAGGTCTTTTATCTTGCTTCTGTATTCTGACTCCATTTTATAGTAGTCCATGGACTCTTTCTGATAGTCTGTCATTCCGCCTTTCTGTAATTCTGAGACATGCTCTAATTCTTCTTTGGAAAGCATGCTTCTTCCTTCTGCTGTACTGGCTTTCTTTAAAAGGTCAAGGTCTGCCTCTTCCTGGCTGCCATCCGCTACCTGGTAACGTCCCTTTAATTCAGCTTCCTTATTCTGTAAGTCGCGGATTTCACTCTGATAATCTTTTATCTCGCTGTCAATTTCCTTAATGTGGGCACGCCGCTCGTCCATCTCTTCATCCACTGCATGCTCACCGGAAAATGTATCCATAATCTTCTTTAATGCTTCTTTCTGGGCATTTGCCATCTTCTGTCCAATCAGATCTGTCTGATTCAGGTTAAGACCGGCACCTTTTATTACATTGCTGTCATTCTTATTATCCTGCTTCTTATCATCTGACTTTGCACTTCCCTGTGTCCCGTCATTCTGATATAAGCTCTGTGTCCCAAAGCTGGTATTGATTCCATTCATATACGCTTCCCTTGCCTTTCTGCAACGCTTATCCGGTTATCGGATATTTCTTTCGCTGTTGTATACACTTTTATAAATAATATATCGGTTTTCCACTGCGTTTTCCTAAGGGTTTTGGTCTTATTTTTCCTTTACAATAGCTTTCGTCAGAATCCATTCTGCCCACTGGGCATAATATTTTCCTAGAGGATGGGCATCATCACTGGTATACTGGGCATCGAGGTTTCCTGCCCCATCATCAAAGATTTCATTCACATCAATATAATAGGTCTGCTTCTGGTCACATAAGGACTCCACCACACCATTGAGCCAGTCAATATTGGCATTGTTATAAAGGCTGTCCGAATCGGATTTTGCCTTGGAAACATGAAGACTCGCCTCTAAGAATAAAATGGCATCCGGCTGCATTTCCCGTATTTTCTCTACCACTTCACGATATTGCTTTTCTATGCTTGCATGTGGATATCCCAGTTCATTGATACCTAGCATCAGATAAATCTTTCCGTAATTTTTCCGGCTTAACACTTCATCCAAAGTTTCTTTTCCATAGCCCGGCATATCTACCTCTGTTTCAAACAGCTTAAAGGAACTTAAGCCAATCGTTGCAAATACATCCGCATCCCCAAGGTCTGCATACTCCGATAATCCTACTGTTCTGGAATCTCCAATAAATAAGGCATCGGAAAAATAGCTGATATCCTCTGTTGTAAAGGTTCCCTCCTGCTCCGTATCTGCCACCGTTTCATTATCCTTGATACCTGTTTTATCTTCTGTATTTTCTGTACTATCAATATCTGCCTGTCCTGTACCGGCTTTATCTGTGCTGTTTTCTTCCGTTCCGGCAACTGCTTCCGCCGGCTCTTTTTCTGTGTCTGTCACCTGTGCCAGTTCTTCCTGCCTTGCCTTCTTCTCCTGCTCCGCAGTTACAAGCTTTACGGTAATCACCGGGAATGCAATCACAAATGTCAGCAGTAAAAGTATAGTAAATTTATATTTTTTCATCGTATTTCCTCACTAGAATCTGAAGTATAAGAATGGATCATCCATTCCAAGATACATACAATATACGCTCGCCCAGAATAATGCCAGCAGCAGTAAGATCACCCAGAGGCGGTTCTTATTCTTCTTAAGGAGTTTCTCCTGAACACCTGTTGCAAACAGGATACCAAGCACCAGATAAATGCCATAGGTCTTACCATATTTCAGATAATCTCCCTGAAACAATACCGTTCCGGTACTGCCAAAGAATGGAAATAATTTCTGTAAATAAATGCCAAGCTGGCTTAAATCCGTAATCACAAAGACCAGCCAGGAAAGCGGTATCCAGAGTATCATATAAATATGACCAAGCGCCTTATGCCGTTCCAGCACTTTTCCAAGTCCGGCTTTTTCCACGAATAATAAGACAAAAAGCAAAAGTCCCCACAGTACAAAGTTCCAGCTTGCGCCATGCCAGAGCCCTGTCAGAAGCCATACCACAAACATATTGCGGACGGTCTTTGCAAAACCACCGCGGTTGCCGCCCAGCGGAATGTATACATATTCCCGGAACCAGCCACCCAGTGTCATATGCCAGCGGCGCCAGAAATCCGTCATAGACACTGCCATATACGGATTGTTAAAGTTCTGTGGGAAGTCAAAGCCCATCATCCGCCCCAGTCCGATTGCCATCAGGGAATACCCATAGAAGTCAAAATATAACTGCAGGCTGTATGCCACAATGCTCATCCATGCCAGCGGTGTGGAAATGCTCTCATAACCGATTGCTGTCACCTCTGTCCAAAGATGTCCCACCCGGTTTGCCAGCAATACTTTATAAGCAAGTCCCAGTGCAAATACCTTAAGTCCGGATTCCACCTTTACCATGGAATGTTTTCTCTTATGAAGCTGTTCCTGAATCAGATGGTAATTGACAATCGGTCCTGCAATTAACTGCGGGAACATGCAAAGATACGTTCCCAGTGAAATCAACGATTTTTCCGCTTTCGTTTCCCTCCGGTACACGTCCACCAGATAGGAAATAATCTGGAACGTATAAAAGCTGATTCCAATCGGCAGAATCAGATTCCATGTTTCCAGCTGTACCTTAACGTGTATTGCACCAAAAAGGGCATTCAGATTCTCTATAAGAAAGCCCAGATATTTAAACAGAATGAGCCATCCTAAATCATAGACGATTCCAACCACAAGCCAGGCTTTCCTCGCCCGCTTCGTCTTCTGTACTTCAATCAGTTTTCCAGCCACGAAATTGACCACCACAGACATAATCATAAGTAAAAGATAACCCGGATTTCCCCTGACACCATAGTAATAAAAACCAAGGCTGGCAAGGAAAAGCCAGGCATTCTTATAAGAAGCCGGCAGGATATAATAAACCAGAAAAAATACCGGCATAAAATACATGATAAATGCTATGCTGCTAAAAACCATCTTTCGTATCCTCTCTTTACTATCTTAAAATGGTATTATCCATTCCTTCTTTACCATTCATTATACTCTTTATAGATTAGACGTTCCAGATAAAAAAAAAGTTTCTTAAATTCCGTATTTCGATAAATTTCTTCTCTGACAGTAAAAAGAAAGTCCTGATGTCACAAATTCTGCCACCGGAACTGCCAGCCAGACTCCCTTTAATCCGATAATTTGCGGCAGAATCAGTAAAGAGGCCAGAATACAGACAAAGGTTCTGCTGAAGGATACCAGTGCAGATGTTTTTCCATCAGAAAGTGCCGTGAACAGCGAAGAGGTAAATACGTTATAGCCGCTGAAAAGATAGTTGATGCCAAACAATGCAAATCCCGTAACTGTCATTGCAAAGGTATGACTGCTTTCTGAGACAAATACTGATGTAATCGGCTTCGCCAGAAGGATGGATGCCACCGCCATAAAACCGGAGGATATTTTTACAAACCGGTTGCTGATATGGTAAACGTTACTTAATTTTTCACTGTTCTTTGCTCCGTACTGGAAGCTGATAACCGGTGCCACACCCATGGAAAATCCAAGATACAGCGCATTGAATAAAAACTGTCCGTATAAAATAATGGTAATTGCAGCTACCCCGTCTGCTCCAACCATACGCATCAGAATAATATTAAAAAGGTATGTAATTACTGCATTGGAAAGGTTCGTTACCATCTCGGAAGAACCGTTGGTGCAGGACTGCCACAATGCTTTTCCATCCCAATGGAAGCGGGTAAAATGAAGTCCTTTTCTTTTCACCATGAAATAGATGACTCCCACTACCGCAGGAATCATCTGTCCGATGCCTGTTGCAATAGCTGCTCCGGCAATGCCAAGCTGCATTGGCCCCATAAAGACATAATCTAAGATTGCATTGGCTACACCTCCGGCAGTAATCAGTCCGAGTCCATATGCAGGTTTTCCTGCAGTTACAAAGAAGCACTGAAATAAACTCTGCAAAATACAGCACGGTCCAAAATACATCATGTCAATAAGATATGTTTTCCCATTTTCGAATAAAGAGTCATCTGCTCCTAATGCATATACAATCGGTTTATGAAAAAGTAATACAATAACCAGCAGCACCAGGCTTACAGCAACTCCTACCACTGCAAGAAAAGTAAAGTTCTCACACGCTCCCTTTTCATCTCCCTCACCCATTTTTCTTGCTACCACTGCACTTCCACCGGTTGCCAGCATAACGCCGATTGCAATGAGAATACAAATAACCGGCCATACAATATTGACTGCAGAAAGAGCGCTTTCTCCTACCAGTCTTGACACAAAGATTCCATCTATGATTGTATACAATGACATAAATACCATCATAATCATAGATGGCAATGCAAATTTCAATAAGGATAATGTTTTAAAGTTCTGATTTAATGAATTCGACATGATAACCTCCTTGTCTTATGAATCACTATTTGCTATCATAAACTATATGGTAACCATATAGTCAAGGAGATTTTTTTTAATGAGTAGAAATGAATATCTGACCACCGGAGAAGTTGCCCGGATGATGGGCACTACAAAAAATACACTGTTTCACTACGACCAGCTTGGCATTTTTTCACCCGAAGCAAGAGGGGACAATGACTACCGCTACTACACCGTCCGCCAGATGGATGTGTTAGATGCCATTATCACGCTGCGGGAACTTGGCATGCCTCTGCCGGAAATTAAAGAATACATGGAACACCGAAGCCCGGAAAATTATGCCACACTTCTTACGAAAGAAAATGCTGTCATCGAACAGCAGATTCGTGCATTAAAAGAAAAACAGAAGTGGATTCAAAGACAGCAGAAACGAATTAAAACCAGCCTGACTATAAATCCGGATATCATTGAAGAAGTCTCTCTGCCAGGATTTTATATTGCAG
>ULRB01017545.1_pt1 | contig 10402 bp, 9 predicted proteins | sample 1955051 | NCBI WGS metagenome assembly ULRB01 (sample SAMEA4835671, study PRJEB28245) | human gut metagenome | biome: gut microbiome; material: fecal sample | place: Denmark | collected 2008 | reverse complement strand
TTTTAAAGCCCTCTGGAACTGTTTCCCGTGCTATAAAAGCCTGTTGTTTTGTATTATTTAGTTCTATGTATGTGGAAAATTGAAACCAGAACGCCGAAGGATAAATGAATCAAAATCTCATTCATAAACTGGATAGCACTTTACCCCCGTCCCCGGGTGCTTCCTAATCGTTTGCTTTTTGATTCACGGCCGTTCTTAGAACTACCGACTCCTTTCTTATGTGCCATATTATCGTATAAATAATTTAGAAGTTACAAAATAAAATAATCCTGATGCTATTAAGCATTGATAGATTCAATCTGAATCTGAGTCAAATATTGACGGTGACCATTCTTCCTTTCGAAAGTTTTTCTTCTTTTCTTCTTGAAGATGATCACTTTATCACCTTTCAGATGGCTCAATACTTTTGCGGTAACTTTAGCACCTTCAACTTTCGGTGTACCGATTTTCATCTGACCTTTGTTGTCAATTAAAAGAACATTGTCAAATTCTACCTGTGAACCTTCTTCAGCTGCCAGACGGTGAACATAAACCTTACGGTTCTTCTCTACTTTAAACAGCTGTCCTGCAATTTCAACAATAGCGTACATTTGTTAACTTGTTTTTGTTGTTAATACCACGGGGTGGGCATTTTCATCCACTTATTGTACCCCTAAGGAAAATTGTGGTGCAGAAGTAGTGTTTATTCTGAGAATAACAAAGGAATTTCATTTTCATTTGGCAAGACAAGAGAAAACGATCGTTTAATTTTGTTATTTTATTGCCAGATTTTTGCCAAAATTATAAAATAATATTAAAAATCAAGTTGCTCAATATTATTTTTTTATATTTTTTCTGAATATCCTGTTCTTAAATATTCTGTTCGCCTAATTAAACGATCGTTTTATTGTGTATAGTATTTTAGGATTAATAGAATCGTTGTATTTCGTGGGGATGATACATGGAATTAATTTAAATGACAGAATGTTATGAGATGTAATAACTGTGGTTGGGAAAACCCTTCCGGAAATCAGAAATGTGAGAAATGTAATGCCCCTTTGTGCGGTTCAATGGTGGGTAATAATGATACATCGCATAGGAAATACAGTCCGGTAGCAGAGGAGCTTAAGGGAACAGTACCGGAAAGTGGGGGTGCTTCTGATATAAAAGATGAGGGTTATTCTAATTCGTCAGGCGGTGGAATGAACGGGAAGGGAGCTATTTGTCCCGGTTGCGCTTATCCGGTTAGCCCTGCAATGAAGGTATGTCCGAATTGTGGAAAGACGTTGAATGGACTGCCGGAGCCAGTACCTGAAAGTGGTCAGAATAGGGAGTATGGGAGAAAATCTCCGTGTCCACCGTCAGGACCGGGAGTTGGCAAAGTTTGCCCGAAATGCGGGGTGAATGTATCGTTGAGCGATAAGTTCTGTCCGTCTTGTGGCGTACAATTACGTATGGGAACGGTTTCTTCCTGGGATACGCCCCAGCAGGGTGGGTTCTGTACTTTAAAACCTTTGCCTTGGCGGGGTGAGGAAGTTACTTATCAGCCCATTTCTTATTCGGGCACACTGATTTCCCTGAACCGAAACAATACAGATGCTAATAATAATACAATCACTTCAAAGGAACAGGCTGTACTGGTACATGAGTCTGACGGTTGGTATATCGAGGACAGAAGTGAACTGCATACTACGTTTGTGAGAGCGGATAAGCGGAGGAGATTGGAAAGCGGGGATGTCATTGTGTTGGGAAACCGTTTGTTTGAATTTAAAGGTTAGGCGTATGTCAGCATATATTCCTTGCGAGCGCTGTGATTTCAGGCTGGGCGATACCGTCGGGGACAGGTATGTTGTCGAAAAAATGTTGGGGGAAGGAACCTTTGGGCTTGTTTACCGGGTCAGGGAAGCGGGTTCAGGACAGATCTATGCCCTGAAGCTGTTAAAATTGTGGGAAGTGACTTCCAATGAACGGGAGAAGCTGTTGAAACGGTTCGATATGGAATATGATACCGGGCGGATTCCGAGTAATTATTTGGTGCATTCTTGTAATAAAGGGGAAGTTGGAGGTAATCCTTTTATTGTAATGGAATATTGTGCCGGTGGTGACTTGTTGTGTGCTGCGGAGAGCCATGAGTTAAATTTTCCGGTGGTGGGGACTCAGGTGTTGTATGGGTTACGCGATTTGCACAAATGTGGGAAGGTACATCGCGATCTCAAACCCGAGAATGTGCTTTTTCGTGCAGATGGTTCGGCAGTACTGACGGATTTCGGGATTGCCGGTGACCGGAATAAGCGGATGACCGAAAGGGGAATCACGGGGATTCCTAGACAGATTTTCGGTACTTACGGTTATATGCCTCCTGAGCAGGTAAATCCCAGAAGGGGAAATGCTACGGTATTGCCCACGACGGATATTTTTTCGTTTGGGGTGATGATGTATCAGATGCTGACTTATAGGATGCCGTTCGGAGAGTACAGGGTGGAGGCCGATCTGATGCCTTATCTGAATAATGCTAAGGTGGGACGGTGGGATAGAACGCTCTTGAAGCGGGTGCCGCAGGGTGAGCAATGGCAGAAGGTAATCGAAGGTTGTCTGGTGCCGGATTTTAAGAACCGTTTCCAGAATGTGGAGGAGGTGCTGGCACTGATGCCGGAACAGGGCAGAGCGGCTTATCAACAGGCTGATGATCACACAGACCATGCTGCCATGCAAATCAGGAACGGTGTGTTGCTCCGGATTATGCAAGGGGAGGAATATGGAAAAGTGTATAAACTGGATGAATTGCTGACGGGTAATTGCAGGGTAATCACGATGGGACGTAACGATGAAGAAGTGCGCAACCGTATTCCGGTCTGCGAAGAGGAGAGTTGCTATATATCGCGCAGACATTGCACCTTGGAGCTGGATTTTGCTTTGGGGCAGTGGATCATTCGTGACGGACAGTGGGACAGGACAGCGACAAACGGATGGAAGTGTTCGCTCAATGGTACTTATGTTAATTCTTCTGAAGTGACGACGGCCGGTATGCCTATCCGGCCGGGCGATATTATCTCTGTCGGGGACGTGAAGCTGAGGGTTGAGGGCTACTGATATGGGACGCCGGGAAATCAATATTTTCGGAACGTCTTTCCTCGACCTGTTGTCGGGAGCGTTGGCGGCGGTGATTATTTTGTTTGTCATAGTACCTAAAATGACACCTGAAAATGCTGACCTCCTCCAAAAGGTAAAAGAAATTCAGACCGTTGCCGCTGATGTGGACGATATGTTGGAGAAGATCAGGAACAGCGTTCCTAAAGAGATTCTGGAGGATATTCAGAAGGAAATGGATGACTTGAAATCACGGATGGATCAGTTGAAGCAGAAATTGGCGGAATTGGAAGAACAGGTAAAGAAAGTGGCCGAAGACCGCGATTACTGGAAAAAGATGGCTGAGGAACAACAGAAAGAATTAGAGCAATTGAGAGTGCGTTTGGCAAGGATGGAGGAAAAAGTCCGTGAGGCTGAAGAGAAAAGCCGGACAGCCAATACAGTCGAGAAAACATTGGGTGTTTTTGCCCGTTTCGGTATTTTGTGCAAATGGGCGCAGACGGATGTTGATGTAGATATGGGGGTGCAGCGTTTCGGATATACACCCGAACAATGCTGGCGGATGTATCCGTCGAAAAAATGGGGTATTCTGGGGGAGGATGTCCGTGAACGGACGGATGATGGGGACGGACGTTTTGAATTGTTTTATGTGCCTCAGATTTATGCGGACGAATATACTTGCTGGGTAAATGTGTTTACGGGCTCTGTCGGTAGCGTGGCAGATGTTAGTTGTATACTGATTTTTCATCCAGGAAAGACCGATGAAATAAGGAAGGAGGTCGGACCGGTACATATTACGAAAGGGAATACAAAATGTGTTGTTTCGTTCCGGCTGAGCGAGTCGGGATTTGAGCTGATTCCTCATCGCGAACCGGTATGGGGCGACGGTAAAGTGATAAAATAGAGTGATTATGAATTCAAGGATTATAAGATTATTGATGGCTTTGATGCTGACGTGTGTTGTCATGGCCGTACTGGTGGTGATTACTCCCTTGGATCGTCCGCCACGGCTTCTGGTGATGTTGGGGGGAACGATGCCGGAGGGCTTAATTCAGGGGATGACGTATTTTTTCTTCTTTTTCGGCATGTTGGAAGTAATTGTCCTTTTAAGAAAGCTGGCACATGAAAAAGATGCTTTGGCGGCCCATCTTTTGCCTGAAAAGGAAAACTGGATACTGAGTGCGGAAGATGTGAGTCAATTGAAGTTGAATATGCAGCATTTGGAACATTCGCAAAAGTTTCTCCTGACGGATCTGATCATAAAAGCTTGTGTAAAATACCGTCTGAGTAAATCCTCGTCGGAGGTTCTGGGATTAGTTGATGCTCAGGTACGTATTTACAATGCCGGTATGGAGAGTGAACAATCGTTTATCCACTATGCAGCCTGGGCCATTCCTTCCGTGGGATTTATCGGAACGGTACTGGGGATTGCTGCTTCATTAGGATATGCCAACGAGGCCTCTACTCCTGAAGGAATTGTAAAAGTGACCAACATGCTGGCTGTGGCTTTCGATACCACTTTGGTGGCTTTGCTACTGAGTGTGGTGATGATGTGGGGCATTCATTATCTGCAAAAGCAGCAGGACAGTCTGTTTGCTTGGATGAATTCATATATGATTGAAAATCTGATTAATCGTTTTTATAAGTAAAATATAAAGTATTATGTCACAGCCAACAGAACGCTATAAGCGTAGTTTTACCGGTTCGGTGGGTTCCGGCATGAAATCCGTTTTCGGAGGCGAGGGACGCAGGTATTATGTCCTGGAACACAAGGTGTCTACAAAATACCATAAGGCGGGCGAATCGCAGCGGATTATTGTCGATCAGATCGAACTGGGCCGCGATCCGAAGTGCCAGGTCCGTTTTGACGAAATGTTTGGTACGGTGAGCCGCCGGCATGCGGCTATTGTAAAGGATGGCGACAACTGGAAACTGGTACAGCTTTCGAAGACCAATTCCACCTATCTGAATGGACAGCGTATCGGGAAGGAATGGTATCTCCAGAATGGGGACGAAATACAGTTATCTACGAATGGTCCAAAGCTGGGATTTATTGTCCCGGGAGGGGAGAAGGGTTTGGTGAAAAGTATCGGAATGACAGCCCGGCTGAACTTGTTTCGGCAGCAGGCTCTCCGGCCCTACAAGCAAGCGATTACTGTGATGATTTGTTTTTTGGTGTTGTGTTGCGGGGTTGGGGGATATTTTCTGTATGACCAACACAAAGGGATAGGAGTATTAACGAATTCACTTGCCGATGCTTCGGCAAAATTAGCTGATGTTATAGAGGATAATTCAAAATTGGGAGCTATCCTGTCGGAGGAAAGAGAGAAGCGGCATCGTGATTCTATAGAGTTTGAGAGAAGAATGAAAAAGGTAATGCAGTATCCTGCATTACCGGTTGCTAAGTTAATGGAGCCCGTAAAATCGAGTGTTTATTTTATAGTCACTGAATGTTTTATGAAGATCGGAGATAATGCTCCCAAGCATCTGGGTAGTAGTTCAGGAACCGGATTTTTATTGGAGGACGGGAGATTTGTTACAGCCCGGCATTGCGTTGAAGCCTGGTTGTTTGGTTCTTCTTTACAAGCCAATATATTTAATGAGACCTATAAAAATGTTACTGTTTGGTCTGAAATTACGGCTTTTGGGGCGAAAGGTGACGATTTTAAATTGAAAAGTACGGATTTTACGATAGACCGCAGTTTGGATGTTATCATAGAAGTTGGACCGGATGATAATGGTAATCAGCAGAAAATGAGATTGGCACGTTACCTGGAGATACCGGATCAGGAAACCGGACAGGTTGAACATTATGGGACAAAATTAATGGGAGGAAAGGACTGGGCTTATGCAAAGATTGGCAAAAAGGGAACAATCAAACCGAACGGAAATTTGTCAATCTCTTTAACGGCAGGAGATGAAGTACATGTTTTAGGTTTCCCTGCCGGATTAGGTGCCGGGGACGGGCCTAATCGGGTAGAGCCTATTTACAATAAAATGTCCGTAGCCCGTAACGGATTGAACAACGAAGGGTGCATCATGGTTAGTCAGGGGGTGGCTCATGGTAATTCCGGAGGTCCGGTCTTTATTGTGAAAGATGGTCAGGTTTATGTGATAGCTATTGTTTCTAAATTAGAATCTGCGACGCAGCAATATAATGATCAGGGAGTTATCATTCAACAACAGCAACAATATGATCAATTAGTTCCAATTAAAAATATTCAGCAATGAAACGCATATTAACGATGTCTTTATTTTTATTCATTAGTCTGTTTGTTGCAGGGCAACCGAGTTTATTTCATACAGCTTCTGCTAATCAGCAACTGATCGAAGAATTTGTAGGTAATGGGTTGTTTCTGCTCCGTCAGGATTATCAGATAAAAGATACGGCTACCGGTAAATATTATGGCCGGGGTGGTGATGTTTTCGGTAGTATTTATGCTCTTGGGATAAAGCTACAGGGGGGATATTGTCTGTCAGACAGAGGAGTACGTCCCTGGGAATACGATGAGCATTTTAATGATTACCGTAAGGGTTATATTCCGGTCATGTACAAGACTTACCGGAGGGAATTGACTGATACGGCGATGACCGGATGCCCGCAATGGGGAGACAAGCGAATGAGGGAACTTTTGCTCGGAAAGTTTTCGTATGTGGCAGACTCGCTGTTCGGGGGCGACGGCTTTGAAACCGATCTGACCGCCGGGAGGAAAAAAGGCTGGCTGGTGTGGGTCGTTTCAAAAAAAGCGATTGCAGAAGCCGCTCCGCAGACATCGGTTTCCTATGCGATTTACCGGAAAGAACTGGATATCAGGGATGGGGCCGGGGAATATGTTATTGATGCACCATCGGTCGATCAGAAAGTATGGGGCGGTATTTATGTTGTGCCGGTACAGACAGCTGTCGGGCAGATTACATTCCGCTTGGTGGGCGTGGTGGATAGGTGGGGGGATCAGTGGATCGTGTTCACCCCTTTTGAGAAGCTGCTGTCACCGGTGTCGGTTGTATCCGACGGGAAAAGTATGCTGACTCCGGTGGAAAGAGAGGAAAAAACTAAGGTGGCTGAAGAGAGTGGTAAACAGGATGAGGTAAAAGAGAAGGACATAAAAGGAAAAACTAAAAAACCGAAAAAATAGCGCTTATGAAACAGATAAGATTCCGGATGACTGCTTTTTCGGATGCAGCCGGTAAATATAACCCCGATGCGACGAGAGACGGGAATGAGGATAATTGGTATGTGGATGATGATTTAGGTGATGAGACGCCGGGGAGTTGCGCCCACGATAAGGAAGTTGTGCTTTCTGATTGCGGAATGTTGATGGTGGTAGCCGACGGGATGGGCGGAATGAATGCCGGAGAGGTGGCTTCAGAGATTGCCGTCAAAACGGTAGAAGAGTGTTTTGCTCCGGGCCGCATCACTCCTCAGCTGGCAGCGACAAGGGTTTCGCGTCAAAAGTATATGGAGGAAGTCATTACTGAGGCCGACGCCCGTATTAAGAAAGATGCTGCCCATAACCCTGAGCACGAGGGAATGGGCAGTACAATCATTATGGCATGGCTGGCTGGTGACGAACTGACTGTCAGCTGGTGCGGCGATAGCCGCGCTTACCGTTTTAATCCCCGTAGCGGCATAGAGATGCTTTCTGAAGATCATTCGTATGTGCAGGATTTGGTAAAGGCCGGGTCTCTTTCTTATGAGGATACCTTTGGTCATCCGCATGGGAATATCATTACCCGTAGCCTGGGTGATCCGGTGAAGAAGGCCCAGCCGGAAAGCCGTCATTTCAAGGTATATCGCTCGGATATCATCTTGCTGTGCAGTGACGGACTGAGCGGAGTGCTTTTCGACAGGGAGGCTCGCCGTGAAACAGGTGAATTGATTTCTCCCGAGAACATAGAGGATATTATCCGGGCCAACTGTTCTACTATGAAGGGATGCCGTGAAGCTCTGATGCAGGCTGCCGAACGGAATGACTGGTATGATAATGTGACCGTTATTTTGTGCGAAATTCTGGACGGTGCTGACGAAATTCCGGAGGAAAACGCTCAATTGCCTCAGACGAAGGTTGCCGGCGAATTCCCGCAGCCTACTTTACCCGTGCCCGCATCTCCCGTAAAATCCTGTCATAAAGGTTTCTGGGTAGGAATGGCCGTTGTCTTGTTGCTTCTTTGCTTTGCCGGGGGAGTGTGGTGCGGCCAGTGCGAGGCAGTGAGGGGTGTTTTTAATGTCCCCTTGGCAGATTCAGTGGCTATACAAAGAAAGGCAAAATTGATAGAATTGATAAGGGCTGAATTGCAAGAAAGCGTACAGGAACTTGGTCCGGTATTCAAGGAGTTGAATGATTCCATATCAGGTTGGAATGATTCTGTCTGGAATAAACGATATGATTTATTTTTTGCAAAATACAGCGTGTTAAGACTCATAAGCTCTTCTATGTTAACAAGCAGCGAAGAGATAAAGGCATTTTATAAGAAAGTCCGTGAAGCTTCGGAAGCAGATTCATGCTGGAAAGATGAAATTGAGCGTTTGATCAAGGAATATGAACAGAATGGCGGTGTTGAGAGGAATAGGAATCAAAAGACGACTCAGAAAAATGGGAATACCTCCGCTTCCCCAACAGAAGATGTTGAAGGGAAAGGTGCTTTGTCTGAAGCTTCACATCATCAACCGTAAATTCAGATAGTTCGGAAAAGAAGCCCTCCGTAGAGAAAGGAGGAAAAACAGAGGGGACTCCGGATAAATAAACCGTTTAAAATTGAATATCATGACATTGCTTTACAGGAAAATTCAGCGGGTGAATCCTTTGGATAAGGAGGCTCCGCGCAAATGGTATCCGGTGGTGAAAAGTCTGGGTACACTGAGCGAAAAGGAAGTTGCCAAACGCATTTCCGATGAGACGACCTTGAACCCTAAAGAGGCAGAAATGGCTCTGGCGCAATTGGAAAAGGTGCTGATCAGTGGCTTGTTGGACGGGTATACGGTGAAAATCGGTGACTGGGGTTCCTTCCAGGTAACGGTGAATGCTGAAGGGGTGGATTCGGAGAAGGAGGTCACAGCTACGAAAATTACAAAAGTGAATGTCCGTTTTACAGCGGGGAAATCACTGCGCGAGGCAGCACAAAAGGCTATGTTTCGTCCGGCTTCTGATTTTGCAGGAAGTAACGGTGGTGGTAATGCCGAAGAAGCTTAACCTTCCATGAAGTTGTGAGGCTGTCCGGCAAGTCGGCAACGACTGTCCTCCTGAGCGAAGCGAAGGATCTCCTGATGTTGAAAATCAGCTGTTTTAAGAGATCCTTCATTGCATTCAGGAGGGAAACGAAACGTAAAGTCTTTCTCAAAAAGGACTTTTGGACAACCTCATGACCTTCATGGAAGGATGGGCAGGAAGGTGACAGGGAGATGCCCATGATATAGGGTGGGACTTGCCCAAGATAGGGGAGCTGGGATGCCCGGGATAGGCAGGCAGAGTTGTGCTGGTTAGATAAGTAAGGTTTATTAATGTGGTGGAGATAAAAGAGATGGTCATGACAGAATTGCAACAAGGATTGATGCTTAACGGCCGTTATGTGCTGAAAAAAGAAATAGGGGGAGGAAGTTTTGGTAGGGTGTGGGTGGCGGATGATACGCTGATGGGTATGGAAGTGGCTTTAAAGGTGTTTATGGCGTTCGATCCGAAGAGTTTGGAAAGTTTTAAAGAAGAATACAGGATTACATTTGATTTACATCACGATAATTTACTGGCAGGGATGAGTTGTGACGTATGGGAACAGCGCCCTTTTATTGTGATGGAATATTGTCCGGAAGGATCCACCGGGCATTTGGCCGGAAAGGTGGATGAAGATATTGTCTGGCGCTTTATCCGGGATGTTGCCTCAGGGCTGGCTTATTTGCACGGTCATCAGCCGGAACCGATTATTCACCGGGATATCAAACCCGATAATATCCTGATCAGGCGGTCGGGAAGCTTTGCGATTACGGATTTCGGCCTGAGCAAAAAAACGCGTGCGACAATGCTCCGGATGTCTGGCCGGGAAAGCCAATCCGGATCGGTGGCTTATATGGGACCTGAACTTTTCAGGAGTTCAGGCTTGCCGGTGATGGCTAGCGATATATGGGCGTTGGGAGTGACGGTTTATGAGCTGGTAACGGGGGAATTGCCTTTTTGCGGGATGGGGGGAGGTATGCTGAATGTTAATGCTGAAATACCTGATTTACCGGAAGGGTTTTCGGATGAACTGAACAATGTGGTACAGCAAATGATGACCCGGGAAACCTGGGACAGGCCTACTGCCGTGCAGTTGGAACAGTGGGCAGAACGAGCCTTGCGTGGAGAAC
>ULRB01066398.1_pt1 | contig 10419 bp, 8 predicted proteins | sample 1955051 | NCBI WGS metagenome assembly ULRB01 (sample SAMEA4835671, study PRJEB28245) | human gut metagenome | biome: gut microbiome; material: fecal sample | place: Denmark | collected 2008 | reverse complement strand
TATTATCCACTCCAATTTACTCATGTCATTCCGTTTTTCCATGCCGCATAATATACAACATCTTGAATTTCTCCTGAAATAATAGTTTTTAATTTATCTTTCTGTTTAATAAGCCCCACAAACTCAGGAAACCTATTGCAGCTCCCAGCAACACTCCGGCTACTTTCATTAATTCATTGTTCCTATATTTTTTATCTGGAAGAATGCCCGCTTTATTATAAGAATATTTTATATGATCTGTGGTATATGCAGTTATGGTATCTCCCACTTTATATTCTGCATATACACTTTCCGGCACCTGCATCCGCTTATTATATTCATTCGTTTTGCCATCATGATAATAGAAGAAATAATTTTGAGATATGGAATTATCCGCCGTAGCATCTTCACTCTTTTTATCCGTTATCACAACATCTTCTCTATCATAATCTTCTCCTAATACCATCTCTTCCATTTGCCTGTGAAGTGCCTTCGACGTCAAAAATACGTTTAACCAGACCGCCAGAAAAGCTATGCTTAAAGCAACAAAACAACTCCAGAGCAGAACTTTCTTCTGCTTTCCGGTTAATCGTTCTTTTTGTTTCTGATGCTTCGCCAATTTGTTGCTCATGCTGTAATTCTCACATTCTTTCTAATCGTCTTACTTATCATACTTTTCCAGAAAATCCGTTGCCTTATCTTTATCTATATGCAGTTCCTCCTGCAGCAATAGAATAATTTCTTTCTCTGACTTTCCGAATCTGCGTCCAAGCTTTATAACTTCCTTCGTTTTTCCTACTATTTCGCCCTCTTCCAAGCCTTCTTTTTTTCCTTCTTTTCTGCCTTCTTCTTCGCCCTGTTTCCGAATTCTTTCTTCTCTCTCAAAGCTCTTCATATATGCAAGACCTACCTCTCCATCCCGTTTGACTGCAGTTACCATCCGGTGTAACTTTTTCAGTTTCTCGTTGGAAGCATTCTCTACAGATGAATGTTCCATGTAATGCAGTGAAAAGCAGGATTGCATATATCTCATATTTTCCTAAACTTCCGCCTCTTCAATGCACTATGCGTTTATTAATTGTAATTAGAATTTAAAAGCATAGAATTCATTGAATTGATACTAGAAATTTAGACTGGCTTTCGCCATTCGAAAATCAGAATATATGCTTTGTGTTGATTGTAACAAATAAGTTCTTTGAATACAAGTAAATTTTTCCCAGTAGCTTAAACCTCACAGAATCTGTCACCGGTGCTTCTTACGGATGCCTAACGTCTTAAAGCAGAAAGAGGCAACAACCCTGCCGGGCTGCTGCCTCTTTCTGTTTTTATGCTTATGCTTTTATTTCTTAATTTTATTCTGCTTTGTCATCTACTGTAACAGTGATTTTGTTCAGGTGCCAGATATCATCCACATATTCCTGAATCGTACGGTCAGATGAGAATTTGCCGGAAGCTGCAATATTTAAGATTGCTTTTCTAGCCCATTCTTTTTCATCTGCATATGCAGCATTAATCTTCTTCTGTGCTTCCACATAAGAACGGAAGTCTGCCAGAATAAAGTAAGTATCTGCGTACTGTGTGCACTGTGTATTCAGCAGTGAGTTGTAAAGGTCACGGAACAATTCCGGATCATTTGGTGAATAGAATCCGTTGATTAACTGCATCAGAACTTTACGGACATCCTGATCATTGTTGAAAATCTGCATTGGGTCATAATCGCGTTTCTGCTCATGAGCAATCACTTCGTCAGAGCTCATACCGAAGATAAACATGTTTTCTTTGCCGACTTCTTCTGCCATCTCAACGTTTGCACCATCCATGGTTCCGATAGTAAGCGCTCCATTCAGCATGAACTTCATATTACCGGTTCCGGAAGCTTCCTTACTTGCAGTAGAAATCTGCTCGCTGACATCTGCTGCTGCAAAAATAATCTCTGCATTGGATACCTTGTAGTCTTCGATAAATACAACCTTAATCTTTCCGTTGATAGACTTATCATTGTTGATGACATCTGCAACAGAGTTGATTAATTTGATGGTAAGTTTTGCATTGCGGTAGCCTGCTGCTGCTTTTGCTCCGAAAATGAAAGTTCTTGGAATGAATTCCATATCCGGATGCTCTTTTAATTCATTGTAAAGATACATTACATGAAGAATATTTAAGAGCTGGCGTTTGTACTCATGCAGACGTTTTACCTGTACATCAAAGATAGAACGAGGATTTACTTCAATTCCGTTGTGTTCTTCGATATAAGATGCAAGACGCAGCTTGTTCTGATATTTGATATTTAAGAATTCCTGCTGAACCTTTTCATCATCTGCATAGAACTCTAATCTCTTGATGCGGGAAAGGTCTGTAATCCAGTCTTTTCCAACATATTTGGTTACCCAGTCTGCAAGTAATGGATCACCATGCATTAAGAAACGACGCTGTGTAATACCATTGGTCTTATTATTAAATTTCTCCGGGAACATCTCGTAAAAATCTTTTAATTCCTGTTTCTTAAGGATTTCTGTATGAAGTGCCGCTACACCATTTACAGAATATCCTGCACAGATTGCCAGATGAGCCATTTTTACCTGACCATCATATATAATTGCCATCTTCTCAACCTTGTGGTTGTCTCCAGGATATTTCTGCTGGATTTCCAGTACAAAACGACGGTTGATTTCTTCTACAATCTGGTAAATTCTAGGAAGCAGTCTTGAGAAAATCTCGATTGGCCATTTCTCTAATGCTTCTGCCATGATGGTATGGTTGGTATATGCACAACATTTTGTTGTAATATTCCATGCATCATCCCACTCCAAGCCTTCTTCATCCAGTAAGATACGCATTAACTCTGCAACTGCTACGGTTGGATGGGTATCATTCATCTGGAATACTGCTTTTTCAGGAAGCATATGAATGTCTGGATGATTCTTCTTAAATCTTGCAATCGCACGCTGTAAGCTGGCAGATACAAAGAAGTACTGCTGTTTTAAACGAAGCTCTTTTCCTGCGATATGGTTATCATTCGGATAGAGAACTTCTACTAAGTTCTTTGCAAGGTTTTGCTGTTCGATTGCACGATGATAATCACCTTTATCAAAGGAATCCAGCTCGAAGCATTCCATTGGCTCTGCATCCCAGATCATCAATGTATTTACTACATTATTGTTATAACCTACGATTGGCATATCATAAGGAATTGCTTTTACGGACTGATAGCCTTCCTGTACGAATCTGGTTCTTCCATCTGGCTGTGCCTCTGCACGTACATATCCACCAAATTTTACTTCGAAATTGTATTCCGGACGTTTTAATTCAAATGGATATCCATTCTGTAACCAGTTATCCGGCTCTTCTACCTGATAACCATTCTCTATTTTCTGACGGAACATTCCATAATGGTAACGGATTCCACAACCATATGCCGGATATCCCAGAGTTGCCAAAGATTCCATAAAGCAGGCAGCAAGTCTTCCCAGTCCACCATTTCCAAGTGCCGGGTCCGGCTCCTGATCCTCTATGGCATTTAAGTTGATTCCCATTTCCTCTAAAGCTTCTTTCACTTCATTGTACACAGTTAGGTTAATCAGGTTGTTGCCTAATGCACGGCCCATTAAGAACTCCATGGACATATAGTATACAATCTTTGGATCTGCTTTATCAAATTCCTGCTGGGTTGCAAGCCACTGGTCAATGATTACATCTTTTACAACGTAGGATACTGCCTGGAAAATTTCCTGCTCGCTTGCTTCATCCATTGTCTTACGATAGAGGTATTTTACGTTCTCAACCACCTCTTTTTTGAAGGTTTCCTTTTCAAACATTTTGCTTTTCATAATGTTCTCCTTTTGTTTCGATTCCGGTGTTTTTTGTGCAAAAAGGGAGCAAGCCACTGTCGGCTCCGCTCCCTTATCTTTATTCTGCTTATTTCTTTTCCACGCCAAGCACAACCGTTTCACCATTAATGTTCCATTCTTTCTGATATCCGCTCACCGTATCAGCCACAACACTCTCAGCCAGAACTTCTTTTGCAATTTCTTCCCCATATTTTGCGAAGATGTCTTTTACTTTCTGATCTGCCTTATAAGAAACAGTAATTTTATCCATTACTTCAAATCCTGCTTCCTTACGCATTGTCTGGATTTTGCTGATTAATTCTCTTACCATTCCTTCCTCTAAAAGTTCCGGAGTAAGGTTCGTATCAAGAACTACGGTCACTTCATTATCACCTTCTGTCATGTAACCTTCCTGCTGTGTCATGGTGATAAGTAAATCCTCTTCATATAATACAACTTCGTCGCTTATACTGTCAAGTTTCAGTGCACCTGTGCTCTTAAGCTCAGCCATTGCCTTGTTGCCGTCTAATTCTGCAAGTGCTTTCTGAATCTGACCTAAATATTTACCGAATTTCGGTCCAACGGTACGAAGCTGTGGTTTGAAGGTATAGCTAGTATATGCACTGACATCCTCTGTAAATGTCACTTTCTTTACATTCAGCTCATCTTCGATAATCTCTGTAAAGTATTCGGATAATTCAAATGGTGCTTTTACAAACATATTTCCAATCGGCTGACGGTTCTTGATGTTTGCAGTATTTCTGCAGGCACGGCCCATAACAACGATTTTCAATACTTCGTCCATATTTTTCTCTAATTCACTGTCTATCCAGCTCTCGTTTGCCACCGGATAGTCGCAAAGATGGATGCTTTCCGGCGCACTCTTGTCGATGCTGCATACCAGGTTCTGGTAAATTTCTTCTGTCATGAAAGGAATCATCGGCGCCGCTACCTTGCATACAGTTACCAGTGCAGTATAAAGAGTCATATATGCATTGATTTTATCCTGCTCCATGCCCTTTGCCCAGAAACGCTCACGACAACGTCTTACATACCAGTTACTCATCTCATCTACAAATTCATCCAGTGCTCTTGCAGCTTCCGGAATACGATAATTACCCAGATTATTATCTACAGTCTTAATCAGTGTATTGAGTTTGGAGAGAAGCCATTTATCCATAACGGAAAGTTTCTCATAATCCAGTGTATATTTGGTTGCATCAAATTCATCAATATTTGCATACAACACGAAGAATGCATAAGTATTCCAAAGTGTTCCAAGGAATTTACGCTGTCCTTCCTGTACTGCCTTTCCATGGAAACGGTTTGGCAGCCATGGTGCGGAGTTGATGTAGAAATACCAGCGGATTGCATCTGCTCCGTAAGTCTCTAATGCATCAAACGGGTCAACGGCATTTCCTTTGGACTTACTCATCTTCTGTCCATTTTCATCCTGTACATGTCCCAATACGATAACATTTTCATATGGTGCTTTATTAAATAATAAGGTAGACTCTGCCATCAGGGAATAGAACCATCCACGGGTCTGGTCTACTGCCTCGGAAATAAACTGTGCAGGGAACTGCTGTTTAAAGAGGTCTTCATTTTCAAATGGATAATGATGCTGTGCAAATGGCATTGCTCCTGAGTCAAACCAGCAGTCAATTACTTCCGGTACACGATGCATTTCGCCGCCACAATCCGGGCACTTGAAGGTTACTGCATCAATGTATGGACGATGTAATTCTACTTTGGCATCATCCGGATTGCCACTGCGCTCTGCTAATTCTGCACGGCTTCCGATACACTCCTGATGTCCACAGGAACACTCCCATACAGGAAGCGGAGTTCCCCAGTAACGGTTACGGGAAATACCCCAGTCCTGAATATTTTCAAGCCAGTCACCGAAACGTCCTTTTCCGATAGATTCCGGAATCCAGTTTACGGTATTGTTATTGCGGATCAAATCCTCTTTTACTGCGGTCATCTTAATGAACCAGGATTCTCTTGCATAGTAAATCAGAGGAGTATCACAACGCCAGCAGTGTGGATATTCATGTTCAAATTTTGGTGCATCAAAAAGTAGTCCTTTTTCTTCCAGGTCTTTTAATACCATTGGGTCTGCTTTCTTTACAAATACACCGGCATATGGAGTCTCTTTGGTAAGTTCTCCTTTTCCGTCTACCAGCTGGACAAATGGAAGTCCGTATCTACGTCCAACCTGGGCATCGTCTTCACCAAATGCAGGTGCGATGTGAACGATACCGGTACCATCTGTCATGGTTACATAAGTATCACAGGTTACATAGTAGCCTTTCTTATGCTGTTTCTCACAGATTTCCTTTGCGCAGTCAAATAATGGCTCATATTCCTTGTACTCTAATGACTTTCCTGGGAAAGTATCCAATACTTCATATGCTTTTACGCCATTTTCTTCATCCGCAAATTTGCCAAGTACCTTATCTAACAGTGCTTCTGCCATATAATAAGTATATCCGTCAGCAGCTTTTACTTTACAGTAAGTCTCGTCCGGATTTACACAAAGTGCAACGTTAGATGGTAGTGTCCATGGAGTTGTGGTCCATGCCAGGAAATATGCATCTTCTCCGATTACTTTGAATCTTACGATTGCGGAACGTTCTTTTACCGTCTTATATCCCTGTGCTACTTCCTGGGAAGAAAGCGGAGTTCCACATCTCGGGCAGTAAGGAACAATCTTGAAACCTTTGTATAACAGCTTCTTATCCCAGATTTTCTTAAGAGCCCACCACTCAGATTCAATGAAATTATCATCATAGGTTACATATGGGTTTTCCATATCAGCCCAGAATCCAACGGTTCCTGAAAAATCTTCCCACATTCCTTTGTATTTCCATACGGATTCTTTACATTTCTTGATGAATGGCTCCATACCATATTCTTCAATCTGCTCTTTTCCGTTTAAGCCTAAAAGCTTTTCTACTTCCAGCTCTACCGGAAGTCCATGGGTATCCCATCCGGCTTTACGTGGGACATATTTGCCCTTCATAGTCTGGTATCTTGGAATCATGTCTTTGATAACACGGGTTAATACGTGACCGATATGTGGCTTACCATTTGCAGTTGGCGGTCCATCATAGAAAGTATAGGTCTCGCCTTCTTTCCGGTTCTCCATACTTTTCTTAAAAATATCATTGTCTTTCCAGAATTTTACAGTCTGCTTTTCTCTGTCCACAAAATTTAGATTTGGGGAAACTTTTTCGTACATGTTAGTCCTCCTTAAAATTTCAGTTTCTCGCTACCCTCGTAAAAAAGAATGTGCCTTGGCACATTCTCGTGCCTGCGGCGGTCGCTTGCGACATCTACCTTATACGCCGCAGTGTGCATCCTTGCGGAGCGTTTTTTACTTTACAGGAAAGCAATTTCCTGTAAAGTAAAAAAGACGCCGTCCTGTAATAAGGACGTGCGCCTGCCGTTTCTAACCACCTTGTTACAACATACTTGAAGCTTACAGCTTCGCATATACGTTCCCGTAACGGGGGAAATCCGTCAGTTTCTACTAACGCATCTTTGCCTGTTCGAACTGCAACTTGGAAGTGATTTTCATTTTCCATTTACTCATGCCGGTTTCCACCTGCCCCGGCTCTCTTTGACTTTCCATGGAAAACTACTCTCTTCGTCATCGTCTTTTCATATTCTTAATAAGTATAGAACCTGTATTTTTAAATGTCAATTCTAAATTTCATTTTTTATTTTACAAATTGTATAAAACCATATCCGTTTGTTACACTGCAGACAGATAAGAATTTCTAAATGTACCTGATTTAAATAAAATAACCATTACGCAACCGTCCTAAATGAGCCATCCGGGCTCTTTAGGACTCATTCTGACATCCATGTCAGAATGTTGCTGCATCATAACAGGTACATTAAGAACTTCTAATCTGCCTCCAAAGTCACAAGCAGGATATGGTTTTATACTATTTACTACACAAAAAAAGAATTTTCTATCACACAAAAAAGTGGTATCACTTACGATAACTCAATTAGGAATTAACGAAAACAACGATTATTTTCTAAGCAAAGCCTTCCAACAGAACTCAAAAATAAGAATAATCACACTAGAGTATAGACTTACTCCAGTGTGGTCATTTTTATTTTAAACATTTATTCCTTATGTGATTGTTGATAAGAATGTGCCTCAAATTTCAATTTGTCGCAGGATAATGCATAGTCAGCAAAGACCTTTTGTTGTGACATGGCAACATTTGGAATTTGGTAGTTCAGAATTGAATTTTTATCGCCACGAGGCATTTTTAGACCTTTCTTTCCGTCCATCATAAAATCAAAAAAATCATCTTGATATAATGCATAATACACGTATATCGGTAAAAACTTGCTTTCATCAGTTACTCTGAACACAAGAATGTCTGGTGAACATCCACCATTTCGATCGGATAGCCATATTTTTTTAAGATATGGACGAATGTTTGAAACCAGAATGTCATTACAATGATATCCTACAGCAGCAGTAATATTTTCAAAAGTTCCAGTATATGTAGTGATTCCTCTTCTGTTTTGTAGCATATTGTCTGTTGTGATATAGGAATCAATAGATAACATCTTAATATCAGCTCTATCAGTGTGAAGTGGTGCAACAAGTGCTAATTTTGTTCTATCTTCGATGCTTCCAAACATTTCGACAAATTTGGATTTGAATCAGCCTATATACTTATGATGTGAAGCTTTTACATTATTCTGATTAACCATAGCATATCTAAGCGTTGTATCAATTTGAGAATGTCCTAACAGTACTTGTACCTGCTCTATAGGCATTCCTTTATCAATAGCTTTCGTAGCTAATGTTCGTCTGAATTTGTGTGGATGCACTTTTGTGGATTTTAAATTAGAGCCAACCTTATGCAAAATAGTCTCTATACCACGTATTGATAGCCTATTATGTGGATTATTTAAAGATACGAACAGAGCTTTAGTTTCATCATGTCTGCTGGCAATATACTCATATAAATATCCTCTTCTGTCAATCCCATCTCTTCCAACTGTACTACTATGCTTTCCATCCCATCAAATAGAACTCCCAACTGTTGCTCAGTTATTGTGGACGAACCTGAAGCCATTGCGGTATAACTTTGAGAAAGTACCAGACTGACCGCAAGCACAATTGAACACATAAATTTTACAATCTTTGTTTTTGCCATACTTTTATCCTCCCATGTTTTGATTCAGTTTTTCTTGATTCCAATAAAAACTTAATTTTACTAGCAAGCCTTTTCTTTCCACATCTATAGTTGCATAAAGTTCATCACCTCCATAAACATAAAGCTCATCATCAACCGATTTCCATACAACATTTATATCACTTAAATTGTAAGCTCTAAATATAAATACATTTTCTTCCACAATTTGTTTTGATATTATTTCTATGTCTTCTGTATTTTTTACATAATACTCTAGTATAAAATCACCATTATGCTTATAGTCATCTTCCGCATAAATAACATTACCCTCAAAATAATTTTTTTTGCCCAAATACAATTCTAAGGAGTTCATTCCATAATCAAATGTATGATCCACCCCTGATGCCGAACCCATCATTGTACACAATATTCCAAAAAATACCACCCAAAATCCATAGATAAAATAAAATTTTTTCTTTTTGCATTTTTTATCTCTATATCTGCCAAAGCACATTACATGCGTTATCTGATGTGCGAAGAAGAACGTTAAAAATAATGATAGCGCTAAATAGTAAACTTTCAAATTGTTCTCACCTCTCATCATGCATAATATATTCATTTAGTTATTCATATATTTCTCTGTATAAAAACCATAATAATTATTATACAAAAAAATTTAATTCTAATGTTGAAAAATATTGTTTACTTTTTTTTGCTTCTATTTGTAAATGACAAAATAATTTTGTACACAATAATATAAACTAAAATCAATATATAGTATCGTGAATCACGAACTGTTCCAATAGCAATAAAAAATATAGTAGTCAATATAATTAGTATTGAAAAAACAGTAAAAATAATTTTTTTCATAAATATCTCCTATCGAAATTGTAACCCTTAATTGCATAAAAACGTTATACAACAATTAATGTGTTCATTCTACTTATTCTTTAAATTTAGTTGTACGTTTTACTTACCTAAAATATCAACGAATTTAACATCATTTTCATTTACATAGACACAGTATAACATAATTCCTGTGCCTATGCGATATCATTTAATGCTTATTCCGATATGAACTCATCTTCTCCACAGTTACCTCCGCATAAAAGTAAGTAAGAATCGTTGCCTTCGGAACTCCTGCAGCAAGTGCTTTCTTCACCTCTTCCTTCTGCTCCGATGTATATGACCAGTGTAGCATTCTGTTTGTGATGGTATCCTCCCACTTAGGCTTTTCCCTCTCAGGATTCCTTACAGGCTTAGCTCCAGTACTTCCATTAGACGCATTGGCACTTTCTGCAGCATCAGACTTCTGCGATTCATCGACATACTCAAGCTCATTTGCTTGCTCCCTGTCAATCTTTGCCTTCTGCTCTGCTTCATCCTGCATTGAGAATTGGCTGCCTGCATTATTACCGGCTGACCAACATTCATCC
>ULRB01078996.1_pt1 | contig 10471 bp, 8 predicted proteins | sample 1955051 | NCBI WGS metagenome assembly ULRB01 (sample SAMEA4835671, study PRJEB28245) | human gut metagenome | biome: gut microbiome; material: fecal sample | place: Denmark | collected 2008 | reverse complement strand
TCTCTTCCGATGCGAATTGCGGTAACATCTCTTCTGGCAACACTATCGGTCCCGCAATCAATTGAGGGAAAAATGTCACGAAATTGCAATAATCAAAGAAGCTCGGCAATCTACCTTTCCTATTGAAGCAATCCACCACAAATGCCGTCTGCTGGAAGGTGAAAAAGCTGATTCCCAACGGTAACAAGATATTTTTCAACAGGAAACTCGTTGCAAACAGCGCGTTTATATTCTCTATGAAAAAGTCTGTGTACTTGAAATATCCCAGCAATCCGAGATTAAAAAGCACCCCGGCAACAAGCAAAATTTTCCTATGAGCCAAAAACCACCCGGTATTTTTCACAAGAGCCGATCCAATACTGTAATTAATAACTATCGAGCTCAGAATTATCGGCAAATATGATGGATTGAAGAAGGCATAGAAATACAAGGAAGCCACCACCAACCATCCTTTGGCCCATTCATATTTATGGAACCGATTGAGGAGAAAGTAACCGGCTAACGTCAGGGGAAGAAATAAAAAGATAAAGACAAAGGAATTAAAAAGCATTACTTCACTACTTTTTTATCTGGTGATTTTATCAAGCAATTTGCTCCATTGGGCAGAGACGACATCAATGGAATATGTATGTTTAAGTTTGTCGTATGCCTTCCGGCCAAGTTGCTGTGTCTTTGAAGATGATCTCCATAATTCATATATCGCGTCAGACAACGAGTCGGAATTTCCAGGAGAGACAAGCATCCCGATTGCATCCTCGCCACGGCCGATGATTTCGGTGAAGCCGCCGTGGTCAGGAGCCACCATCAGCTTCGCGAACCTGGCCGCCTCAAGAATTGTCATCGGGAAACCCTCGTACCAGCGGGAAGCCATAACGAAAAAGCGGGCGTTGGCGTAAAAATCCCGTAATTTTTCTCCCGAGAGATACCCGGTAAGTTCCACATTTGACGGCAGGTCGGCTACCAGGTCGGTATCCCTGACAGCTCCGGCAAGTTTGAAGGGGATATCCGGATGCCGTCTGGCTGCTTCAATAATCATATCCACACCCTTTTCCCGGCTAATACGACCGCTGTAAGCCACATAGTTTCCCGCCTCACAGTCTGTCAAAGGAGGGACATCCATCGAGTTCGGAATCACTACTATCTTTTCAGGAGAGAAACCGGCCTGTATCAGCTTCCGACGCTGAAAGTCGGTTATGCATGCAAACATATCGACGTAATCCCTATAATACCTGCCTATCCTGGCGACAGCGTTACGAGCGGCGTAACCTATTGACTTCAACCGTGAATGCTCACAGGTATATTTGACACATCCCCATTCATTTCCACGCTCAAGACACATCTCGCAAGGACGGTTGTCCCTCATAAACAATCCTGTCGGACACATAATCCTGAAATTATGCACTGTCATGACAACCGGGACACCTGCTTTCCGACATTCCTTTAATGCCGCGGGTGAGATAAAGGGGTAAAGATTATGGACATTAACCACATCTGGCGACTCGCGCCTTATCGCCTCACGCATCGCCTTTACCCCTCCGGGGCAATATATGCCTGACACGAAACCGCGGATTTTTCCCATCAATGACTCACGGGCATCAGCTGTGGTCATACGCAACTGCGCCACCTCATACCCGATGGCAGGAAGCATTGCCGCCATCTTGTCGACGACAGCCTCTTCCCCCGAATACTTCCCGTAATCGTTATGTACAAGCAATACTTTCATTCTCCACTTCTTCCACTAAAAAAACTCGTGCTGTTATAATTAACTAAAGGCAACCCAACTGAAGCTTAATGTCTCTCGAAAATATTTGACAGTCGTTTCCAAATTATATTGAATGATGCTATTCTCACTCTGTCTATCATAATCGAGACTATAAATATTATCAGAAAGAAGATGGGAAGATATATGATTGTTTCCTCTGTTTGTGTTATGCGTTTACATACCACTTGATATGTTTCATATAACAATGGATGTTTATGAAACAAAAACACGGCGAACGCTGATGCCGCTACAAAATTAATCCAACGTATACTCTTTATTTTCAATTTCTGAAAAAACAGGAACAGGTATATAGACATTATAATTACAATTGGATTTAAGTAGCCGATAGGACTGACTGTTATACCTAAGTAGAGTAAAATAACTCTTGTAAAAGTCAGCGACACGCTCAAGCCCAAGAAAACGACCAAATCTGTCTTAGGTTTGAAATGGAAAATGCATATTGTTGTCCTTCTGAGATATGCTCCAATCATATATAATCCAATAAGACTAAGAGCACTCATCCCCTCATTGAATTCGGCAGACTTGCAAATATAACCTATGACAGTGGAATACATATAAAACAACAAGATGTATCTTCCCAGCTTCTTTACATCACAATTATCTATAAATGTGTTCAGCAACGGAGCAAGCAGGTATAAACAAATATATGCTTGCACAAACCATCTGGACCCAAAATACTTATATATGATATCTAACCATGATTCCGAAATCCCGAGGCTGAACCTGTAAGCGATAGCGATACCGACCAACAGCCAGAAGACGACCTGATATACAAGGGAGATTATTGAACGTGGTTTCCATCTAATACTGAAATATCCAGATATAAGGATGAAACAATGCACACAAACCACTGACAGACTATTAATCTCAATTATCGTCAAAGAATCAAGTAAAGATATTTTGAGAGAATGCGCATCAATAGGAATCGTGGCGACATAATGAAGAAGCAACACAAGCAACATCGAAAAGATCCTAAGCAGCTCAATATTGCTCGCCCTTGCTTTCCTACTAGTATTTCGCAATACAGTGTTGCTCTGGTTAACCATAATCCATTTTTTAAATTAACTTATATCTGCTGACTGAATTTTAACTCCTAAGGAATTAATCCCGGCGGAAAATGTCACGGGTGTAGACTTTAACCGCCACATCGTCCAGGACGGTATCGTAACGGTTGGCAACTATCGCATCCGAAAGCCGTTTGAATTCTTCAAGGTCGTTGACCACACGGCTTCCGAAAAAAGTGGAGCCATCTTCAAGCGTCGGTTCGTAGACAATGACATCCGCCCCCTTGGCTTTCACCCGTTTCATGACACCCTGTATGGATGACTGACGGAAATTGTCGCTGTTTGACTTCATTGTCAAGCGAAAGACTCCGACAGTAGTGCGGCGTTCGGATGATGCGTCATAACGGTTGGTTTCCGTGTAGCCGTAGTGACCTGCCATCTTCAATATCTGGTCGGCGATGAAATCCTTTCGTGTGCGGTTGCTCTCGACAATGGCAGAAATCATGTTCTGCGGCACATCGGCATAATTGGCAAGCAGCTGCTTGGTATCCTTGGGAAGGCAATAGCCTCCGTAGCCGAAAGAGGGGTTGTTGTAGTGCGAACCGATTCGCGGATCGAGTCCGACTCCATCGATTATCGCCTGCGGGTCAAGCCCCTTCATCTCGGCATAGGTATCAAGCTCATTGAAATAGCTGACCCGGAGCGCAAGATATGTATTGGCAAACAATTTCACAGCCTCAGCCTCCTTGAGCCCCATAAACAGAATGGGGATGTCGGTCTTGATCGCCCCCTCTTGCAGGAGAGCTGCAAATTCCTCGGCCTTACGGGTCAAAACGGGGATATCGGCCAATGCCGCAATCGCCCTGTTCTCCTCGTCGAATTCCCCGGAATCAATCATCTTAGGGACACCGATGATTATGCGGCTCGGGAAGAGATTGTCATAAAGAGCCTTGCTCTCGCGCAGGAATTCCGGGGAGAAGAGCAGATTAAGCTTTTTGACACCGCGCCCGGCATAACGCATATAAAGGTTGCGGCAATATCCTACCGGAATCGTCGACTTGATGACCATGACCGCATCGGGATTCACCGACAGAACCAGGTCAATCACCTCCTCGATACAATGCGTGTCAAAGAAATTCTTCTCCGGGTCATAATTGGTAGGGGTAGCGATAACGATGAAATCCGCATCACGATAGGCCATGGCTCCGTCAAGCGTGGCTGTGAGGTCAAGTTCCTTTTCAGCCAGATATCTCTCTATGTAATCATCCTGGATGGGAGACCGCTTGCTGTTGATCAGGTTCACCTTGTCGGCAATCACATCGACCGCAGTCACACGATGGTGCTGGGCAAGCAACACAGCCAGGCTCAACCCGACATATCCGGTTCCTGCTACTGCTATCTTCATATTGTCAAACTTTAAATGTCAAGTATCCTGCGAATCCGGCTGTAAATCCGGGCAGGTATCGAATGGTAGGCGCGTAACCGGCGCATAATCCTCTCATCCGGAACGATTGTTTTGGGGAACTCGAAATGAGCGTCCGCGTCAAGATTCATCTCCACCTTGAAACGGGAATATTTCTGGCGGCAATTCGTGGCACCCGCTCCATACCCTTCGTTTGCGACAAGCGAATGGAACGGATGGACGGAATACAGCCCCTTGCGGAACTGATGGAAGCAGAATCGGATGGCCCACGAGTTGTTGCGTCCGTTCTTGTAGTCGTCAAGCATCCCGAACATGTCGCTTCCGCCACGGTTAAAACCTTTACGTATTTCAGGTAACGCACTCAACCGATTCCAGTCGGCAATCTCCCAGTCTATACCGCGCCAACGGTCAGCCCATGTGGCCCATCCCCATGACGAGGAACGGTTGGCGAGGTAGACATCTCCGCGATAATCCTCCGGACGCTTGATTTTAAGTCCGTAGCCACAGATCGAGAGTATACGGCTGTCAACCTTGTAGCGTTCGAGGGCCGCATTCATATACCGGAGGAATGACGGGGCGCAGTAAAGGTCATCCTCAATCACAATAACCTTGTCATACCGCTGGAGCATACGGGTGATTCCCCCGATGACATTGCGGGCAAGTCCTTGGTTGCGGGGGGATTTGAAAATCTGGAGTCCGTGATCCTCGGCAATCTCAGCCACTTTCTCGACAGCAGCCACGTCATTCTCGTCGCGGGGGCCATCTATAAAGACATATTTCGGCGACTCGGAATAGAGGTCGTTGGCCGAAAGGGATTCCAATAACCGTTCCAGCGAATCGGGACGGTTGAAGGCGAAAATCGCGATGGGGGCTAGTGTCCCCACTACTGTTTCATTGGCATCCATAAAGGTTCAGAAAGGTTGGATTCTCGATGGCAGCATATTCAGCACCATAAACGCGTAAAGCTTGACATTGACCGGATTGTACCTTAGTCCGATGCAACACTCCCGTATGGACTTGCGACGCATCCGCAGGCGCATATATATATTGGCCCTCATCTTGTGCCAATGGGCGACATAACGTTTCAGGCCGGGAGCCGGTCTGCTTTTGTAAAGCTCTTCAAGATTCATCCCTACATAATCGGTCTCAGGAGGTATCCGCTTGGGCTTCTCCTTCACATCGTAACCCTCGACAACGAATGTGGCGGCGGGCAATGTGGAATATGCGATACGGTAGCAGGCGGCCAGACGTGCCCAGGTCAGCAAATCCTCACCTGATTTGATTCCCAGCGGGAAACCTCCGACCGACTTGATTGCGGATTTCCTGACCATCACGGCCGATGTCCAGAGAGGCGGATGGGAACAGGAGGCGACTTCAAAATAATTTGTCAGTTCACCAGTATGACCACTAAAAGGAAGACGGTTGATAATCGTGGTTTTCTGTGAACCGTCCGGCTGGCGGAATTTGTAATTGGACGCGAATACCCCGCAATGGGGATAGTCCTTCACAAGATCACTCATCACACAGAGATAGTCCACATCCCATTCATCATCAGCGTCAAGAAACGCGATGATTTCACCCCGCGATTCCTCGACTCCTCGGTTTCGTGCGGCAGACACCCCCGCGTTGGGCTGACTGACAAGCCGGATTCGTGAATCTGAAAATGACTTCACCACCTCAACCGAGCCGTCGGTTGAGCCGTCATTGACGATCACCACTTCATAATCCTGACAAGACTGGTTCAGCACCGTGCGGATAGTTTTGCCTATGCTGCGCTCCTTGTTGTAAAGGGGTATTACAATCGAAATCACCGGAGATATTTTTTCTTAATGATATTATAGAATGATTTAGGATTCGCATCCAGCTGTTGGAGGGAATAGGTCCGGGTGTTGAGCTTGAACATCCCGGTCTCAGCCGTCAAATCCTCCATCTTTCGTTCGTCATAGTCATCGGCAAGTATCATACGCAGACCGTGGATGGCGGGATTGTTGAAGGGAATCGCATCAATAATGCTTCTTACATCACTGTCAGTACGATACAGAATATCTATGAAATGGTCGAACAGGAAGTAATCAATCAGGATCTCATTGTCGTTAAGGTAATTCTCGAACGCCTTGGCGACCCTGCGCATTATACCGCATTCCCGACTGCAAGCCAACATAAAGACAGCCCAACGGCATTCCGAGACGAAGTATCCCTTTGGCGCGGTCTTTACCGAGAAAAATGGGGAGTCGAAAATCCTCTCATCCAAAGGCGCGGTCAAAAGCATCGTGGCATCCAGCCAGAGTCCTCCCTGCTGCGCCAGCAGGTTCATCCTTATAATATCTGCAAAATGAGCGTGACTCAGCGTTCCCTCTCGATAGCGGCGCATCGCGATGTGGGGCATCACCACATACTCCCTGTAATTTTCCCCGGTAAGCAACACCACCTCATGGCCGTTCGCGTTAGCCAATATCGACTTGTAGCACAACCTGACCATTTCGGGCATCTTCTCCTCCCCCTGAAGCCAGCAGACCCAGACCGCGCCGGGCTTTCTCACGCGGGGCCGCGCCATCCCAACCGGAGCCTGCCCGTCAGGCAGATACTTCGCCACCTTCTGCTGTATGCGTCGGTTACGGTCATCATTTATTTTCCCGACTACTACGGCCGGCAAAAACCGCTGACCATACACCAGAACGAGATTCGACAACGCGACATACGGGCCGAACCTGAATATTTTCCGGAGCATATTCCGGATATTGCCTCCCTTTATCTTCATCCCAACTTATCTTTAAGACCCAACGCCATACCGTAGAATCCCCACGGGAAGGAAAGGGTCACCATCGAATATGACAAGGTGTTGTCGGAATACATCGTCACGAACACACCCATCAATGACGCTCCCGCCACCAATGCCGCCATCCTGGTATATGGGTTGACACATTTATGGTAGAGGATGATACAATGAAGCGTCACCGCGAAATATGCGAGTCCGAAAAGCACAATGCCGACCAATCCATTGTCACATTTCAGAACCAACAGGTCATTATGCATCTGTCCTCCCCTTCTGGAGTCAGTGGCCTCAGTATAGAAAAATGTCTGGACTCGGCCGGTTCCCGAGCCGATTGTCTCATGCCCTTTATAGAACCTTTCGGTCGCGTCCTCCCACATGAACTTACGCATATTGGTGCGGACATTGTCCTCATCGTAATTGCCCGTGACATAATCCGTGATTGTCACTTCGTCCGGGCGGAAAAACATCTTGTTTTTCACCGACGGGATATAAAACATCGAGCATAATCCCAACACTCCGCAGGCAATCGCGACAGGCACACCTTTCGCCCGGTATTTCAGCACAAAGAAAGTGGCCAATGCCACAACGGTCCCGAAAATGTCCGTGCGGTATATGAATATTATGCATGGCAGGCAAAAGAATATTCCCCACCAGAAATTACGTTTCTTCTCGTCACTGAACTCGACAAGCGCGAACGAGAAAATCACCATCGTGATGATACTCGTTGTCATCGCGGCATGGAACCAGAAAAACTGTCCCATCATAAGTTTCAGCGGTGGAATCATCATCAGACCTATGCCGACGGTTGCCACGCGTCGTGCCCATATCCCCGCTGAGAGCATCACCTCTCCGTCGCTCACCACCTTGGCGGCGAACAACGCGAACAGGAATGGATAGATATATTTCAGAATCATTCTCACACCGAATATCGGCGACGGCGTATAGAAGCATCCTATGATTTCCCACACTATGAACGCGACGAACAGCCACATAGGCCATGAAATCCGCAGTTTCCCGACAGCCTTGAATGCTCCAATCACACACAACACCTCAAGAAAAGCGAGACGCAGCGAAAGCACCGGAGTCAATCCGATATAAGCCGTGGCAAACATCAGGATTATCAGTCCCTCCAGACCCGACAACCTCATCAGGGAGCGGTCACCATAAGGCATCCGCCATTCCACATCAGGGGCAAACAACAGTTTAAGCTCCCAAAATGAGAGGATGACAAATATTAAAAGTGCAATTACAGTCATAGATTCTTAAACAACCTGAGCCATTGAGGCATGATGGTATCGGGATAGAACCGGGCGACCTCCGACCGCGCGGCCTCACCCATACGTCGACGCATCGCGCCATCAGTCATCAGACATTCCAAAGCACGGGAGAAAGCCTCCACATCCTGCTCCGGAACAACGATGCCAGTACGTTCGGAAACTATCTCGCAAGGCCCGCACGGGCAATCCATAGCCACCGTCGGCAGTCCGCATTCCATCGCCTCCGTGATGACAAGTCCGAACCCGTCGCTACGCGAGGGGAAAGCATAAATCGATGCCTCTACCAACTTATCAGCGATATTGCGGCAAGGAGGATTCAGACTCACCTGTTCCCCCATATCATATTTCTTGATGATCTCCCGCAAGAGATATTCCTCCTGGCCGGAACCGTACAGCTCCACACTCCATTCGGGATATTTCCGGGCCAGAGGCCCGAACGCCTCCAGCAACTGGTCCATACCCTTCGAGGGAGTCCAGCTGCCGACAGCGATAATACGTTTTGAGCGGCAATCCGACTTCCGTTCACTCCGGAACGACAGCGGGTTATGCACATATGTCATATTCCGGGGATTGCCCCACAGACCGACATCCTTTTTTGTCAACCCCACAAAAAGGTCATATTTACGGGATGTCATCTTTAGTTTCCACTGCAACCACCTCATCTTGAGGATATGCAGCCACCGGAAACGAATCGAGTGCAACCCTTTGACAAAATTGACAAGGAAATTTCTGGTATAATGAAACTCCAGCACCTTCTTGCTACCATCCTCAAGCAACGGCAACACCTCGACAGCCGTCCCTGCAACCGCAACGGCGACATCCGGTTTCAACCTGTCGAACAGTCCGGCGATTTCGCGCCGATAAGCGACCTTGTCACCCGCAGCGACAGGCAGCATCACCCGCTCCACTCCACTGTCAAGCGAGAAGAACGGCTCCCGGTCGTCACGCAGCGTCACCACTGTCACCTTCACATCCTCCTGCTTCGCCCACCAGTTAAGCTTCGTTGTGACCACCCTCTCCGTTCCCCCCGACAGCCCCAGTCCGTCAATACAATAAACGATATTCATTCATCTAAAAACAATCTGATTAATGTTTGTCGAGAATATACTGATATGTTTTATCCAGATTCTCCGCCAGTCGCTGAGGTGTCAGCTCCTTATGGATTAACTCCTGGAGATTGCAGACCATCGATTGAGCATCGTCGGGGTGTGACAATACCCACCGCATTTTTTCCGCGATGGCATCGATATGGTTTGTGTCAACCAACAAGCCGTTATCCATATCCTTTACAAACTCTGTGACCGCACCAAACTCCGGAGCGATGAACGGAGTTCCCAACAACGCCGATTCATAGGGAACCAAGCCAAAACCTTCACCTACCTTTGTCAGTGTAAGCGTCAAATCACTTGCCCTATAAACCGTCTGGATGTCAGCAATCTGTTTTCCGGTCATCACCACTTTGTCCGAAACGCCTTCTTCTCGGATGATGGAACGGTAATAGTCCATAAGATTATCTTTGCCTCCGCCACCGGCTATTAGCAATTTCGCGCTCGGAAACTCTGCTGAAATACTTGAGAAAGCCCTTATGGCATTGTCATGACCCTTATGTTCGGAAAGCTGCCCGACCGAAGAAATCAGAATATCCTCCGGCCGGAATCCGAGCTTGACCTTTGCATCTTCCTTGGTGAGTTCTGAACACATGCCTGACACATTAACGGCATCGTAAAGGACCTTGACATCAGTATGCCGCCCTTTCGACAGATAACGCCCCATCGAATATCTCGACACGCATACAATCAAATCGAAAAGTTTTTGAGCAGACGGTGGTGCAATCCACTCCAGCACATGGCTACGGTAATGACCCATAATCCTCGCATGGGTCAATTTTCTCGTCGCCCAGACCCACATCATAACGTCATTACGCATAAGATTGACATCAAGGATATCAACCCCACGCTGTTTGACAAATGCGGCTAACTGCATCCCGAGAATCGAGCGTTTCAGCAAATCAGTACCCTTTACGGGATGACTCCACCGGTCACTTCCCATCCACCACTTCACGGAATCATTGAGCCAGACCTTCTCACAGTCAATGCTGTCATACCTTTTCTGATGCTCCCGGGGAAACGGGAATACCAATATCGGCTCATATTTTTCCCTGTCGAGATTGGCAAGCATGTCACACAGCACCCTCTCCGCTCCGGCAAAAAT
>ULRB01099898.1_pt1 | contig 10478 bp, 8 predicted proteins | sample 1955051 | NCBI WGS metagenome assembly ULRB01 (sample SAMEA4835671, study PRJEB28245) | human gut metagenome | biome: gut microbiome; material: fecal sample | place: Denmark | collected 2008 | reverse complement strand
ATAAAAAGAGAACGATAGCAATCTATGCGAGTGCTGAGTGTTGTCCCCACGCGGAGCGGACGCCGTGGGTTCCCTCAAGGTCACGCAGAGGGGGAACGGCGGTGGGGGAAACACGTGAGGAAAGGGGAAGTTGAATTTAGAGTTCTAAACACTCACCCTTTGTAGAGGAAGAACAAAAGCCCAAAAGGGAAAGAGGGGGCACATCTAATTTAGGGTACACGACGAAAAACCTTGTAGAAGAAGTCCAAACACGTGAGGAAAGGGGAAGTTGATTTTAGAGAGCTAAACGCCCAACCCTTGTAAAGGAAGAACAACGGCCCCAAAAGGAAAGAGGGAGCATAACTAATTCATTGACTACTTTCAACACTCACTATATAATACTTTTCGAGGTGAAAACATGTACGACGTAACGATTATAGGCGCAGGCCCCGCAGGCCTTTGCGCCGCTATATACGCAACAAGAGGCGGACTGAAAACCGCCGTTATCGAATGTAAAAGCGTGGGCGGACAGGCGCAAACCGCAGCGGATATTCAAAACTATCCCGGAATAATCTCGACAAGCGGATTCGACCTTTGCTACACGATGATGAATCAATGCTCCTCTTTCGGAGCGGAATTTGTGTTTGATGAGATTGCCTCCCTTTCGCTCAATACAACCCAAAAACGCATATCTCTTGCAAGCGGACAAGAAATAAAGAGCAAAACCGTAATTATCGCAAGCGGAGCAAGCGCAAGAAAACTGGGCGTCGAAAACGAAGAGAAATTTATCGGCAAAGGCTTAAGCTATTGCGCAACTTGCGACGGTGCGTTTTTCAAAGGCAAGACGGTTGCCGTCATCGGCGGAGGAAACACGGCGGCAGAGGATGCGCTGTATCTTGAAAAACTTGCCGGCAAGGTTTATCTTGTGCACAGACGCGACGCCTTGCGTGCGGACAAAATTCTTTGCGACAGGCTTGAAAAAAGCAACGTGTCAATCGTGTGGGACAGCGTCGTTCAGTCGTTGAACGGAGAGAATAAAATTACAGAAATCACACTTAAAAACGTCAAAAACGGCACTTTAACATCGCTTTCGGTTGACGGAGTGTTTGTCGCGATAGGGCAAACGCCAAACTCTCAACTCTTTGAAAACATTGAAAAAACGTCGGCGGGATATATAATCGCAAACGAAGTCATGCGCACGAATATCGACGGCGTTTACGCCGTGGGCGATGTGAGAGAAAAAACTCTTCGCCAAGTCGTAACCGCATGCGCCGACGGTGCAATCGCCGCCGACGATATAATAAAAACGCTTGCTTAAATGCAAATTTTCTATGCGAACGAGCCGCTTTTTCGGCTCGTTTTTCAGATGATTTTTACGGCATTTTCCGTCAAAAACAGACCGTTTTTTGCAATTTTTCTCATTCCTATACACGTTGCCGAGCATATATTGATTTGTATGCAATACTTCGGCACGGACGGCATCAGACAAAAAGCGGATTATCTGCTCGACAAGCAAATTCCTTACCTTTTGGGTAAGGTTCTTTCGCAAACGGGTGCGAAAGTTATAGTTGCGCGCGACGTGCGCACTCACTCCAAAGAGATTGAAAAACAACTGTGCAAAGGGCTGCTCGAAGGCTCTGCGCAGATTTGGCTTGCAGGCGTTTTGCCAACGCCCGCGCTTGCATATACCGCGCAAACTCAAAAAGCGGACTATGCGGTGATGATAACCGCGTCCCACAACGCGCCGGAATTTAACGGACTGAAAGTTTTCGGAAAACACGGCAAAAAGTTATCGAAAGAAGAGGAAATTGCCCTCGACGACAAACTGGTCGAATTGAAAAACAATCCCACACCGCCCGTATCTTTGGTGGACGTGTGCGCGGACGCACTCACCGAGGATGAAAAATTGAGCGAATTGAAAATCACCATATCGGCGCAAAATCACCGCATACGCATTGTTGACGGGGCAGAATTTTTGTACGCAAAACACGTCAAAAGTATGTTTCCGAGATTCGACGGAGTAAAAGTTCGTCTAGATTGCGCCTACGGTTGTTTTGCAACGCTTGCCCCTGCGATTTTTCTTTCGCTCGGCGCAATCGTGTGCGCCGAACACAACGTTCGCGACGGCGAAAAAGTCAACGTGAATTGCGGTTCGACTCATATCGAAAGTTTTGCAAAAAGAGTAAGCCCCGACGAGTTCGGCTTTGCCTTCGACGGAGACGGAGACAGGGTTATTGCCGTCGTAAACGGCAAAATATACGACGGTGACGCAATGCTGCTTGCCCTGTCAACGCTGTATCGCTTGCAAGGTAAGCTCAAAAAACGTTTTATCGTCGGCACGGTTTTGTCAAACACGAAACTTCAAAGAGAACTTGCTTATCAAAACGTTGCTCTCGTGCGCGCGGACGTGGGCGATAAAAACGTTTTGGACGCGCTTTTGGCACACGGTTGTATGTTGGGAGGCGAAAAAAGCGGGCATATTCTCATGCTCGACAAAGAAAACACCGGGGACGGACTTGTCACTGCCCTGTCGTTGCTGGAAGTAAAGCGCACCGTGGGCAGTCTGCCCAAATTCACGCCGTATCCGATGCTCGAACTAAACGTTTACGCAGACAACCCGTCAAAAAATTTTGCAAGCGGCGATTTTCAAGAAAAAATAAACAAAGTCAACGCTCTGTACGCAAAATCGGGCAGGCTTATCGTGCGTCCGAGCGGAACCGAACCGTACATCAGAATAACTTACGAATGTTTTTCGTCGTCTCCCGACGCAATATTCGACGAAATAAAGCGCATTTTTCAAACCTAACCCCCCCCTATTTGTTCAAACAAAATGATATTGCAACTTTCCTCTTCCTCACGTGTTTTGTTCGTCCTCTACAAGAGTTGACGTTTAGAACTCTAAATACAACTTCCCCCTTCCTCACGTGTTTCCCCAACCGCCGTTCCCCCTTAAAAGGGAACCCACGGCGTCCGCTCCGCGTGGGGCAACACTCAGCACTCGCATAGATAAGTATCGTCCCCTTGTTATACCACTGCGTTTTGTGCGCCAGCTTTGCAACAACACGGCGCAGTCGCTTGTACTATCCGTCAAGCTCGGCGTTCGCTTGCTCGCCGCCGTTGCGGCTCGTGTTCCGTCTTTGAAGTTGCACATACCGTGTATAAGAACACTCCGAATATGTATCCGTTCGGGTGTGGGTGCCCCACCTGCTGAATACAAGAATTTGGCATAAATACTTTTATGGCATCAGTGAGATGAAGAGCGAGAAAACGCCCCTCGGACAGCAACCCTAGCGTACTCAAGCGTACGTGAGTTGGTGTAAGAGGGGCGTTGACAATGCTATTCGCTCACTGATGCCATAAAAGCGCAAACGACCTCGGGTGAACACCCAAAGCCGCTTGCTATGATAAGGGGGAAAATTATGAGCTGTTTGAGAATCAAGATTTTTGTTTCCTGATTACATTTGACATATTAGCACCGAAAAATCGGTTCGTCAAGGGTTTTTTGTAACTTTTTTTGATTTTTTTAAATTTTTTTGCAAAATTCTTTACAAAAGTGAAAAATAAAATTAACAATTTTTGTAAAAAATGTAGATTTTGTGGTTTGCAAAATTCGAAAAAGTTGCAATTCTTACATTATCGAACAAGAGTCAGACCGCCGTTTGAAACAAAAACTGCATTCTAAACGGGCGAATTGTGATTTTTGAAAATTTTGCTTAAAAAAGTATTAAATTTTTCGATATTCTAACCGCACAGATTTTTTGCGGCGAATTCTTTTCGATAGGTTTTGTGTCTTTTGTCCAAAAAAACAGTCGATACTAAAAATGCTTGCCCCGAACGGTTACAAGCATTTTATTTTTTCAAATTTTCAGATACAAGGCTGTTTGGTCGTGTCTTTTATCGCAATGCAACGATAAGCACCGCAACGTCGGCAGGAGATACTCCCGAAATTCTCGATGCCTGTCCGAGATTTAGCGGACGAATTTCGGACAGCTTTTGTCTTGCCTCGATGCGCAGAGCTTTTATCGACTCATAATCGAAATCTTTGGGAATGAGTTTGTTTTCAAGTCGTTTTTGCTCGTTCACCGCAGCTTGCTCTTTTTTGAGGTATCCCTCGTATTTAAGCTCTACAACCGCCGCGGACAACGCCTCGTCGTCGCAATCGAAATCTATAAATTCTTTTACGTCGGTATGTGTAACGGCAGGGCGCCTGCACAACTCCGCCAAAGTCGGTGTTTTTTGCGGAATTTCCTCTCCTATACGCACAAACAAGCTTTCAACCTTGTCTCGTTGCACCGTTTTTTGCGATGCGGCAAGCACGTTTTCTATCATGCGCTTCTTTTCAAGATAACGCGCGTATCTTGCATCGTCAACGAGTCCGATTTGTCTGCCTATCGGCGTAAGTCGCATATCCGCGTTGTCTTGACGAAGCATTATGCGATGTTCCGCGCGTGCCGTCATCATACGATAAGGCTCGTTTGTGCCTTTGGTGACAAGGTCGTCTATAAGCACGCCTATATACGCCTCGTCTCTGCCGAGAACGAGCGGCTCTTTCCCGTCAACCTTACGCGCGGCGTTTATGCCGGCAATCAAACCTTGAGCCGCCGCTTCTTCGTATCCGCTGCTTCCGTTCATCTGCCCTGCCGAGAACAAGCCTTCCACCGCCTTGCTTTCAAGCGAAGGAAACATCCCGAGAGGATCGAGACAATCATACTCTATTGCGTAGCCGTATTTTGCAAAGCGACAATTTTCAAGCCCGGGTAGAGTGCGATACATTTGCTCCTGCACGTCGTGCGGAAGAGATGTTGACATACCTTGCACGTACATCTCTTCGCTGTTTGCGCCTTCCGGTTCGACAAAGATCTGGTGACGTTCTTTGTCTTTGAATCGCATGACCTTCGTTTCAATGGACGGGCAATAGCGCGGGCCTATCGACAAAATCGTGCCGTTGTAAAGCGGACTTCTGTCGATGTTGTCAAGGATGATTTTGTGCGTTTTTTCGTTGGTATACGTGAGATAGCACGGCTCTTCCACAAACGTCGAGCGTGGCGACATAAAGGAAAATCTGTCGCTGTTATCCCCCAACTGAATTTCCATTTTGGAAAAATCTATGCTGTCGCGGTAAATTCTAGCAGGCGTTCCCGTCTTAAATCTTCGCATGGGCACGCCGAGTTTTTTGAGGCTGTCGGTAAGGAGATTTGCCGCCCTAAAACCGCTCGGCCCGCTCTTTTTGACGTAGTCGCCGATGATAATCTCGCCGTTGAGATACACGCCCGTCGCAAGCACGACAGCCTTACAATCGTACCTTTCGCCGTCCGTCGTAATCACGCCTTCGACCTTTCCGTCCTTCGTTGCGACTTCGCACGCTTCTTTGTCGAGCACGGTAAGATTCGGCGTATTTCTCACCACGTCGAGCATAATCTCGTGATAAAGCGCCTTATCCTCTTGTCCGCGAAGAGAAAATACGGCAGGCCCTTTTGCCGAATTGAGCGTTTTGATTTGCAAAAGCGCCTTGTCCGCAGAAAGCCCCATTTGTCCGCCGAGCGCGTCGATTTCTTTGACGAGATGTCCCTTTGCCGTACCACCTATGGCAGGATTGCACGGCATAAAAGAAACGGTGCCGAAATCGAGGCACAGCATCAAAGTTTTTTTATTCAGTCTTGCGCTTGCAAGCGCGGCTTCGACACCTGCGTGTCCGCCGCCTATGACAACGACGTCAAATTTTTCCATATCATGTTTTATTCCGTTTGTCGTTTAAACAAACGTCGGTTTATAGTCGTATTTCGTATTAAACTATACATACGTTTTATAACACGTACAAAACGTTTGCAATCGATTTGCGATTGCTCGGTGTCGCAAAGAGTTATTTGCCAACGCAGAATTTTGAGAATATACTGTTTACAACGTCTTGCGTTGCCGTCTTGCCCGTGATTTCTCCGAGCGCGTCGTATGCCCTTCTCAAATCGATAAGCGTGCAGTCTATTGTATCGTCAAGCGACGTAATCGCACTTTCAAGTGCCGTTTTTGCTTCGTAAAGTGCCGATATGTGTCTTTCCGATGTAATTATTTCGCCGTCGCCTATCTTGTTTTCGGCGTATAATTTGGCTATCGCATGCGCAAGACGGTCAACGCCTTCGCCTGTTTTTGCGCTTATCTCGAACTCGTTGTCGGCGCACTTTTTTTCAAAGCGGGACACGTCGCATTTGTTGTAAACTTCAAAAACCGTCTTGCCCGAAAAATCCCAATCGGTATCGTCGGGAGCGGTTGTATCGACGACGTGCAATATCACGTCCGCACCCTCGAAAGCGCGCTTTGCCCTCTCTATACCCTTGGATTCGACAACGTCGTCGCTCTCTCTTATGCCTGCCGTGTCTATGAGGTTGATTCTCACGCCGTCGCACTCGAAACTATCCTCTACGGTATCTCTCGTCGTGCCTGCGACGTCGGTTACGATTGCTCTGTCCTCTTTGAGCAGCGCGTTCATAAGCGACGATTTGCCTGCGTTCGGATTGCCGGCAAGCGCAACGTTTATGCCGTGTTTTGCAATACGTCCGCTCTTTGCGGTAGAGATGAGTTTGTTTACATCGTCGAGAATTTCTTCTATAGAATCGGAAAGCGTCGGCAAAACCTCGTCTTCCATCTCGTCGGGATAATCGAGAGTTGCTTCGAGCGTTGCGATGAGCGTGCCCAGCTTTTCGAGAATAAGGTCGATACACTTCGACACGTTGCCTTGCATGAGCCTGTACGCCGCTTTAACGCCGGCAACGCTCTCTGCGTTTATCATATCGATGACGCCTTCGGCATCGGCAAGAGACAGCCTTCCGTTGAGAAACGCGCGTTTTGTAAACTCGCCGTTTTTTGCCATGACTGCGCCGTGGCGCAACAGTGCGTCGAGCGCGCCTTGCATAATGCGCACGCCGCCGTGCAAATAAAACTCAACCGTATCCTCCCCCGTATACGAACGTCCTGCAGGGAAATAAACGGCATAGCCCTTGTCGCAAAAATCACCCGCATCGAACGTGCCGAAATTCATATAAAGCGGTTTCCATTTCTCGCGAAGTCCGTTTTCTTTTTTCTCGTCTATGCGGTCTTGCAAATTTTCGCACGACGAATCGCCGCTCTTTCGAGCGTTTTTATGCGCAAAAATGAAAACGGCATCGGCAATTGCAAGCGCGTCCTCTCCGGACACGCGCACTATGCCGATACCACCTGCACCTATCGGTGATGAAATTGCCGCTATCGTACTCATAAGTTTTTCCTTTCGGAATTTTTAGAACTTCTTTTTGCCGCCGAAGCTCTTGAATTTGGGCGGTCCGGATTGTGCAACCGGTTTCACGAAATCGTCTTGCTCGGTGAAATAACCGCGATAAACTCTTCCGTCCGGCGCTTCGGGCGCGTCCTCTCTGGGTTTACGCTCGCGCGTATCTCTTCTGCCTTTGAAATCCTTGCGGTCGCCTCTGCGAGAATCTCTGCCGCCTTTCTTGCCGTCCTTTTTCGGCTCTCTTTCGCCGTTTTTAAGGGGGCGTTGGTCTTTGAGCTCAACACCCTTGGGGATGATGACGATATAACGATTGGGTTCTTCGCCGTCGCTTGTGGTTTCTGCAATATCGCTGTCAGCAAGTGCGCTGTGGATAATGCGTCTTTCAAACGGATTCATGGGTTCAAGGGCAATCTTTCTTTGTAGACGAAGTGCCTTTTGAGCAAGTTTGAGAGCGAGTGCGGTGAGCGTTTCTCTGCGCTTTTCACGGTAGTTTTCGCAATCGACAACCACTTTTTTGAAATCGCATTTTTGCTCGTTGAGGAAGGTGAGCGCAAGATATTGGAATGCGTCGAGCGCCTCTCCTCTGTATCCTATCGCAACGCCGCTGTCGTCGCCGCTGATCGTGATATAAAGCGTGCCGTTTTTGTCCTCTACGGTTGCGCGGGACACAAGCCCCATGCGCGAGAGCGTGCCGTTGAAGAACTCCGCCATCTTGTCGGCGACGGAATCCTTGACGGTGACTCTGACCTTTGCTTTAGAAAAGAGTCCGCCCTTCGAGACGACTTCCACGTCAACCTTATCTTTTGATACACCCAGCTCCACCAACGCCTTCTCGACTGCGAGATCGACGGACGAAGCTTGTGTTTCTATTGATTTTTCCATTTTAACTCCTATCTTTTTGCAACTCCGCTTGCTCCCTCTCTGCTCTTATCGACGAGTTTTGCGATAAGATTGAAAGTGAGCTGGAACAGAATCGCGCATAACGAACTTGTGAACATATAAAGCGCAAACGCACCCGAATAGAACAGTGCGAACACGCCCATCATTATGGGCATGACGTATTGCATCATCTTCATGGTTTGTTGTTGCGACTGGGCTTTCTCCGCACCCTCGCCTTGAGCGTCCTGTGGAGGCGCAGGGGGTTGTGCTTGAGAGCCCGAAAGCAATTTTGTGGAAAGGAAACTGAGTGCTATAGACAGGATGGGAAGAATGAGCAAGCCGTTCCATTTGCCGTCCTTGCCGTAGCCGCCCGTACCGAGAACGTCCGCCATGACGTCGTTGTACTCGTCAATGGTGATGCCCGTAAGTTTGGACGTTGCCATACCCTTTTGTCCGGTTACGGTCGCAAAGTCGGGAACCGCTTGCGCCCAGTTGTCCGAAACAAAGATGTTTTTAATCCAAAGAAAACTTCTTATCGTGACTTGGTCTTCGGAATAATAAACATTGTAAACGGCGTGTTGAGCGTTTTTCTTTACCGCAGCGTAGAAATCCGCACCCGACTCGGTCTTTGCAACATCGTCGATATCCCACTTGCCGTCGCCGTTGTCAACGATGTAATCGGCGTCTTTGTTTGCTTCGATTTGTTCGGCAATCGAGGTGTTGTACGCCTTGACACACTCTTTGTAGTCCTTTGCAAATTGATAACCGACCATTTGTCTGAATCCGGCAAAGACGACGAAGAACACGACGAAAGTCACGATTGTGGGCAAGCACATGCCCATCGTGGAATACTTCTCTTTTTTGTAGAGCGCCATCTGTTCTTGTTGCAATCTTTGCTTGTCGTCGGCATATCTTGCTTGCAAGGCTTCCAGTTGCGGTTTCATGCGTTCCATAGCCTTGTTGTTTCTTCTCGAAATGACCTTTTGCCAAATATCGAGAGGAGAAAGGATAAGACGCAATATAACCGTAAACAAAACGACCGTCCAGCCAAAACTCGCAACGCCGCCGCCGAGGGCATTGTTGATAGTTATCATGAACTTTGCCATGAAGTGAGTGGGTTCGCTGACGTTTTCGCCCGCAACACTATAGGAGTTGTCGCTGTTGCACGCAACCAAAATGCAGCACAAAATCGCGAGCAACGCCGCGATGAGATAAATCTGCAATTTCCGTTTGCGCGGATAACTCAAATTAACCATTTAGTTTTTCCTCGATAATTCTCTCTGACGGGATCGAAGCCGCCCTTTGCAAACGGAGTGCAACGAAGCAGTCTTTCAATCGTCAAAAGGATGCCGACAAATGCGCCGTACTTGCTGATCGCATCATACGAATACATCGAACACGTCGGAGTATATGCGCAATGATTGCCCGTTATCGGTGATAAAGTGCGCTTGTAAAGGAGCAACAAAAACAAACAAATTCTTTTTATCATTTGAGTTTCTCCGCACGTAAAAACGCTTGCTCGACCGACTTCGACACCGAGAAAAAATCTTTCTCGGCAATGGACGGATATGCCACGATAACGTACATATAACCGTCGTCGATTCTGTCCATAATGGGTTTCAACGCCTCTCGAATCAGCCTCTTGACGTGGTTGCGAGTGACGGCATTGCCAACCTTTTTGGACACGGACAACCCGATTTTCAATCCCTCTTTGGATTTTGCGCTCAAAAGCAACAAGTCCCTTGCAGCCGTTTTTTCGCCTTTGCGGTAAACGTAGGCAAACGCAGCCCTCTTTTTGAGTCTGAATTGCTTTTGCATGTCGGATTACGCCTTATGCGCTGAGTTTCTTTCTGCCTCTGTTGCGACGTCTTTTAAGGACGTTTCTGCCGCTCTTCGAGGACATTCTTTCACGGAATCCGTGGACTTTGCTTCTTTGTCTTTTCTTGGGTTGGTAGGTTTGTTTCATGATGATATTCCTCCGTCTCTTAGGACTTTTATTTTTTTGCTATCTACTATATATAAATATATAAATGCTAAACCATTATAAATAAAACAAATAATGCTGTCAAGCAAAAGAGCGAAATAGGCGTCATTATTGCCACCGGCAACAGTGATATCTGCGCTTTGCGCAGGTGATATCGCACTGCGTGCGGTGATATCCTCACTTTGTTCGGGTGATATCGCAACTGCGTTGCGGTTGCGGAAGATTTTAGCTTATTCGAAGTGTACTTATACACAACATGTGCCTATTAGAAGACGGCTTTGACATCTAAAAGCTAACGAAAACTTTTTCAACGGTACTTTTTACACGAAATATGTTCATTCGAAGACGGAATTGGAGTCGCAAGGCGACGACCGGTCG
>ULRB01108385.1_pt1 | contig 10483 bp, 9 predicted proteins | sample 1955051 | NCBI WGS metagenome assembly ULRB01 (sample SAMEA4835671, study PRJEB28245) | human gut metagenome | biome: gut microbiome; material: fecal sample | place: Denmark | collected 2008 | reverse complement strand
GATAATCAAGCAAAAGAGCACTTTACCTGTCAGCAAAACCATACAGGACAAATCATTATTTCATTCATTATCAGACATTTATCTGCCACCCGCCATGTGACCCGTTGTGCCCCACGTCGGCAGAGGGAGCATCGGGCTTTGGTCAAACAATGCCCCCGGCCGGGCGGCAGTTGATGAGCATTAGCGCGTCTGAGCATCGGGCTTTGGTCCGGGCAAAGGCGCGTTTCGCCGGACCAAAAGGCTCAGGAACACATTGTCCGTAGAAATGCTGTTACACCGGACATATTGCCATGTATCGTAGCCGGCATTTTCGCCAATCTCTGTTATGCCATCATGGCCCACATGGGCCGCTATGGCAGGCGGACATAACCGACGGGGGCCCACATGGGGTGTCGGTCACGCCCGACGCAGTTGGAATGCGGTCAGAGACGACTACCCTCGGCCGAGTCTGACGGGAAATACCGCGTGTGCCTCGCCATCCCCGACATCCCAGCGTCCGACCTGCCCGTTCTCATTCGCTCCCGGAGGAACGCCACCTGCCCCGTATGGCCCTCCGCGGCACCCGCCCCTGCCAGGTGTGAGCCTGTTCCGGCATTTCCGCTGCTACCTGGGCCGCCCACATGCCCTGCAAAGCCTTCTGCGGCTCCCGTCGCTTCCAGGTGTGAGCCGTTTCCGACGAATCGGCTCACACCTTCGTCGCGTGACTCAGGCTCCTGGCCGGGCCGGGACTGCCGCCGCGAATTCCGTCAAGCTCGGTCAAGGACACCACCGCCGGACAGCGTTCTGGCCGTGGTCGGCATGACCGACGGGGTCTGGCAGGGAGGGTCGGTCATGAGCACACTGCGTAGAGGGCCCTGCAGGGCCTTCCGTCATTACCGAGGCTGACGGAAAACTCCGTGCGCGCCCCCTTGCGCGTGCTGCCGCCGGCGCCCCTAGCCGTGGAACATCAGCCGGCGCGTGGAACATTGCGGGTGGAGACAGGTGAGACAGGTAACACGGCAGGGATGTCCGGCAAGGTCTATTCCGTCTCAAGTCAAACGTCAAGGTAAAGGTCGAGTTCGGCCTGGTAGCGGTCGCACATGACATCAGAAAACTGATCGCGGTAAAAGGTGCTGGCGCGGCAAACAGTGTTGGCATAGCCAACCTGAGGGCCTGTCCACCCCCGGACAGAGGCAGGGGCCCAAGCTTGCTTGGGAGGGGCCGGAGCGAATGAAATGAGCGGAGTCCCGAAGATGGCTATGCCAACACTGGCGAAGTCCTGCCGCTTATAAAAAAACAAAGAAACCGACCAAAAATCTCTTTTTGGTCGGCCCCGTTCCGCTTTTCGCCATATCTTTTGGCGCTTAGTAATCAATCGTTAACAGACAAGTTGTCGCTTACCTAGAAGTTGTTTTGAATTTATTTGTCATAAATTTTATGAAGATTTTTCTGTCAGATTTTTTTTCTGGATTTTGAGAAAGATAGTAGAACTATCTGACCGAGAAAGCCAGGAAAAAATATGGCGAAAAAGCAAGTGAAAGAATTTTCAACATAAATCAAAACAACTTCTTACTTATTTCGCATAACGCTCCGACTGCGCCTTTGTCAGCGACTCCAGGACATCAGGGTCGAAGTAATCGATCTTCATCGCGCGCTTGACCTCGGAGAGGGTCTGCGCCGCGGCGGCCCTGGCCACCTCGGACCCCTTGCGGAGCACCTCATATACATAAGGGATGTCCTTCTCCAACTCAGCCCTGCGCGCCCGGATCGGGGCGAGGGTGTCGTCAAGCACGGCATTGAGGAAGTTTTTGATCATCATGTCCCCGAGCCCGCCGGCCCTGTACTGCGCCTTGACCTCGTCGAGCGAGGCGAAGTCGAAGCTCCGCTTCTTGCCGTGGAAACAGTCTCCGAACTTCGAGAAATGCTCCGGCTTGCAGAAAGCGTCGAGATAGGTGAAGACGGTGTTGCCCTCGACCTTGCCGGGATCACTGATCTGCAGGTGTCCCGGGTCGGTGTACATGCTCTTGACCTTGGCCCACACCTGCTCCGCCGAATCGGAGAGGTAGATGCAGTTGCCCAGCGACTTGCTCATCTTGGCCCTGCCGTCCGTACCCGGAAGGCGGCGGCACACGCACTGCTCCGGAAGCAGGATCTCCGGCTCCACAAGCACAGGCGCATAGGTGGAATTGAACTTGCGGACTATCTCCCTCGTCTGCTCTATCATCGGCTCCTGATCCTCCCCCACCGGCACTGTGTCGGCCTTGAAGGCCGTTATGTCGGCAGCCTGGCTGATCGGATAGCAGAAGAAGCCCACCGGGGTGCCGGCCTTGTTGTCCGAGCCGTCCGTACTGTCGGAAAAACCGCGGAACAGCATCTCCTGCTTGACGGTCGGGTTGCGCTGGAGACGCTGCACCGTCACAAGATTCATATAGAAGAATGTCAGCTCGGTGAGCTCGCTCACCTGCGACTGGATGAACAGGGTGGACTTCTCCGGGTCAAGGCCCGCCGACATGTAGTCGAGGGCGACCTCTATGATATTGTCACGCACCTTGTCAGGATTGTCGGCATTGTCGGTCAAGGCCTGCGCATCGGCGATCATTATGAATATCTTGTCATAAAGCCCGCTGTTCTGCAGTTCCACCCTGCGGCGCAGGGAACCCACATAATGACCTATGTGAAGGCGGCCGGTAGGACGGTCGCCGGTGAGAATTATCTTGCCCATATCAGTCCTTGACAGTGTTCAACATTTCCCTTACCTTGCCCTCAATCTCCTGGCAGAGCTCCTCGTTGTCCTTGAGCAGCTGCTTGACCGCAGCCATGCCCTGGGCAAGCTTCTGGTCATTGTAGCTGAACCAGCTGCCGCTCTTGTGGATGATGTCGAAAGACACGGCCAGGTCCACGATCTCGGCGACATGCGATATGCCCTCGCCATATACTATGTCGAACTCGGCCTTCTTGAACGGCGGAGCCATCTTGTTCTTGACGACCTTCACCTTGGTGCGGTTGCCGAGGGCCTCGTCACCGTCCTTGAGCTGGGTGGTGCGGCGCACATCCAGACGGACGGAAGCATAGAACTTCAAAGCGTTGCCGCCGGTGGTCGTCTCCGGGTTGCCGAACATCACGCCTATCTTCTCGCGAAGCTGGTTGATGAATATGCAGCAGGTGTTGGTCTTGGCGATATTGGCGGTGAGCTTGCGGAGAGCCTGGCTCATCAGGCGGGCCTGAAGGCCGACTTTGTTGTCTCCCATCTCCCCTTCTATCTCGGCCTTAGGGGTAAGCGCAGCCACTGAGTCGATGACGATGATGTCAATGGCGCCGCTCCTTATCAGGTTGTCGGCTATCTCGAGGGCCTGCTCGCCGTTGTCCGGCTGGGAGATGAGAAGGGTCTCCAGATTGACCCCGAGAGCCTGAGCATAAGTCCTGTCGAAAGCATGCTCGGCATCGATCATCGCGGCAATGCCGCCGGCCTTCTGCGCCTCTGCTATGGCGTGGATGGCAAGAGTCGTCTTGCCGCTGGACTCCGGTCCGTAGATCTCAACGATACGCCCTCTCGGATATCCGCCGATACCGAGCGCATGGTCAAGGGCTATGGAGCCCGACGGTATGACCTGGACATCCCACTTGGGCTGATCCCCAAGCGTCATTATGGTACCCTTTCCGTAGTCTTTTTCAATCTTGTCGATAGTGGCCTGCAGCGCCTTCAGTTTCGCGGCGTTCACATCCTGCCCCTGTACTTCAACTTCTTTAGCCATAAAGTCTTTGTTTTTAATAAATTATAAGTTTTTCTATAGTTCGCGGCGCAGCGCGCCAAATCAAGACAAAGATAGGAACAGTTTGGAGAATTTCAAAACAGTTCCTAATTTTGTCTTCAGTATATATAAAGCGGTGTCGAATGAAAGAAAAACTCTTGGGAAAAAGCCTCGAAGAGCTCCGGGAAGCGGCTGCAGGCTGCGGCCTGAAGCCTTTTGTGGGCAAGCAGCTCGCAGACTGGCTGTATGTAAAGAGAGTGCGCTCCTGGGACAGGATGATGAACATCTCCAAGGCGGCCAGGGAAAGGCTCGCCGAGAGTTTCGACCTCGGGACCGCGGCTCCTGCGGGAAGGGCCCTCTCCTCTGACGGCACGGCGAAATACCTCTTCCCGGTCGCCTGCCGGCGGCCGGACGGCATTGAAGAGTCGATGGTGGAGGCCGTGATGATTCCGGACGATGAGCGCAAGACGGTATGCGTCAGCTCGCAGGCAGGCTGCCGCATGGGTTGCCGCTTCTGCATGACCGGGAGGCAGGGTTTCCACGGCAACCTCAGCCGGGCCGACATCCTCAACCAGTTCATCAGCATCGACGAGGCCATGGACCTGTCCAACGCGGTGTTCATGGGCATGGGCGAACCGATGGACAACTACAGCGAGGTCAGCGCCGCCATAAAAGTCCTCACAGCCCCATGGGGCTTCGCCTGGAGCCCGAAGAGGGTTACCGTCAGCACAGTAGGGGTGATTCCGGAGCTGCGGAGATATCTTGACGGAGAGCGCTGCCACATAGCGGTCAGCCTCCACAACCCCTTCCATGACGAGCGCCTCGAGATGATGCCGGCGGAGAAAGCCTGGCCGATAGCCGATGTCGTGGACCTGCTGAGGAGCTACGATTTCAGCGGGCAGAGGAGGGTGAGCTTCGAATACACGATGTTCTCCGGATTCAACGACGACAAGCGTCACGCCGACGCCCTGATACGACTGCTCCGCGGCCTGGAGTGCCGCGTCAACCTCATACGCTTCCACAAGATCCCTGATTTCCCGTATGAGACCACCTCGGAGAGGAAGATGGAAGACTTCAGGGACAGACTCAACAACAACGGAATACTATGTACGATAAGAGCTTCAAGAGGGGAGGACATCCTCGCCGCCTGCGGACTGCTTGCCGGTCAGCACTCACAGCGGCACTGACAGTGTTCTTCTGCCTGGGCGCAGCCGCCCAGCAATATCCCAACGGACTGTCAATGGACAGCGTCGACCCGAAAGGCGATGCCGTCTTCATACGCCAGATACGCAGCAAGATGAACTACATCCGCGCACGCGAGCACCGTCCGACGGTGGCCCTGCTCCTCTCCGGAGGAGGCGCCAAGGGAGCCGCCGAAGTCGGGGTGATACGCTATCTGGAGGAGATCGGGATGCCGGTCGACATGGTGCTCGGCACCAGCATCGGCGGGCTCATCGGCGGACTGTACTCGGTAGGCTACAGGACAGAGGAGTTCACTGAGCTGTTCACCACACAGGACTGGAGCGTGATGCTCACAGACGCTATCCCGCAGAAGTACATCCCTTACGCCACCAAGATGTACAACGCCAAATATGTGATAACCATACCGTTCCACAACGCGTCCGATGTACTCGACGAGAAGCGCACGCATGAGCGGGAGACCGACAGGATGCTCGACGATAGACAGTCCCTGATCAGCTCCCTGCCTTCCGGCTACGCATACGGCTTCAACGTCAACAACCTCCTCTCCAGCCTCACCGTGGGCTATCAGGACAGCATCGCATTCCGCGACCTCCCGACACCGTTCGTCTGCGTGGCCACGGACGTGGTCTCAAACAAGGCGAAAAACTGGGGCTCAGGCTCCCTCAACACCGCCATGCGCTCGACCATGTCAATCCCGGGGCTCTTCGCGCCTGTGCGCACAGGCGGGATGATCCTGGTGGACGGCGGCACCCGCAACAACTTCCCGGCCGACATCGCGAGGGCGATGGGGGCGGACTACATAATAGGCGTGGAACTATCCGACCTCAGGCCCGGTTATGAGCAGATCAACAACCTCGGCGACATCGTCAACCAGTTCATCAGCATGCTCGGCAAGGACGCATTCGACAAGAACGTGCCCATCCCCGACATCCTCATCAAACCGGCCATCTCAGAATACAACATGCTGAGTTTCAACAGGGCAGCGGTAGACACCATGATGGCCAGGGGGTACGCCGCCGCACTCGGCAAGAAGGATGAACTGCTCAGCTTGAGGGACGAGGTAGGCAAAGCCAAAGAGAAGGACAGGGGAAGGAAGGCCGTCAACCTGGCCCTCACCACCGTCAAGGTGGACCAGATCGAGTTCGCCGGCGTGGACGGGCACGAGGAGCAGCTGCTCGCCAGCCTTGTGGACATCATGCCTGGCGACAGCCTGGACAAGGCCAGGATAGACGACGCGATGTGCAAACTCCAGGCGACCGGAGCCTTCGCCTCCGTGAAATATTCCCTGCTCGGCAGCGAGGAGCCGTACAAGCTCGTGTTCGAGTGCGTCACCTCCCCTACCAACAGCATCGGGATAGGGATAAGGATGGACACGGTCGAATGGGTGTCGCTGCTCTTCAATGTCGGGCTCAACACCAACCGCCTGACCGGCTCGCGCTTCAACTTCAACACCAAGATCGGACAGAATCTCAAGGCCACGGCCCATTATGCCTACAACCAGGCCGGAATGCCGACCCTGAACCTCGAAGCCACCGCCTTCAGGTACAAGGGCACCATCTCGGAAAGAGTCGACGCGATAAACATGGACGCGTCGTTCTGGGGACACAGGGAGCAGTTCTACCTGACCGATGTGCGATGGACCAAGGCCAACTTCAAGATAGGCTTCAAGAACGATTTCTACTCGTTCAACGAGAACACCGTGCTCGGCAACACAATCACGTCCTACCTCGGCGACAGCGCGCTCAGGGGAGACTTCATCGGAGCTTTCGCCAAAGGCAACTGGTATTCCTTCGACAACTACTATTACCCATCAAGGGGATCGAGCCTCGCGCTTGCCGCCAACTATGACTTCATCCGGCTCGGGGACAAGGATTTCACGCCTATCCTGATGATGGGCGCGGACTACAGGAAAGTCTTTCCGACAGGGGACAAGGTGGCGATAATCGCAGATCTCCACTCACGCAGCATCATCAACAGCGGGGCGACCGACCAGGACCACTACTCGTCCCAGATGTCTCTCATGCACAGCAACATTTTCGGAGGCTTCATAAAGGGGAGATTCACCGAGTTCCAGGTGCCGTTCTTCGCCGTCAACAGCGTCGCGTTCGCATCGGACCACATCGCCACGGCGGTGCTGGAGTGCAGGGTGAATCCGTACAAGAAACTCTACCTCTCCGCTATGGCCGGAGTGGAGGAGAGCAATGACAACTTCACCAAGCTCATCACCGAATACAATCCGGACTGCCTCGCGTTCGGACTCGAAGCGGCATACAATTTCATCGGAGGTCCCGTCAAGTTCAACCTCCACTGGTCCAAGGCTTTCGGCTGGGGCGCATACGCCTCGCTGGGATTCGATTTCTGATGTCATGGACGAAAAGGCCAAAAGAGCGCTCGGCAGCCTGCAGGCCCTCTGCGCCAGGAGGGAATACTGCCTGAGCGACATACGCAGGAAGGCCGCAGAGAGGCTTGACGGAGACCAGGATGCGGCGGAAGAAGTCGTGTCAGAGCTGCTGAAGGACGGCTTTGTCGACGAGTCGCGCTACGCCTCGGCGTTCGCATCCGAAAAGTCCGCCCTCACAGGATGGGGCCCGATAAAGATACGCAGGGCCTTGATGGCCAAAGGTATACCGTCCGATGTGATTGACACGGCCCTGGCCGGCACTGACCGGGACAAGGCCGACGCGAAACTCGAAAAACTGATGGCGGGCAAATGGCGCTCCCTCCAAGGAGATCCGCAGGCCAAACTCAAGCTGCTGAGATATGCCCTGTCGAGGGGCTACGGCTACGATGAAGTCCGGCCGGTGGCGGAACGGCTCACTTCCGGGCAGGACGCAGACGGAATTTGATGTTGCGGTAGCCCTCACCCTCCACTGTGCATTCCTCGACAAAGCCGAGCCTGCGATAGGCCTCACCGCCGTCCTGCTGCGCCGCATCGGCGTAGCTCATGATGTCATCCGGACCGACATCATCGATGAACGCATTGAGCAGCTTGCCCATCCCACCGATGACCCGGAGCTCCGGAAGCGAAGCATAACGCACCCATTCATAAGAGCTTATCTTAACCCCGTCCTTGAGCCAGCGGCGGGGGTTGGAAAAGGTCGCCACGGCCACCAGCGTGCCGCCGGGAATCTCAGCCTCCCCCTTCCCCGTACTGCGCTCCACAAAGAGCCCGTAGCGATAACGGCTCCCGGTGTCCCCGAGTCGATGGTTGGCATCGAGGAAAGCCGCCGCGACAGACTTGTCGATACGGCGGACAGAGCAGTTGCGGGCGTATATTCCGGGGGACGGTCCCATATTACCGGCCCTCTTCTGCGAGGACCTCGTTGAAACACTTGCGGCAGAGCGGCTCGTAGACATCCTTCTCTCCGAGCAGGACGAGATCGCGGCTCTTGCTGAGACGGTGCGAATGATTGGCCAGGTTGCCGCACCTGACACAGATGGCGTGCACCTTCTGCACATCCTCGGCCACGGCCATCAATCTCGGGATGGGCCCGAAAGGCACTCCCATATAGTCAGTGTCAAGCCCGGCCACGATGACGCGCACTCCCCTGTCAGCAAGTTCCTGACACACATCGACAAGGCTCTCGTCGAAGAACTGGGCCTCGTCCACCCCCACGACCTGCACGTCGTCTCCCACGGAAAGCATCTCGGAAGCCTTGCGGACAGGGACGGAACTGATCTTGTGGAAATCGTGCGACACGACCTCCACGTCGGAGTAGCGCTTGTCGATGGCAGGCTTGAATATGGCTATCTTCTGGTTGGCGAATTGTGCGCGGCGCAGACGGCGGATGAGTTCCTCCGTCTTGCCGGAGAACATGGAGCCGCAGACGACTTCTATGCAGCCCGTTTTTTTGTGATTTTCAGAAAACATTGCTTAGATTTGCAGTTAGGGTGACAAATATAACAAATTTGCCCGGCATTGAAGCAGTGAAAGGAAGACTTTACATAGTGCCGACACCGGTGGGCAATCTGGAAGACATGACATTCAGGGCCATAAAGGTGTTGAAAGAAGCGGATCTGATCCTGGCGGAAGACACCCGCACAAGTTCGGTGCTGCTCGCCCACTATGAAATCCACGGCCGGCTGCTCTCCCACCACAAATTCAACGAGCACCAGACATCGGAGATGATCCGTGACAGGATACTCGCCGGAGAGAATGTGGCCCTGATAAGCGACGCCGGCACTCCAGGCATCTCCGACCCCGGTTTCCTGCTCTCGCGCAGCTGCGCCAGGGAAGGGATTGAAGTCATCACTCTGCCCGGCGCCACAGCCTGCATCCCGGCCATCGTCTCTTCGGGACTCCCATGCGACCGCTTCTGCTTCGAAGGGTTCCTGCCGCAGAAAAAGGGCCGCAAGACAAGACTTGACAACCTCACATACGAAACGAGAACTATGATATTCTACGAATCACCAAGACGCCTCGTCAAGACGCTGGAGCAGCTCGCCCAGACCTTCGGAGGGGAGCGCGGATGCTGCGTCTCCCGCGAGATTTCCAAGCTGCACGAAGAGCATGTCAGGGGCAGCATCGACGAAGTGGCGGAGCATTTCCGCAGCCAGGAGCCGAAAGGCGAGATAGTGATCTGCGTGGCCGGTCTCCCGCAGGACGAGCATCGCGAACACCGCAACAAATACAGGACAGAGGGGGAAGGATATGGAGAAGAAGAGTCCGGAGAAGAAAGTTAGCGGCACCACTTTCAAGATAGGGGCCATCGCCCTCACATTCCTCATAATAGGTTATCAGGCAGCAGTTTTCATCCACAGGACGGCGATCCTGCGCATCGAGTCGCTGCGTGACAGTCCGGATACGGTATACATCACCGTCGCGCCCCGCATGCCGGAGCCGTCCACATCCGGGAAGCCCCGGAACCCGGCCATCGCGGCTGGAGAGGACACCGCGGCAGGAGAGGACATCGCGGCAGGCGCGGGCATAGGGGGCTCCCCGGCATCCGGTCCCCACAAGTATGCCGATACCGTCCGCCGAGCCGCCGCCCACAGTCCAGTGGTCAACAGGGTGCGTGAACGCAGCCGGAAGGCTGAGAGCTTCAGGTTCAACCCCAACACTGCCACGGTGGAAGAGCTTGTCCGCCTGGGCTTCAGCGACAAACAGGCCGCGTCCATAGACAATTACCGCAAAAAGGGAGGCCGGTTCCGGCGCAAGGAAGACTTCGCCAAGTCCTTCGTGGTCTCGGACGAGATTTATCGGCGGCTCGAAAGTTTCATCGACATCCCGCTCACCGACATCAACCGCGCGGACTCTGCCGCCTTCGACGCCCTTCCGGGCATAGGGCCATACTTCGCCGTCAAGATGGTCGAGCAGCGCAGACGGCTCTGCGGATACTCCAACCCGGAGCAGTTGCTGGACATCTACAACTTCGGGGAGGACAGGTACAGCAAGCTCAAAGACCTCGTCTGCTGCTCTCCCCCGCGCCCCTATCCGCTGTGGTCCCTGCCGGCGGACAGCCTGCGGCTCCATCCTTATATAGGAGGGTGGGCGGAAGCGCGGGGCATAGTCCGCTTCCGGGACAACAGCCCGCCCGACAGCCTGAGCGCGG
>ULRB01064177.1_pt1 | contig 10524 bp, 8 predicted proteins | sample 1955051 | NCBI WGS metagenome assembly ULRB01 (sample SAMEA4835671, study PRJEB28245) | human gut metagenome | biome: gut microbiome; material: fecal sample | place: Denmark | collected 2008 | reverse complement strand
TAAGTTTCAATCCACGCATCTGTAAAAGATGCGACTTAGATTCTCAACGTCCGAATATCTCAATGACGTGTTTCAATCCACGCATCTGTAAAAGATGCGACATTTACCATTATACAAAACGCATATCTCATTAGTAGTTTCAATCCACGCATCTGTAAAAGATGCGACTAATTACTCCTCCTGAGTATTTACAAAAAAAAGAGTTTCAATCCACGCATCTGTAAAAGATGCGACATTGGTTCTGCCTACATTCGTGCTCGAAAGGATGTTTCAATCCACGCATCTGTAAAAGATGCGACGTATCTGATACCAATTATCGTGTTGGATTTTCTTTTGTTTCAATCCACGCATCTGTAAAAGATGCGACAGTGCTCTAAAACTCCTGTCATTCTTACATTTAAGTTTCAATCCACGCATCTGTAAAAGATGCGACCACTTCCGGTTTCATAGATTTTTCCAAAACGGCAGTTTCAATCCACGCATCTGTAAAAGATGCGACGAGATTAACATGTTCATTAATATCGTTAATTTCGGTTTCAATCCACGCATCTGTAAAAGATGCGACGGTATCTACCTTTTGTAGGTCGTCTAGGTAATAATGTTTCAATCCACGCATCTGTAAAAGATGCGACTCCGATTATACGGATGTCAACTCTCGTATAAATGGTTTCAATCCACGCATCTGTAAAAGATGCGACTTAATTCATTGGCTAATTCCACAATATGTAAAAGTGTTTCAATCCACGCATCTGTAAAAGATGCGACTATTTCGCCACGCCTACGGCTCGCTGCATTAATGGTTTCAATCCACGCATCTGTAAAAGATGCGACCCACCACTACTCGATACCTCCAATGTACCACCAGTTTCAATCCACGCATCTGTAAAAGATGCGACTGGCTCCGGTACAAAATACCTCTCCGACAACGGTGTTTCAATCCACGCATCTGTAAAAGATGCGACTCTCCATTCCGGTATACCTAGTTCTTTCGCCTTAGTTTCAATCCACGCATCTGTAAAAGATGCGACAATGAAAAAGAATATTTACAGCAGGAGTTAAATGTTTCAATCCACGCATCTGTAAAAGATGCGACCCTTTCTTATCCGCATTCTCATCTATGTAATCACGTTTCAATCCACGCATCTGTAAAAGATGCGACGTACAAATCAACAGAGTTCATTCCAATAAGACAGTTTCAATCCACGCATCTGTAAAAGATGCGACATAATGTAGATATCCCTTACCATCGCTTTTCTTTGTTTCAATCCACGCATCTGTAAAAGATGCGACCTATGTAGGGTATACTGCATTAAGCATTGCCAAAGTTTCAATCCACGCATCTGTAAAAGATGCGACAATGTCTTCGTAATCAATATAGTGCATTATTGGTTTCAATCCACGCATCTGTAAAAGATGCGACATCCACAAGATCGGCCTCCGACAATTCAATGCCGTTTCAATCCACGCATCTGTAAAAGATGCGACCGGCCCGAAAGGTGATAAAGGAGATCGAGGTCCAGTTTCAATCCACGCATCTGTAAAAGATGCGACACCGTTTGGGGTTTATGTGGATTGTGGATATATTGTTTCAATCCACGCATCTGTAAAAGATGCGACTTACAATACTTTCCTCATCACAAAAAACAGAAATAGTTTCAATCCACGCATCTGTAAAAGATGCGACTTCGAGTCCTATCATGGCTACCCCTACGGCTATGGTTTCAATCCACGCATCTGTAAAAGATGCGACTTCTTGCCGTCATGTACGGTTACTCTTTCTGTTCAGTTTCAATCCACGCATCTGTAAAAGATGCGACGGTTTCTGGTTTATCTATTACCCCCTCTGATATTGTTTCAATCCACGCATCTGTAAAAGATGCGACAGCTCGAGATAACGCTGATAAGCATTAACATTACGTTTCAATCCACGCATCTGTAAAAGATGCGACGAGACCGGCGTCTTTCAAACGCGCCATAACAGCAGTTTCAATCCACGCATCTGTAAAAGATGCGACTCGGTTATCAGCGTCCTTGGTACGAGTATGTTCAGTTTCAATCCACGCATCTGTAAAAGATGCGACATATAAGGCCAAATGCTCAAGGTCAAGTTCCGTCAGTTTCAATCCACGCATCTGTAAAAGATGCGACTGTCGTTGCGCACCGCCTGCAACATGGCGCTTAGGTTTCAATCCACGCATCTGTAAAAGATGCGACTGGTGGACCGCTACGGATGGATTTCGTCACAGGTTTCAATCCACGCATCTGTAAAAGATGCGACATCTTTTTTCCATTTCATCAAACACTTTTTTCTGAGTTTCAATCCACGCATCTGTAAAAGATGCGACCAAGGGGGATACCAAAACAAAAGATGTCTATATGTTTCAATCCACGCATCTGTAAAAGATGCGACACATGTCATCACCCTCTATAATCGTTGTTTCAGGTTTCAATCCACGCATCTGTAAAAGATGCGACATAATATTCCGTTGATAGTGGATAATACGTTCGGTGTTTCAATCCACGCATCTGTAAAAGATGCGACCCTGGGACAATGTCCAAGCTGCAGACACACCTGGGTTTCAATCCACGCATCTGTAAAAGATGCGACCATCTGGTCGGCTTCCTGACGCAACATATTGCGGTTTCAATCCACGCATCTGTAAAAGATGCGACTGAATTTACCGACAACAAAGGCCCAAGTCTGTTTGTTTCAATCCACGCATCTGTAAAAGATGCGACGTTCACGTTCTGCCCACCGGCACCTCCCGAACGGTTTCAATCCACGCATCTGTAAAAGATGCGACTTTGTCCGGGATTTACACGTGACCCGTCGATCATGGTTTCAATCCACGCATCTGTAAAAGATGCGACTGACGTGATGGCGAACAAGTTTGACGGGATCAGGTTTCAATCCACGCATCTGTAAAAGATGCGACTCCATGTTTGTGAAAAGCTTTATTGATGACACTTTTAAATTGTAATTTTGCGAATGATAAAGTAGAAAAGCAATAAATGTTCATATTCTCTAAATAAATCTATAAGTGTATGATTTATAGAGGATGCGAACATCCAACGTTTTTTACAATTACTTAGGGTTCGCGTTTTTGTTATTGAAACATAAGTGTAATCATGTTATTTCTAAAGTAATCTGTAACTTTGCTGACAAAGTTAGGAATAGTTTTTATAGATACGATAAATAATGAATAAAAAGATACTTCAGTTAGCGCTTCCTTCTATTGTATCCAATATAACGGTTCCTTTGTTGGGATTGGTCGATGTGGCGATTGTCGGACATTTGGGGGCCGCTTCCTATATCGGGGCGATTGCGGTAGGGGGGATGCTGTTCAATATTATTTACTGGTTGTTCGGTTTCTTGCGGATGGGAACGAGTGGGATGACTTCACAGGCTCTGGGGAGACGGGATCTCCTGGAAGTAACGAGGGTTTTGTTCCGGTCGGTCGGTGTCGGGATTCTGATTTCTCTGGCTCTGCTTCTGCTCCAGTATCCGATACGGGAAATAGCTTTCTTACTATTGGATACGACGGATGAGGTAGAACGGTTGGCTTCCTTATATTTCAATATTTGTATTTGGGGAGCGCCGGCTGTGTTGGGATTGTATGGTTTCTCCGGTTGGTTTATCGGAATGCAGAATTCCCGTTTCCCGATGTTTATTGCGATCACCCAGAATGTCGTGAATATCGTGGCGAGCCTGATCTTCGTCTTTGTGTTCGGCATGAAGGTGCAAGGGGTTGCGACGGGAACGCTGATCGCTCAATATGGAGGCTTCGGGATGGCTGTATTCCTGTGGTTCGTATTCTATCGGAAGCGGTTGAATATTCGTGTTTGCTGGCATGAGGCCATGGATAAGGTCGCTATGCGTCGTTTCTTCCAGGTGAATGGCGATATTTTCTTTCGTACGCTTTGTTTGGTGGCGGTTACTACATTTTTTACTTCTACGGGTGCGAGACAGGGCGATATCGTTTTGGCTGTTAATACATTGCTGATGCAGTTGTTTACGCTTTTCTCCTATATCATGGACGGTTTTGCCTATGCGGGCGAGGCTTTGGCGGGACGTTATATCGGTGCTCGGAACAAAACAGCCCTTAGTCGGATGATCCGTTTGCTGTTTGGCTGGGGGATTGGGTTGTCCCTTTCGTTTACCCTGCTTTATGGAGTAGGCGGGAAAGGTTTTCTCTCCCTCCTGACGAATGACTCTGTTGTCATACAAGAGGCCGGAACCTATTTCTATTGGGTGCTGGCTGTTCCGCTTGCCGGCTTTGCCGCCTTCTTGTGGGATGGTATCCTGATCGGTGCGACAGCTACCCGCCTGATGCTTTATTCGATGTTGGTCGCTTCCGGCACTTTCTTTTTGATCTATTACCTCTTTTTCGGAATGATGGGAAATCATGCATTGTGGATGGCATTTCTGATATATCTGTTGCTTCGTGGTAGTATGCAATGGGTATTATGGAATCACCACAATGAATTAGCGTAATCGGTCGTATGCCCATTGTGCCGGATTGTTTAATATATAATTGGATATATTATGATACGCTTTTTCATCCTGTATGATATGTTCATAATAATTACGTTGCCATAATTTTTGACCGTGTAGATTAATCATTTTTGTCGATTGATATTTAAAATATCCCACAATATGCCCCAGTGTCACCACGTAGGGGCGGGGGTCGCCCGCCCTAAATGCATCCCGATCGATTTTTATAATCGCATGGAAATGATTTGGCATAATAACATATTCGCAACATTCGATATTGGGGTATTTGTGTTCCAAATCCCAATAACATTGTTGGATTATTTCACCATATGGGTTTAATATCATTTATAACCCTTCCTGTGAATAATCATATCCTTTCAAACGGATACTGTGACGATGGTGGATGTCTGGATTGTACTGTTTCATAGTCGATGGTTGTCTTATTGGCTTAATACGAGTCTAAATATAAGGAAAAAGCCGGAAATCAAGAGAAGATATCCGGCTTTTATGAAATTAGATACGCTCTATTATTGTCTGTAGCTTGCTAATTCGTCGGCATTGAATTTCAAGATAAAGCTGCTGTGTTTTTCCACTTCCGCTTCGACATAATTCAAGTATACGACAGCTGATTTGGCAAACATTTCAGGAGTCTTTGTCGCGTCTTGGATCAGCAGGTGAGCCATGATGCAGTCGGCTGCCATTTCATAAAGGCGACGGGCAACAAAGTCCTGCAATTCCTGGTTCTGCGCTTCCTTCACCTTGTTCATGCAGGCTTCGAACTTATTGGCCATTTCAACCAGGCGGCCTTTCAGCGGTTCCATTTCAGGAGAACACGGGATTGTTTCGAATTCTCGGATGGTAGCCAGATAGGAACCGTTGGTCACGTAACGGATGGCTGCAACTGTCTGCAATTGCGTCGTTCCTTCGTAGATGGAGGTGATGCGGGCATCCCGGTAGATACGTTGACAAGCATATTCCAGCATGAAGCCTGAACCACCATGAATTTGGATACAGTCGTATGCGTTCTGGTTGGCATATTCGGAGTTCATACCTTTTGCCAGCGGGGTGAAAGAGTCGGCTAGTTTGGCATATTTTTTCTGTTCCTGACGTTCTTCCGGAGTCAGCTTGCGTTCACGGGCGATGTCGTCCAGTGCTTTGTAGATATCTACATAACGGGAAGTCTGATACAGTAAGGCACGGCCGGCATCCAGCTTCGCTTTCATGATAGACAGCATGTCGTAAACAGCCGGGAATTCGATAATTGCTTTGCCGAACTGTTTGCGTTCCTTTGCGTAAGCTAACCCTTCGTTGTAGGCGGCCTGGCTCAGACCGACAGACTGTGCGGCGATACCCAAACGGGCACCGTTCATCAGCGCCATCACATATTTGATCAAACCTAATTTGCGATCTCCGCAAAGTTCGGCTTTCGCATTCTTGTAAACCAGTTCGCAGGTAGGCGAACCGTGAATACCCAACTTGTTTTCAATACGGCGGACATCTACGCCACCCTGGCGTTTGTCATAGATGAACATAGACAGGCCACGCCCGTCTTTCGTCCCTTCTTCCGAACGGGCCAAGACCAGATGAAGGTCGGCGTCTCCGTTTGTGATGAAACGTTTCACACCGTTCAGACGCCAGCAATTTTCTTTTTCGTCGAAAGTCGCTTTCAGCATCACGGACTGCAAGTCGGAACCGGCATCCGGCTCTGTCAAGTCCATAGACATCGTTTCACCGGCGCAGATACGCGGAATGAAACGGCTGTGCTGGTCTTCGTTTCCGAATTCATATAATGTCTCGATACAATCTTGCAACGACCAGATGTTTCCGAATCCAGCATCGGCAGCGGCCACGATTTCGGCGCACATGGTGTACGGCGTGATCGGGAAGTTCAAACCGCCGAAACGGCGCGGCATCGTCATACCGTTCAGGCCGGCTTTCACCATTGCATCCAGATTCTGCTTGGTCCCGGAAGCGTATTCCACACGTCCGTTTGCGCAGTGGGGGCCTTCTTCGTCAACTCCTTCGGCATTGGGAGCGATGATCTCACCCGTGATTTCGCCTGTGATTTCAAGCACTTTGTCGAACGAGTCCATTGCATCGGCATAATCCTGCGGTGCATAGTCGAACTCTTCTTTATCTCTGTAATTGCGTTCTTTCAGTTCGCAAATACGTTCCATCATCGGATTGTTCAAGTGATACTTGAGTTCCGGAATGTCTGTATAATAATTTGCCATCTCTTTACTTGCTGTTCTGTTTGTAATACTTAATCATCTTCGGAATCACCTCCTCAACAGTGCCGTTGATCACGTAGTCGGCAATCGTGTTGATCGGAGCGTTCTCGTCGTTGTTGATAGAGATGATGATACCTGCATCCTGCATACCTGCGATATGCTGGATCTGTCCGGAGATACCGCAAGCGATATACAATTTCGGACGGACCGTCACACCTGTCTGGCCGATCTGGCGGTCATGGTCACAGAAACCGGCATCAACGGCTGCACGGCTGGCGCCTACTTCGGCATGAAGTTCCTTTGCCAGTTCGAACAACATATCGAAACTTTCCTTGGAACCCATTCCGTAACCGCCGGCTACTACGATCGGAGCACCTTTCAGGTTGTGTTTGGCCTTTTCTATGTGGCGGTCGATGACCTTTACGACATAATCCGTTTCCGGAACATATTTGGCGACGTCGTGTTTTACCACTTCGCCTTTATAACCGGCGTCCAGAATTTCTTTTTTCATCACACCTTCGCGAACAGTCGCCATCTGAGGACGGTGTTCCGGATTGATGATCGTCGCTACGATGTTACCACCGAAAGCGGGACGGATCTGGTATAACAGGTTTTCGTATGTTTTACCAGCTCTTTTGTCTTCGTGCGAGCCGATTTCGAGGGATGTACAGTCTGCTGTCAGACCGCTTGTCAGTGCAGAAGAAACACGGGGGCCTAAGTCACGGCCGATAACCGTTGCTCCCATCAGGCAGATCTGCGGTTTTTCTTCTTTGAACAGATTGATCAAAACAGAAGAATGAGGAAGGGAAGTGTACGGGAACAGACCGGGAGCGTCAAAAATATGCACCTTGTCCACGCCATAAGGCATCACCTGCTTTTCAATCCCTTCCAGTCCGGAACCGGCCACAATGGCTTCGAGTTGGCAGTTCAACTGGTTGGCTAACTTGCGACCTTTGGTCAGCAGTTCGAGGCTTACATCGGCAATCGTTGTACCTTCAAGCTCACAATATACAAATACATTATTCATATTGTTCAATCTTTTTTACCGTATGAATTGTCAATTATCAATTGTCAATTATCCGATAGTGTGGTTAGCTAACAGTTCAACAATCAAATCTTCCACATCCTTGTCTGAGCCGGTCAGCGTCTTGCTTTCCTTTGCCTGGAACACGATGTTCTGAATCGCTTTGACTTTTGTCGGCGAACCGGACAAACCGCATTGTGCGAGATCTCCGTTTACATCGGCAACACTCCATTCCGGAATATTCAGGTACGGGCGCTTTTCATACAGTTCGGGGTATGGCAGTGCCGATACGCCTTCCGGATGGCAGGCGGGAGCAGGAACTTTTTCCTGCGCGCCCAATGCCCGTTTGTATTTCATCACCAACTTGGCATTACGCGGACGGCAGGGGGCAGCCGAACCGTTGACCGTAATCACGATAGGCAGCGGACCTTCCACTGTTTCGACACCACCGTCGATATGCCGTTTCACTGTGATACTGCGATTCTTTTCGTCTACGTTCAGGATTTCTTCGGCATATGTGACCTGTGTTAATCCTAACTTTTCAGCGACTTGAGGACCTACCTGTGCTGTATCGCCGTCAATAGCCTGGCGTCCTCCGATGATAATATCGTAGTCACCTATTTTCTTGATTGCTGTGGCAAGCGCATAAGACGTTGCCAAAGTGTCGGCACCGGCAAATGCACGGTCGGTTAGCAGATAACCACCGTCTGCTCCCCGGTATAAACCTTCACGAATAATTTCAGCTGCACGCCCCGGACCCATTGTTAACAAGGTTACCGTAGTTCCCGGATAGGCGTCTTTCAAGCGGAGGGCTTGTTCTAATGCGTTCAGATCTTCCGGGTTGAAGATTGCGGGAAGTGCGGCTCGGTTGATAGTTCCGTCCTCTTTCATCGCATCCTTTCCCACATTGCGTGTGTCCGGAACCTGTTTCGCCAATACAATAATTTTTAAACTCATATTATAGGAATATTAGATTTCTATATTGGATATTTGTTCGAATTAACCTTCTGAATACTGACCTGCAAAAATAATCAAACATTCTTTATATCAAAGAACTTTCGTCTGGAATCTGCACACTTTAGGTTTTTTTGAGCATATCCTTTCTTTTTACTTACCACCTTACTAATCACCATAATTTAGGCACGGATTACACGGAAAACACGGAAAGAAAATAAATTTATCCGTGTCAATCCGTGAAATCCGTGCCTGAAAGATCGTGATAAAGGTGCTTTGGCACCGTTTTGTCAAGTCGAAATCGAGTAATAGGTTTGCGCCGGTTTATATTAAATTTCGCATGCACAAAGTGTTGGAATCAGGTTGCGGTCGCCATACGCATTGTCTACGCGGGCTACATTCACCCAGAATTTGCTGTCGTGCAACCATTCCAGCGGGAAGGCGGCCTTGCTGCGCGGATACTCGTGTTTCCATTCGTCGGCCGTTACTTCATATTCGGGATGAGGAGCGTTCTTTAATACGTTGTCTTCCTTTGAAGCCTTGCCTTCTTCCACTTCCTTGATTTCGTTCCAGATACATTCCAGCACCTCGACGAAACGATCCAGTTCGGCTTTGCTTTCGCTTTCGGTCGGTTCGACCATCAGAGTGCCGTGAACAGGGAAGGAAAGAGTTGGAGCGTGGTAGCCGAAGTCCATCAGGCGCTTGGCGATATCGCCTTCATCGATACCCGAACGTTCTTTTACCGTGCGGCATTCCAGGATCAGTTCGTGACCGACGCGACCTGTAGCACCTGTGTAAACGATTCCGTAAGTATCTTTGAATTTGGCTGCCAGATAATTCGCATTCAAGATCGCGGTCTTGGTGACCGTTTCCAACCCTTCTGTTCCCAACATGCGGATATAAGCATATGTGATCGGCAGAATGCCCGCGCTACCGTAAGGTGCGGCGGAGACTGTGTTCAGGTCGCTGCCCCATAATATCGGATGCTGTGGCAGGAACGGGACGAGATGTGCGGCAACGCAGATCGGACCGACACCGGGACCGCCTCCTCCGTGAGGAGAAGAAAAGGTCTTATGCAGGTTTAGGTGGCAGACGTCTGCACCGATAGTACCCGGATTGGTCAGACCGACTTGTGCATTCATGTTGGCGCCGTCCATATACAGCTGACCACCGCAAGCGTGAACAATGTCGCACATTTCCTTGATGTCCACCTCGAAGATACCGTGAGTAGACGGATAGGTGATCATGCTGGCTGCTAAGTTGTCCTTGTTGGCTTCGGCTTTAGCCCGGAAATCTTCCAAGTCGATATTTCCTTTGTCGTCACATTTCACCGTAACGGTCGTAAAACCGCATTGAACCGCACTTGCCGGGTTCGTACCGTGGGCAGAGGCAGGAAGCAGGACGATGTTGCGATGTCCCTGCCCGATGCTTTCCAGATAAGCCCGGATTACGCGCAGACCTGTATATTCGCCGGCTGCTCCGGAATTAGGTTGCAGCGTACAGCCTTTGAATCCGGTGATCTCACACAAGTAAGCCGATAAGTTTTCAATCAGTTCCGTGTAGCCTTCGACCTGGTCTTCCGGTGCATACGGATGTATATTCATGAATTCCGGACGGCTGAGTGGAAGCATGGTCGATGCCGGATTCAGTTTCATCGTACAAGAACCTAAAGAGATCATGGATTGGGCCAATGAAACATCCTTTCGTCCCAGGCGGGTGATATAACGCATCAGTTCCGTTTCGGTATGATATTTTTTGAATACGTCTTCTTGCAGGAATTCGGAAGTACGGGCGAATTTCGGATCGAAATAAGTTTTCTC
>ULRB01089561.1_pt1 | contig 10525 bp, 10 predicted proteins | sample 1955051 | NCBI WGS metagenome assembly ULRB01 (sample SAMEA4835671, study PRJEB28245) | human gut metagenome | biome: gut microbiome; material: fecal sample | place: Denmark | collected 2008 | reverse complement strand
TTTCAAAGGTCATGCCGAGACAGGTCACCGGGCCGGAGGGCTTCTGCGGTACTTCAGGCAGAGTGTTAAACAAACTGAGTTCTTTCATCTTCATAATCCTTGTCTTTCGTCTGATGTCTCAGCCTAGTCACTCTTATTCCATGACTATCCGCACCTTGGCCTGGTCCTTGCCTTTGGTGAGCTGATCAAGGTATGCTTCAAAACGTTTCTTCATCTCCGCTGGAGTGGCCGGACCGTCGGCAGCCTGCAGAGCTTGTTGCAACTCCCGAGCCTTGACAGTGACTTTGACCAGTCCAGAAAGCACTTCCTTCAACGCATAAACAAAATTACTGTCCAGCGGCATAGGCAGTTCCTTGGACTTCATAAAGTCTTCCAGCCTATCGTGGTCATCGATCTTCAAGAGATCCATATTGGCTTGGGTGATCGGGTCTTCCAGATTGCTGAGGATGGTAGAGGTCCAGGCCTTCACCATAGTGTCGAGTTGGGCATCCATCTGATCTATCACCTGTGAACCAGCCGATATACAAGGTTCCATCGAAGGCCGGAATCCGCAATGGGGACAGATGGGCGATTTTTCAAGCTCCTGATTGGTCAGGGCAAAGCAACTTTTCAGTCCAGCCAGATGATTCTGATAATCAGTGAGCTGCTGCTTGGGCATCAGGTCGATACCGGCCAGTTTGAGCAGAGTCTGCAGCCGCTGATCATTACGCAATCCAGCCTTACGCTTATCGTCGTTCACACCAAGTCGGCCTCTGGTGTGAAGGCTAATGTAGATAGTGATGTAATCCCTTTTCAGTCCTTGCAGTTTGTCCCCGATGGTTTTGGACTGACTGCGCAGCTTGGTCACGTTGATCTGCTTGAGAATATCCAGCACATCCTGCCGGATGGTTTTCATGCGGTCCACCCATTCATGTTCGGGAGGCAACACGGCCTCTGCTGTGGAGAACCATGACACTGTCGGGCTGAAATTCATGATAAACTCACGCAAGGTATCCAACTCATCCAGTGATTTCACAGCATTTTCATGAGCCAGAACTTCGGAAACGCTGTAGCGGAAATTTTTCAACTTACCCGTAGTAGAGTACCCCTGCAGCGATTCAAAAAACACCTTGGCCCCGTCCAATCCGCTGACCTGGCTGGCCAGATCTGTAGTCGCGAGCAGATCTACACCCCAGAAGGAAAGCCCCTCTCGCAAGGCCTGCTGAGTCATGACAATACGATTGACGATCTTGCTCACCGCCTGCTGCATGTTCTGCACAGGCTCGTCTTTGCCCTGGGTCACAAGCTGGGCCATGCCCGGTGTCATACCGAGCAGTTCAAACAGAGCCTTGATTGCAGGCAAATTCCATTCTTTGGGTTGCTCCAAGTGTTTAAATCGAGTCAACTCATCCATACTGGTTGCAGCCAATTGCTGTAATCCAGTGGCATCGAATTTTTTACCTGGGATGGCAAACACGACATCCCCAGAATAGACCAGAGCTGCTACCAGCACACTCACCCATTCGGGTTCCAGACGAAAACCTCCTGGGTTCATGTATTCCAGCCCGTGGTCGTCCTGAATAATCTCACTACGGTTGACAACCTGACCGTACCCCTTGGCCTTGACGACATTAAGGATGAACAGGGCATACTTCGACTTGTAGGGAACAATTTTTTCGCCATCAAGCAAATCAAGGGCATCCAGCACGGCAGTTGCCTGCTTGGTACGATGCTGTCCGGCGATGGTCCGCAGAGCATCCTGTGCGGCCTGAGCACGATTTTTATCGGTGATCAGGATTGAAAAGACAGGATATCCCGGAGCTTGGTTCTCGAAATTAGGAGCTAAACAGACTCCGGCGATGGTATTGACCAGGTCACGGAAGTTGATGGTCTCGTGGGGCGACAGACCAGACAACTCTCGGATGGATTTACCCTTGGCCCATTCGGTCATCGACTTGGTACGCCCCTGATATGTGACTTCAAAGGCATCACTCATGTGCTGCTGTAGCCAATGAACCAGCTTCTTCAGAAAACCGTTGGCCTTTGATTCATAGGTGGCCTTGGCGTGGCCCGATGAGGTAGCTGCAAGATCCAGCGCTGCTGCATAGTTTTTCAGCGTAATATCGAATTCCTCGTCTGTAGTTTTCAGGCAGAAAAAGAGTTCGTCACTGGCCTTATCATCCTTAAAGCGTGGTGGGTCATTGGGCTGGAGGAAATAAAGGTAAAAATCCCGCTGTGGCACAGCGGTGGAACGCTCGTTGGGAGCACCAAAAAAGAGGTATCCGGTACGAGTCGTATTGTGCTCCTGCCAGACCAGTTCATGCTGCCAGATTTTGTAACCGGTGACATACGTCACATCCTGGCATTCCATGACCCGCTTGAGTGCCTCGTAATAAAAACGGTCGAGTTGGGTCTGGTCCAGGCTCTCGGCCCTTTTCTCGATCAACGCATCGAAATCGTCGGTCTTTTTGAGATCGAGATAAAACTGGCGATTATCGGCATTAAAGGAGATGAACTGTCCGCTGACGGTTTTGAGTATCTCACGCAGGACCGTTTCCACATGGGTCTGTAGGTCCTTATCAGGTTCATCACCACCAAGATCTGCGATCAACGGATCGAACAGGAAAAGGCGATCACGCAGCTCTTCGGCGGTAGCTCCCATGGGGGCATAGATGTCGCCAATAGTAAGCCTGTGAACGGACAGAGCATGGATCAGTCTCAACGCCATCGGCTTGTACTGTTCACGAGTAATGGCGTTTTCGATCCGGGATTCCAGCACCTGGCTGCAATCAATGACTGCCCGGATCTCAGGAATCGCACGAAAAGAAGGATTCTGCTTAAGAGTATTCCAGTAGCTGTCGAAGGCGATCAGCCCAGGTTCGTCCTGCGGCACATCCTTACCGAGAATGGCTTTCATGCTCATAGACAACGTCTTGAGCACCTCACGCTTTTCCACCACGGTGACCCGTTCAAAAGTATCGATGTAATCGGGATGCACTGGAAAGAGTCGAACAAACTCGTCCATACGCTCATTGAGCCCGCCATAGTATTTGGCAAAAGGCATCAAATAGTCGCGGATTTGGGCTTGTTGTTCGGTAGTCTTTTTAAGCAGGCGCTCGGCTACGACAAATTTCACGTCACTACGGGCAATGAGAACTTGCTCGAAACGATCTTTTACCCGACGAATACTGTCGGCGACAAAAGCAAAACGCGGGCTATCGAAGATGGCTTCCTGAACGCCAGCCATGAATCGGAAGCGTAGGTCCTTACATACCTCGCCTATCTCGCGCAGAAAGTTGAGGTCGAGTATCAGTTCCTGATCCTTGCGCGTGCGCAGGTAGTCGAGCAACTCATCGACCACCAATAACAGACCATGTTCGGGAAACACTTCGCCGAACTTGGCCATCATATCTTCAAAGGCCCGTTTATGGCTTGTGATGGTTCCGGCTTCGGGGAACTCATAGTCCACCCCAAGCTTATCAAGACCTTCTTCCAACTCGGCCACCAGAATGTCACGCAAAGACATGGTAGTGGCACCAATTTCAGTACGAATTACCTTGAATCTACCGGCAATTTGAGATGCCGTATCGCGGACATCCGTGTGGTTCAGCTCTTCCAGCAGAGAGGCGTCTGCGGCAAGACTGGAGACCACCGACATCAAATGCGACTTACCAGTGCCGTAGTTACCGACAACCAGCAAACCCTTGTTATCGATCGGTATATCGAACTGCAACTGAGGCATGACAAGCTGGATGAGCCGTTCAGCCATTTCCTCAGAAATAACATAGGTGCTCACGAGTGTATGCGCGGCACTTGATTTGTCCGCGTCACGCAGCTGAACAACCGATTCGATCGGGTCGAATTGGATAAGGTCTCCGTATTTCATGTTTATTCTGCCTCTCTATTATTCTTTTACCGAATCCAATGTAGACGTACCATCCATGCTTACGATAAGCGCATCGACCGAGTCATAATTGCGGTACTCAGGATGCCCGTTTTCGGCGTACAAAAGCCTCCCGGATGTTATGACTCCATTCCATGAAGCCACTACCGTTCTCTTTCTTGAAATGGATTGCAACAGCCGCAAAGGATCCTGTCGGAGGTTTTTATCAAAGAGGATTTCGAGATTATCCAGCAGCACAGGTGATTGCATCTGTTCCACGATCTGATCGAGGATGCCCGGAATCCGAAGAGACCGCTGCTTTACCGTCAGTTCTAACAGTTCTCCTGAAAGCGCCAAGTTGACGTTAACAACGGATGAACCGAATTCCTCAGCAACTTTTCGCAGAACGCTTGTTTTGCCAGATCCAGTCCTCCCTACAAGTAATATCAGGCGATAATACAGTGCTTCGGCTGCCTGGATAGATCGTTTTATCTTATCGGGAATCGATTTATCCATACTTGCCCCTTGCTCACCGATTTCGGATTTATTGGATTTATAAGATGCACCATCGGAAAACTCTAATCATTAAATCGTCTAGTATAAAAAATCAATCGACAATCAATGTACTTTGTATAACTTGTTGTTTGGTTTAATATGGATTATCGTATCGTTTACATGAAAATATTACAAATGTCATCGACAGTTAGTCATCTCGTATCCATAATTTACGTGTTCGTTCATCATGTTTTCAGTAAAAAACTAAAATCTCTGGAAACGCCTAACCACGGACACATGGCCGCAAATTCCTTTTCTTCTACCCCTCGAAATTACATTGGCGCATAGCCAAAATCAAACGTTTTATGCCGACCATTGAAGCCGAGCCAAAACAAATGGTTCCTCACCGTTATAAGAGAGTAACTTTAAAAATTATCAATAATTACAATATTATTAATGTCCTGCTATTGCTGCAAGTTTCAGTATACTTTTAGATATCTAATGGTAGATATTTGAAGATTCTGGTATACTTCACTGAAAAATAAAAGTCCCGGCGGCTAGCTGGGACTTTCTTTTTGGTTGTAATGGTGGGCTCCTACAGAACGGGTAATTTTGTGTTTACTTGTAACTGTGCAGAGTCCGCATAAAGTTGCGTAAAGTAAGAGGTTCTCTTTTGCAGCGTTCCAGGTGGCCTTTTTGCTCGTTGTAGACTTCGGAGGGAAGCCTGTCGGGAGCACAGCCATACTGGTCTTGCAAGTATGCCCGGTAACAATGCGTCAATTCCGCCAGTCCCAGATCAGCAAGAAGTGCGCTGAGGGAAGGACGGCTTTGAGCATTTGCCTGTACCTGAGCGGCGGCCTGTTTTCTGGATGTTCCAGCGGAGTGTGGTGCCCGTTTTTTGGGCGATGACTCCATAATATTACAGGCAGCATTGCCATCATCATCTTCTTCGGGAACGATACCCAGCATCGCGGAAAGTGCGTACCTTCTTCCGTAGGTGATGGCACTTCCCATTGCCTGGGGATCGTGCTTGGCCAGCGGGATAACCGCTAATGAAGCCTGATATTGTCCACTTTTTGCGTGGACGAGTTTGGTGACAAGACCAAGATACTCTCCTTCCACGGGAACAGGATACTGGGTAAGCAGTACGTCGTGTTCAATAAGAGCATTTCGGCAAGCGTCCATGATGCTTCCCAACGAGGCGTAGGAGTTATGGACGAAGGGATTAACGGCATCCTTGAGCGCGGGCTTCAGGTCTTTTTGTACCGCAATCAGCGCTTTTGAAAGCTCAGTGATTTCAGGAGAGCAGAAGGCATATTCCATGCGTGTCCCCTTTAGGCGGCAAGGTTTTTGGCAAAGCAGATTTCCTGGTAGGCACACCAGCAGCAGTGGATGCCCTGGTTCTTCCAGAATAAGCCATGCCGGATGGCGTGAACGATGTTGGAAATTTCTTGGTACAGATTCACGAAATCCGACATCGATCTTTCAGAGTTCAGCCACACGATTTTCGATTCCTTGCTGCGGACAAGGTAGAGCAAGCTCACCGGTACATGAATCTGAAAGCCAAAGGTGCATGCCATGAGGTAGGCATAGACTGTCAGCTCCATCGCGCGGTTTGCCTGATCAGCGTGTGGTGATTTTGCGGAAGTTTTGATGTCGATTATGCGTGTGACATCTTTTTCAGGAGTGTCGATGATATCGGCATATCCTCGTAGGATAACGCTGTCATCAACTTCTCCGCTTATGGGATGGGTGAGCGGTTTCTCGAAATACGTCTCCATCTGGTAGGTGTTCAACTCACCGATGAGATCCAGAAACCGGGTAGCCTCAGACAGAATTTTTTGCTGTGCGGCCTGGAATGCCGTGGAATCGGCATATTCAGTGGTTTCAAAGTTGATGGATGACCAAAATTCTTTTGAGGCTTCAATTGCCATGTGGGGAACGGTTTTCCCGTACACGAGGCAATTTTCCACGATATGGTGGAGAGCCGATCCTTCGATGAGAGCCGTAGGCGTTTTGTCGAGAAGGATTTTTTCGACATAAGCCAGCCTGAATTTTTCAGGGCATTGGCAGTAAGTGTTGATGCGTGACTTGGAAAGAAGCAGGGGGTCCATGTTCCCTCCTTGCGCGGTGGCGGGAGGGATGTCCCGCCACCACGGTAAAATGGTAACGGGCGATATTTGTTGCCTATGCAGCGAAACGCAATCTGCGCCGGGGAAGATCTTCAAGGGAAGCGTCTATACCGGCCAGGATTTTTTCCATCTGGAGATGGACTTCCTCTCTGACCTGGGTGTTACCCCTGATGGCATTTGCGTTGGTATTGGTAATAATTCCTCGGCATTGTTCAACAAGTTCAGAAAGTTGCTCATCCTCGAAGATGTTTCTGCTGCTGAAGTTGTCGAGGAACTGTTTGAGGTTTTCGACAGCGGCGTCGCGTAGTCTTCTCGGCCTGCCATCATCATGATTTTGCAGCTTATCAGCGATGTTAGTGACAAGGTCGACAAATTCTTCACGTAACGCCGTGATCGCCTCACTACGTGCTTGCTCCATGAGTTCTTGAAACTTTTTGACCTCTTCCTTGTAGATGGAAGGAGGCAGGACGCGTGAAACGGATGGGCCTATCGTGATATAACGCCACTGGAAGCGGAATTTGTTTTTGACCGCTTCCTGCGTCGGGTAGTCACACTCGTCGAAGAGCTCTCCCAGGGACTCTTTGGCATCTTTGACTGTCTGGGGATACCAGTAGAGGAAGTCCTCGACAGCACTATTATAATGCCACTCGATCTCCTTCAGGTGTTCCTGAATTTCAGGGATCAGCTTTTTCGGCACCAGAACACAGCCTTTGATGGGGAAGGGTAAGGAGATTTTCCGAAGATAATTTCTTGCTTTTCCGATGTGTTGCTTGATGAGAGCTGTGGAGTCTGGGGCGAGGAGCAGTTTTCGCCCTCGCAGGAAATCGACATTCCCGACATCGGCCAACATGGATTGCGGCAATTTTTTATCCAACTGCCAACATGTAGCCGTCAGCTGAAGCAAGGCTGCTTCCCGAAACATGTTTTCAGCAGTGACCATTGAAAGGGACTCCCTTATGCCTTGTTGCAGGTGATGACTTTCTTCGTCTCGGTATAGGGAACAAAAGCCGTCGGTTTCATTTTGATGAAAGTTTCTTCGCCGAGAAGGTCTTTCATGAACTTTGTGGCCTCGACGCAGGACTTTCCCGGAAAGCCGTATGTGGACATTTCGACGCGACCATCAGAGGTCACGGTTATCTGAACAATTTTCATAAGTTACTCCTACAAGGTGATCGTCAGTTCAATACCGCTGTTAACCTGTTTTTCGTTGTAGCTATAACGCTTTTTGCGCACAGCTTCCTTGATGACTTCGACACCGTAGGCCTGCTTCAGAAGGCCGCCATTTTCCCCGATAGCCCTTTTGAGTTTGGTATCCCAAAAGTCGCAGAGCAGCATGTAGCTGCCGTTCCTTTTGACGATGCCTATTTCATAACGGGCATTGGGGATCTGGATGGCGTGGTCGCAATGGCCAAGTTCTTCTTCCGTGATGCCAGGGGGCAGAGGGTATTTTTCAGGTTCAACGAGTTTGCCGTACCAGGTGTAGGTTTTTTGGTTTTCCATGAAGCGGAATCCCATACGGCTACAGGCACGTTTGATAGCGCTAAGATCGTAGATCTTGAGCTGGATATGCGAAACGTGTGACATCTCATCTCCTAATGTGTAGAGGTTGATGGTACGAATGGCGGTGTAGTCACTATTGTCGAGCGACGTATTTTCCGCTTTTCACTATGTTGTTCGTCGGGAGTATTCGCAATTCTGGCTCTGGAACGAGCCCATTGGCGAAGATGCTCGATATCTTCTTTCATAGTTCTTGAGAGAGGAATGAGAGATTTTCGAGCTGTTTCGAGTCCGTCAAACAACGAGTCTCTGACTATCTGCTCAATTTCTGATCCAGTGTAACCATTCAGGCTATCTGCCCACTCGACAGGCATCGATGTGCCATATTTGCGATTCATAATTTGTATGATTTCCATTCGTTCACTTCGAGATGGAAGGTCAACAAACCAGATAGCATCAAATCTACCAGCCCGAAGAAATTCAGGTGGTAATTCTGTGATGTTGTTCGCAGTGGCTACAATAAAGGCAGACTTTTGCTCATTGGCCCATGTCAAGAAATGCGAGAACATTCCCATCGTGGTACCTGAGTCATTGAGTCCTCCACTTTTTGTTCCAGAAAACATTTTTTCCAGTTCATCAAGAAAGAGAACACAATTTCCGAAAGCATCAATAATTTTAGTAGCTTCACGCATCCGCCGTTCTGATTCTCCGACAAGGGCATTTTTCAAGGCACCGATGTCGAGACGGATGAGAGGGAACTGGAGCATAGAGGCTATGGAACAAGCCGTTTTGCTCTTTCCCGTACCAGGCACACCAACCAGCAAGATACCTTTGGGTTTCGGTAAGTTGGAATTAGGCTGGTATGCTTTGGATCGATTGATGACATACTCTTTGAGCGGGGATAGACCACCGACATCAGCGATATCCGCAGCGGGATAAATCTCTAACAAGCCAGACTTTTTTATCATCTGGGCCTTTGCTTCGGTGATGCTTTTTGAGCTGAAGTAGCCTTTTTTGATCAGGCTGAGAGAGTAGGCTGTTTCAGCCTGAAATTCGGTCAACCCTGTAGCGAGCCGTGCGGCTTTTCGGTTGGGCCGAATGTTATGAGGTTCACCCAAATCTGTTTGCAGGCGATATAACGCCTCTTCTTCTGGCAGTTTGACCTCCACGAGGTGGAAGAAGGGTTGAAGTGCTTGTGGTAAGGTTGGGGTAGGCGCGATGACAGCGAGACAATTTCCAAGGCTTTTGTACAGAGGAATGGCGTTCAGGACAGCTTGGCAGACCATAGGATCGTCCAGGAACGTGGATAAGCCATGACAAATGAGAAGAGTGTCCTTCGTGGCGGTAAGCCACGAGATCGCCTCAACAGGATTTTGAATTTCCTCATAGTGAAATGATTGCGGGGAAAATCCCCGAATACCTTGCAGACAATCCCATCTGGCAATCTGCCATCCAGTTATTGTCCGAAGCTCTTCCTCAGTTCTATGCGGTTCCAAGGTTTGGAGTAAAACCGTCGGAAAACCAGCTTTGAGTAAGTTGGTAATCATGTAGTCCTCCTATTACATATTATTTCTATATGAAATAGGAGAATGTACAATTCTCTTTCGGCAAAAAAAAACCACCGGAGACCGGTGGTTCAACAGGAGGTAAAAAGTACCCCCCGTTTCCGGGGGGGATGGAACTACGAACTCCAGCCGGTACGGCGAGAAAGCCATTCTATGAAGTCCGTACTCGCATAGACGACTTTCCGTCCGCAGTAAGTTTTTTTAGGCCCCTGGCCTTGGCTATCCAGATTAGCCAGGTAACGGGGGGATATGAGGTTTCCAAAATAGCGACTAACGTCGCGCCGAGTAAGGAAAGGTGGAAGCTGAGAGGTGATGCTGGAGAAGATACCGTCTGACATGGTTCTTCCCCTAGGCATTTTGTATCAGAGCAGCGGAATCAGGCAATGTTTGAGTTGCCTCATCGCGGGATTCCGTCGTCAGCACTCGGATACAAATCTCCCCTTCGTGTACCCGAAGCTCGACTTGCGCACCCTGGCAGAACTCTTCTTCCAAGCCGTTTTGCTTAAAGAAGTCGAGGGGGATGAGCAATCCCTTCGACCCTACCTTGTAGGAACTTTGTCGCTTGATCGGCGGAATGTAGCTCTTTTCAGCTCCCAATCGCGCATACGCTGTATTGAACTGGGCTGGAGTGATCTCAAATTCTTCCAGGATTGCTTCGAGCGTCTTTCCTTCACACAGAGCTTGATAAAGCCGGTCTCGGCTGGCCTGATTCATACGGGACATGTGGCCCCCTTTATTGTTGGTGCCCTACAAATCTGGGCGTTCCATCGGGGTAAATATGTCGCATGAATTCCACTGTGGGCCTATGTTGTGTGGCCCTAATGCAAGTAGGATAAGCAGTCCTCGCGGAGGGGTCAAGGCCGTTGATGAAAAAAAGTTTGCCCTACCTGACGTCCGCCTTCTATCTGGGAGGTAGAGAGGAAGGAAACTGGGGGAAGGTAGGACGAGAAAATGTTGTAAAGGAGTTGTAAAAA
>ULRB01014835.1_pt1 | contig 10574 bp, 8 predicted proteins | sample 1955051 | NCBI WGS metagenome assembly ULRB01 (sample SAMEA4835671, study PRJEB28245) | human gut metagenome | biome: gut microbiome; material: fecal sample | place: Denmark | collected 2008 | reverse complement strand
GTGGTAGAGTACGGCATCGAGTCCTGCCACGACAGCACCCTACGCCACATCAACCGCGGCCACAGCTTCGAGTGCGCCCGTAAAGCCGTGGAAATGACCGCTGAAAGAGGCATCGACACCGGAGCCCACTTCATTCTCGGCCTCCCCGGCGAGACCAGAGAGATGCTCCTCGACCAATGCGGCCTTATCTCCTCCCTCCCGCTGCGCTCCGTCAAATTCCACCAGCTCCAGATCGTCAGAGGCACAGTGATGGAAAAGGAATATGCCGCCGACCCCTCAGCCTTCTACCGTCCCGGTCTTGATGAATATCTTGACTTTGTCATCGACATCCTCGAACGCCTGCGCCCCGACCTTTACATCGAACGGGTCGCCGGCGAGGTTCCGCCCCGCTTCGTGAACGACACCCCTTGGGGACTCGTCCGAAACTTCGAGATCCTCCGCCTTCTGGACAAACGTCTTGAGGAACGGGACACGTGGCAAGGCCGTTTATATTCAAAGCCTTGATTAATCGGCTGGCACAACTTTCGCTTGCCGGAAGGTCGGCTGTCGGGCCGGAAGCCGAATTTTTTGAGGCCATAGAGGCAGAACAACCCTCCGGCCAAGCCAACTATTGCGTGAAAATTCTTATATTTGTCAAATTTATTTGATTACAATGGCGAAGTTTGTAAACCGAGAGATTCCTGAAGGCCTCACCTTCGATGACGTTTTGCTGGTTCCGGCACATTCCGATGTACTTCCTCGTGACGTGGATGTCACAACAAATTTCACGACTGACATCAAGCTCCACACCCCGATCGTGTCGGCCGCGATGGACACAGTCACAGAAGCCGATCTTGCCATAGCGATGGCGAGGGCCGGTGGTATCGGTGTGATTCACAAGAATATGACCATCGAGCAGCAGTGCGAGCAGGTGCGTCACGTGAAGAGGGCTGAGAACGGAATGATCTACGATCCTGTGACGATCAGCCCGGACGCGAATGTCGGCAACGCCCTCGCGATGATGAAGAAGCATCACATCGGCGGCATTCCTGTCGTGGATGCCAACGGCTTCCTCATCGGAATCGTCACTAACCGTGACTTGAGGTTCCAGGAGGATATGCAGCTGCCGATTTCCGAGGTTATGACAAAGGAGAACCTCGTGACCGCGCCTAAGGGCATCACCCTGGCCGACGCCACGAAGATCCTCCAGCACAGCAAGGTCGAGAAGCTTCCTGTTGTTGATAATGACGGCAAGCTCGTCGGCCTGATCACCTACAAGGACCTTATGAAGATCAAGGACAACCCTATCGCCTCCAAGGACAGCAAGGGCCGCCTCCTCGTCGCCGCCGCCGCCGGAATCAAGTCCGACACGCTCGACAGGATCGGTCTTCTGATCGACGCCGGAGCCGATGCTGTTGTCCTCGACACCGCCCACGGACACTCCGAAGGTGTGCTCAGGATGATCAAGAAGGCCTGCGACGCCTATAAGGATTTCCAGATCATAGCCGGAAACGTCGCCACCGCCGCCGGTGCCAAGGCTCTCGCCGATGCCGGAGTCAAGGCCGTGAAGGTCGGAATCGGCCCGGGCTCGATCTGCACCACGAGAATCATCGCCGGAATCGGCGTGCCGCAGCTGACGGCCGTAATGGAGGCCGCATATGCCCTCAAGGGAACGGGCGTGCCTGTGATCGCTGACGGCGGTATAAGATATTCAGGAGACATCGTCAAGGCGCTTGCCGCCGGTGCCAGCACCATCATGGCAGGCTCCCTGCTCGCCGGAACGGAGGAATCCCCAGGCGAGACAATCATCATGAACGGCCGCCGCTTCAAGTCCTACCGCGGAATGGGATCCCTCGAAGCGATGGAGCAAGGCTCGAAGGACAGGTATTTCCAGGACATGGAGTCCGACATCAAGAAGCTCGTACCAGAAGGAATCGTGGCCCAGGTGCCTTACAAGGGGACCGTCTCAGAGGTTGTCTATCAGCTTGTCGGCGGACTCAGGGCCGGAATGGGCTACTGCGGAGCGCATACTGTCGAGGAACTCAGGAACGCCCAGTTCGTGCGCATCACCAACGCCGGCTTCCTTGAGAGCCACCCACACGATGTGACCATCACCAAGGAAGCCCCTAACTATTCCCGCTAATCAATGATGCTCAGGAGGTTCCGCATATTCATGATGGCCGTCGCCGTTGCCGCCCTTCCGTCCTGCAAGGCAATATCCTCGCTGATTCACGACGGGGAGGTTGTCGCCAGGCTGGGAGACCATAAACTCTATCGCTCGGAACTGGACGATGTGATCCCCAAGGGCACGTCTCCGGAGGACAGCGTGAACCTTGCGAACCTCTACATCAACTCGTGGGTGAAGGACAAGGCTTTCCTCGACATAGCCCAGCAGCGTCTCTCCAAGGAGGAAAAGGATGTCTCGAAGGAGCTTGAGGCCTACCGCCAGTCGCTTCTGCGGTACCGCTACGAGCAGCGCTACATCAACGAGCGCCTCGACACCACCGTCTCAAAAAAGCAGATTGATGAATATTATGGCTCCCACAAAGAGTCCTTCAAGCTGGAGCGGCCGATCCTCAAAGCCCGTTTTATGAATATTCCGAAAGATTCTCCGAATCTTCAGAAGATCAAGAAGCTGATGTCTTCGGACAAGGTTGAGGACGTGGTGGCCGCTGACAGCATCGCCTTCAATTCGACCCAGCGTTACCATGACTATTCCAATGGCTGGATAGACGCGGTGAAACTGGCCGCCGAGTTCGGTGTGGACTATGTTCAGATGCTCTCACAGCGTAGCGGCAACTTCATAGAGATGCCGGACGGGGATGCCAACATCTCTGTCGCGTTCATAGTGGATTACCGGAGGGCCGGGGAGATTGCTCCGGTGGAATACTGTGAGGACAGGATAAAGGACATCATCATCAGCGGAAGAAAGCACGAGCTCCTGGCCGGTTTGGAACGGGACTTGATAGAAGACGCCAAGGTTAAGGAGAATTTTGAAATATATTCGAAATGATAAAGAAAACAGCAATCACCATCTTCGCCCTCGCAGCGACCTGCGCGATGGCTTCTGCCCAGAAATACAAGTACGTTGACAAGACCGTCGCCGTTGTCGGCAACGAGGCGATCATGATCTCCGACATCGAAGGGGCGGTCAAGGACCGCAGCGCCCAGGGCTTTTCATCAGACAGGAATGTCCGCTGCGAGGTGCTGGAATCGATTCTCGAATCGAAGATATTCCTGATGCAGGCCAGGATCGACTCTCTCACGGTCAATCAGGACATGGTTGAGGGAAGCCTTTCCCAGCAGGCGGACAGGATGCTGACCTACCTCGGCGGCGAGGACAAGGTTGAGGAATATTTCGGCAAGCCTCTCTACCGCCTCCGTCAGGAATGGCGCAAGCAGTACGAGGACATGAGCCTCACACAGCAGGCCCAGCAGGAGATCATGAAGAAGATCCCGGAGATGACACCTTATGATGTAAAGGAATATCTTGACACGGTTGACACCAAGAACCTTCCGATAGTTCCTATCAAGTACCAGCTCAGTCAGATCTGCCGTTATCCGGACCGCGAGGCCGCGAACATGGCCGTGCGCGAGAAGTTGCTGGACCTCCGCGAGAGGATCATCAACGGAGAGAAGTTCTCCACTCTTGCTCGAATATATTCGGAGGATCCGGGTAGCGCCCGTAAGGGTGGCGAGCTTGGAATGGCCTCGAAGTCAATCTTCTGGCCTGTGTTTTCAGACGCCGCTATGGCTTTGAAGCCGGGTGTTATCTCGCAGATTGTCGAAACTCCTGACGGATTCCACATCATCGAGGTCATCGAGAAGAAAGGCGACATGTTCAACGCCCGCCACATTCTGATGAAGCCTAAATACACTGATGACGACAGGGATAAGGCGTTCAAGACTCTGGACAGCCTCCGTACCGAGATCAACAATAACGCCGTGACGTTCCAGATGGCGGCGAACTTCTACTCACAGGATCCGGCCACCAGGACCAACGGCGGTCAGATGTCCGATCCGAACACCGGCTCGGCATATTTCGAGATTGACCAGCTCAAGCCGGAGGACTATCTGGCCATCAAGGACTTGAAGGAGGGCGAGATCTCCGAGCCTGTGGAGTCCACTGACAATGATGGCCGTCAGGATCAGGTCAAAGACTATGTCGTTGGAAAGACCATCTACAAGATCATCCGTGTTGACAAGATCATTCCGGCCCACACTGCGTCGTTTGAGGAGGATTTCAGCCAGCTTCAGGAGCAAGTCCGTCAAGACAAGCAGATGAAGGCCATCGATGACTTCCTCGCCGGCAAGATCAAGGAGACCCACATTGTCATCGACCCGATGTTCAAGGACTGCGAGTTCCGTCGTCCGGGTTGGGCTTCAAAGTTCTCTGAAGACTGATGCTTGCGAGACGTCTGGCATATTCATTAATCCTTCTGCTGGTTTCGTTCGGCCTTTTCGCCCAGAACACCGAGCAGAAGGACAGTCTTGTGCGCCTGCTGGGATGTGATGAGCTTCAGCAGGTCGAGGAATATGGCCAGAGCTATAGGAAGGCTTTGGGACATGCCAGATTCGAGCACAATTCAACTCTTCTGATCTGCGACACCGCCTTGTGGAATGTCAACCAGAATGTTATAAACGCTTTCGGCAACGTCCAGATCATTCAGAACAACACAGTGCTCAGCAGCGAGAGCCTCGACTATCTCATCGACCAGAACCTCGCTCAGTTCAGAGGCGCGCTGGTCCAGCTTAGGGACAAGGACGGGAACACCCTGCGTACCACTGACCTGGACTATAACACCAAGGACAGTGTGGCCGTGTTCAGGAACGGCGGTGCCTTGCGCGACAAGGACGGCCAGATCATCGAGAGTGATGACGGCCATTACTATTCCAAGCTCAAGACGTTCAGTTTCACGAACAACGTCAACATGTACACTGACTCGATATTCGTGAAGACTGATGATCTGGACTACAACACAGGCACGAACGTAGCCACTTTCGGAACCGGCACCAACGCATGGAGGGACAACAACATGCTTTCTTCTCAGGCCGGTTTTTACGAGCGGACTTTGGAAAAGTTCACGTTCTTCAGGAACGTGCATATTCTTACCGAGAACCAGGAGGCATGGGCTGACACCTTGGTATATTACCGGGTTCCGAACAATGTGGAGATGTTTGGCCATGTGGAACTGCTTGACACGACTCGCAATGTGGCCGCGGTGGCCGGTTATGTGCAGTATATAGATTCCTTGTCATTCATAAAGTTGACCCGTGAGCCGGCTGTGATAGCGATCAGCGAGCAAGGGGAAAAGAGAGATACAGCTTACATCGGTGCGGACACATTGATTCTGCGCTCCATACCGAAATGTGATGTGGATTCATCGGAGATTTCCAATTCGGCAAGCCGTCTGAAAGAGATAAACGTGGATCCTGTCACGGAGTACCGTCGCAAGGCCTACGAGGCAGCCAAGGCCGCGGCCGAAGAGGCCCGCAAGAAGCGGGAAGAGGAAGACCCTAACGCCGCCGGAGCCTCCGACAGAGGCGCCTCCGCTGTCAAGCCAGGTGGAAAACCGACCGGGAAACCGGCTGGCAAGGCAGGTGGAAAACCGACCGGGAAACCGGCTGGCAAGGCAACTGGAACGGCTACAGGAAAGACGGCGGGAACAACGGCTGGAAAGACAGGTGATAATTCAGGAGGAAAGGCGATCTCGAAATCCGGAAAACTGTCAGGTGACGCGATGATCGGCGATCCTGTGACGAAAGGCCATCAAGGCCTTCCCGCTCCATGGGATGATGTCATTGAATATGCTCCTCCACGGTTCCAATTGCCGGACACCATGAAAACGTCGCCCGACACCCTGAAAACGTCGCCGGACACCATGAAAACGTCGCCCGACACTGTACGTGTTCCAAGCGACAGTCTGGCGGCGAAGACCCTTTCCGCGGTCACTGAACCTGTTTCGGTCACTGAGCCTGCCGAAGTGACCAATCCGCAATCACCGGATTCCCTGACCGTCCCTACGGATTCCCTTACCGTGCCGGGTGATTCCCTGCATGTTCCAACTGACTCTTTGTCTTTGGCCCCCAAGGATTCCACGAAGATCAGTTTCATCTATGGCATACGTAACGTCAAGGTGTTCCGTAACGACATGCAGGTCGCATGCGACTCTCTTGCCTACACGGATCTTGACTCTTTGATAAGGTTGTATGAAAACCCGATTGTCTGGAATGAGATCAAGCGGCAGTACAGTGCCGACAGTATAACCGTCATTGTCAAGAACCAGTCCATTGACCGCGCCAGCTTGATGTCCAATGCCTTTATAATAGTGCAGGAGGACACCTTGTCCTATGACCAGATCCGTGGAACAGAGATGATGGCATACTTTGACAGTACCGGTGCGTTGAGGCGGTTCGACTCGATGGGTGGCGCGTCCGGAGTCTTCTACATCGAGGAGAACGGAAGTCTGGCCACCGTCAACAAGTTCGAGTCAAAGATGTTGACCGCGACATTGAAGGACGGTAATATTCAGGACTTGAACTACTTCGATGCCGTGAAGACAGATGCCTACCCGGTTGTCCAGATGAAAAAGGACGAGAAGATTCTGAAGGGATTCGACTGGCAGCCGGACAAACGTCCCAAGGGACCGGAGGACATCACGCCATATAAGCCGCGAGAGTCCCAGAGGAAAGTCTATGAGAATGTGCCGAGAGCCGAATTCGCGCAGACGGACATCTACTTCCCGGGCCACATGAACAGCGTCTATAAGATGCTGGCCAGACAGGATTCCTTGAAACGGGTCCGTAACGCTGAGCGCAGAAGGCTTGAGGCCGAGCGCAAGGCTGAGGCTGCCAGGATTGCCGACAGCCTTAGGATCGTTGCCGCCGCCGACAGCCTTGCTTTGGCGGACAGCCTTGCCCGTGCCGACAGTCTGGCTCTGAGAGACAGCCTTGCCAGCCGTGATTCTTTGGCGCGACAGGACAGCCTTGTGGTTTCAGATTCGTTGTCGGTCAGCAAGGCCGATTCATTGGCCAATGATCCTTCGGCCATAAAGAAGGCTGAGCAAGAACGCAAAAAGGCTGAGAGAGAGAAGGCGCGAAAAGATCGTCAGGCGGCCAAGGAGGCCAGATGGGCTGAACTTGACGCCCGTGATGCCGCCAAGGCTAAGGCCAAGGAGGAGAAAGCGTTGAAGAAGAAGCGTCAGAAGACCCTCAAGACATTGAAGGCGATGGAGAAACGTCGTGCTAAGGAAGAGAGGATGCTTGAACGCTACAAGGCTCGTTACGAAAAACAGAAAGCCAGAAAAGCCGCACGGAAAGCCGGTAAAAAATAAGGACTGACCTGAAGGCCAGTCCTTGATCCTTTATAATAGAATCCTTTTTTAGAGAAGTTTCTTCTTGAGGGCGTCGATCATGTCCACGGTCATGGTCTCCAGATCATAGGACGGTGTCCATCCCCACTCCTCGCGGGCGCAGGAATCATCCATCTTGTCCGGCCAAGAGTCAGCGATCGCCTGACGTACCGGATCCACCTCATAGCGCATCTTGAATCCAGGAATATGTTCCTGAATCTTGTGGTAGATAATCTCCGGATCAAAGCTCATGGAGGCGATGTTGAACGAGTTGCGGTGTTTCAGCTTGGAAGGATCCGCGTTCATGATGTCCACGGCGGCCTTCAGCGCGTCAGGCATGTACATCATGTCCATGAATGTCCCGGCCGCGATAGGGCAGACAAACTCTTCGCCTTTTACTGCCGCATAGTAGATCTCAACGGCATAGTCTGTCGTGCCGCCTCCAGGAAGTGTCACATTGGAGATAAGTCCAGGGAACCTTACCGAACGGGTGTCCACACCGTATTTGGTGTGATAATAGTCACTCAGCAACTCGGTGGCCACCTTGGTCACGCCGTACATCGAACGAGGCCTCTGGAGCGTGTCCTGAGGAGTGTTCTGATGCGGAGTCTCAGGGCCGAACGAACCGATCGAGGATGGTGTGAACACAGCGACATTGTTCTCCCTCGCGATCTCAAGAATATTCATGAGTCCGTCTATCTGGATGTGCCATGCCAGCTGCGGCTTCCTTTCCGCGACAGCCGAGAGCAGGGCGGCGAGATTGTAGATTGTGTCGATGTTGTACTTCTTCACGATGCCCAGAAGTTGCTCACCGTTGCAGACATCAGCCTCCTCGGCGGGGCCGCTCTCAAGCAGAACACCCTTTGGCTCAGCACCTTTGATGTAGCCGGCGACAACGTTGCCCTCCGGGTACATATTCCTGATTTTCATTGTCAGCTCCGAACCGATCTGTCCGGTCGAACCTATCACTAGTACATTTTTCATTGCGGATCGCTTGTTTATTGCTAAATTAGCAAGTGCAAATTTACATTATTTTCTGACAAGAGCCCTTATTTATAATAAAATATTATCGATTTTGTCAAAAATTAATATATTTGTCAGTGCGAAATCGAAACGTTTTAAAATTTTATCAATATGTACGGAAAATTCCAGGAACATCTACAGGCAGAGCTTGCCTCCATCAAGGAAGCCGGACTCTACAAGAACGAGAGAAACATCGCCTCCGCACAATCCGCCGAGATCACTCTCCAGGACGGCAGCAAGGCTCTTAACTTCTGCGCCAACAACTATTTAGGTTTGGCTGATTCCCCGAGGCTCATCGAGGCCGCCAAGAAGGCTATGGACGAGAGGGGATTCGGAATGTCCTCTGTCCGTTTCATCTGCGGAACCCAGGATCTTCACAAGGAGCTTGAGGCTGCCATCTCCGACTTCTTCCACACAGAGGACACCATCCTCTACGCATCATGCTTCGATGCCAACGGTGGGGTGTTCGAGCCTCTGCTCACGGCTGACGACGCCATCATCTCAGATTCCCTGAACCACGCCTCCATCATCGACGGAGTGCGTCTTTGCAAGGCTGTCCGTTACCGTTACGCCAACGCTGATATGGCCGACCTTGAGCGTTGTCTCCAGGAGGCTCAGGCCCAGAGGTTCCGCATCATCTGCACCGATGGAGTCTTCTCAATGGATGGCAACGTCGCTCCGATGGACAAGATTTGCGAGCTGGCCGAGAAGTATGACGCCCTCGTGATGGTTGATGAGAGCCATTCCGCCGGCGTTGTCGGCAAGACCGGCCACGGAGTCGCGGAGCAATATGACTGCTATGGCCGCATTGACATATTCACAGGCACCCTCGGCAAGGCGTTCGGTGGCACCGTCGGCGGATTCACCACAGGCCGCAAGGAGATCATCGATATGCTCCGCCAGCGCTCCCGTCCGTATCTCTTCTCCAACTCTCTGCCGCCTATGATCGTGGCCGCCGGCATCGAGATGTTCAAGATGCTCAAGGAAAGCAACGAGCTTCACGACCGCCAGCAGGAGAACGTGAACTACTTCCGTGACAAGATGTTGGCCGCCGGCTTCGACATCAAGCCGACCCAGAGCGCCATCTGCGCCGTGATGCTCTACGATGCTCCTCTGTCCCAGAAGTTCGCCGCCAAGATGGCCGAGGAAGGAATATTCGTGACCGGCTTCTACTATCCGGTTGTCCCTAAGGGCCAGGCCCGCATCCGCGTCCAGCTCTCAGCCGCCCACAAGCGCGAGCACCTCGACAAAGCCATCGCCGCCTTCATCAAAGTCGGCAAGGAACTCGGTGTCATCAAATAACCTTTCTTTGAATATCCCGACGGTCTCCCTGAGCCTCCCTCGTCGCTTCGACAGGCTCAGCGACCAAAATCAAGGCGGTCCCTGAGCTTGTCGAAGGTCCGCCTTGTTTTGTGAAATATATTTGTAGGTTATAAAATTATTACCTATATTTGTCGGTGAGAAAACGATTAGAGGATGCCGACAATATTCTACTTCTTTGGCTTCAGATTTATGTTCTATGCCAATGATCACTGGCCTATTCACGTACACGTTGTGAAAGGTAACATCAGTGCCAAGTTTACTATATTCCCTGTTAGTCTGATAGAAAACAATGGCCTGAAGCCAACGGAGCTGAAAATGGTCGAAGCCGTGATAGAGGAGAATGTGGAAGTGATCGCGGAACATAGGAACCGCTTCTTCAATAAATTGAGTGATAAATGATTAATGTGACAGAAATATGGTTGACTGATTCCGCTGTGTGGATTCGTACAGAGGATGGAAGGGAGGCGAAAGAGCGTTTCTCTGACTATCCGAGGTTGAAATATGCCACAGAGGAACAGCGGTGTAATTTCGTGTCTGACGCGGACGGGATCCATTGGCCGGAATTGGACGAGGATCTTTGCTTTGAAAGTTTTTTCGACAAGAAAGACCAGACAATCCTTTATAGGATATTTATTGAACACCCCGAGCTTAACGCTTCTGCCATAGCCCGCCGTCTGGGAATATCCCAAAGCCTCTTTGCCCAGTATATCAGTGGCGCCAAGAAGCCTTCAGAAGCCCGCTTAAACCAAATTCTGGAACAAATCCGTGCCATTGGCCGTGATTTGTCCCAGATTTCAGCCTGAAGCCCCGGACGCTGAGCCAGTCGAAGCGCCCGGGGCTTTGATATAACGAAATATTACTCCGCGTAGAGCGAGATGATGTTTAGGATGACCTGAG
>ULRB01101838.1_pt1 | contig 10595 bp, 13 predicted proteins | sample 1955051 | NCBI WGS metagenome assembly ULRB01 (sample SAMEA4835671, study PRJEB28245) | human gut metagenome | biome: gut microbiome; material: fecal sample | place: Denmark | collected 2008 | reverse complement strand
TCGTCCACATGCTATCGGCATATCATCCTTGAAAATCACAATCGGCAACTCGCTGTCAAGTACCTCGAATCCGTATTGTTTCTGCAAAAACTTAAAGTTTCGCACTGCTTCGCTTCCATCATCATAACCAGAAACATTAAAGTTTTCGATTGCCTTATGTACTGCCGTGCCTCGTTTAGATGCATTATCCAACACGGCAGGTGGTACACTTGCATAATCGTTTCTATACTTTACGCCAAGAATCTGTGTGACACTTGGCAACATAAGCCCATCATACAGATATGTATGAGTTTCATCGAAATATTCAAGCGTACCGCCTTTAATGCTGAATGTTTCCATCATTTCACCGTGATGCGGATGGATGGTTTTACTTTTGAAATTTTGGCGTACAAGTCGTATACATCAGGATTTTCTTCTTTAAAAGTCTTGGTGTTAAACTTTTCTGTGTCATGCTCTGGAATAAATGCGATCTTCAGAAACTCGTTATCAATCTTTAATACGCCGTACTTCTGCATAGCATCAAGAATATCCTTCTTCATGCTGTCCTGCTGTTTCTTAATCTCTTTCGCCTGTTTCTCAAGGCTTACAATCTTCTCGCATACTTCTTTAGAAAAAGTAACGTCTGATCCTGTTCTTTCTATAATATTAGCCATTGTTTTCATCATCCTCATAATAGTCAAATTCTGTAAAATGATACTTTCCGATAACTCTTTTAATTGTCTTTTTGTTTGCTCCTGTAAGCATCAACAATGTTTTTTCAACATCTGAACCAATGCCAACATCACAAGTTTCAAGAACAGTTGCTCTTTTCTCTCCGAACTGCGTATCAACTAACACTTCGTCACCACTATTGATGTTTGAAAAAAACGGTGCATAGAACAGATATGTCTTGCCATTATCAGTGTGTTTACACGCTACATACTTAACGTAATTATTCATGATTTTCCGCCTTTCTCTGCTCCATGTTCTTTCCGATCAACTCACTTGCCTTCGACATCGGCATATCTTCCAGCTTTTCGATATTGTTCATCTTTAACAGCTTTATAAGATTCTCGCCTGTATAGATCTTGCTCAATACTACGATTTGTCTTGGTGATGCCTTGCGCTCAGTGCTGTTAGTTGCTTCATCATCGTTTCCGTCTGTGTCTTCTTCAGTTGCCATACCAAGAAATGCGCCCAATGAATAACGCTTGCGGTATGTGATCTCTGCGCCCTCGTCCTGTATCTTCGCACCTTCCTTTACTGTAAACGGATAAGTACTTGTTTCAAATACGTGACCGCTCTTGTGTACAAGAATGCACTTAACGCCACACACCCCGTTTTCATCAATGCCGATAGGCTGAAGTAATGCAAAGTTCTTATTTTCTTTGATTTTGTTTAAAATATTGTCTAGTGGCACATAATCAAATGCCTTTCGCATCCATTCCCCTGTGTTCCTGTTCTTCACTGAATAGTTGACCTGTGCGGACTTTTCAAGTCCTTTCAATTGGTTGACTAATTCAATCAAATCTGTTGCGATTTCTGGTGTAATGTTTTCAAATCCTTTCATTTTTCTTGTTTTCCTTTCTTTTTGAAACATCAATTTCGTACTGTTTAATAATTTTTCTTAATTCTTCTGCTTGCCCTCTTTTTACGATTTCTGCTACGATATCTAACATTTTTTTCAGCTCCCAATAATCAAATTCGCATATTCATATCCAAACACTTTGCGAAAAACTTTGACAAGCTCTGTAGAAGGATTATGCGTTCCTTGCTCAATACAAGCATAATGGCTCGTTGATATTCCAAGCATTTCTGCAACGTCCTTCTGAGTAAAACCCTTTGAAATTCTGAATGCTTTCAATTCTGCTCTTTTCATTTCGTGCCCCCTTTCATGCATTACATTATAAACCCTTGTAATCAAATTGTAACTATTTTTCATCAAATGATGATTATTTTTTATTGTTTCAAATAGCAACCATATGTTATCATCGAAATATAAACTTTTTAGGTGGTGTAAAGAATAATGATCAACAATAAATCAATCGGAAGGAAACTCAAAGAACTACGCATCTCCCGTGACCTTAAACAGTCTGAGCTTGCTGAACTTGTCGGGCTTTCTCGCCCTGCCATATCAAATATTGAGTCTGGAAAGCGGTCTTTAACCCTTTCAACTCTGAAACGTTTTTGCGAGGTTTACGGTATCGACATTTCATATTTTGGCATTGATACGTCAAGCTATGATGAAACAACAGACCTCACACTGCGCATCGAGTCTCTGTTTCACGATCTTCCTGAACCTGAGAAGGATGAACTGTATCTGAAGATAATGAAACTGTACCTCGACAGCAAGAATGTTTCTGATTGAAACCATCTGTCGAAAAAAAAGAGTTGTCTAACTCATACTCAATTTTGAGATCTTCCTGTTCAGCATAAAGATTAAACAGCAAAGAATAGAAACTTTCAGCGTCCATATGCTCACCGCCTTTCAATGGCTAGTATGGACTGCTTTTTTTATTTTCAATCAATCGGAGGTATTTTTTATGAGAAAAAAAATGCGAGTGGCAGGATATGCTCGTGTTTCAACAGATGAACAAAAAAAAATATGGCTACTCAATACAGGCACAGACTGAAGAAATAACGCAATGGTGCAACGACAACGATCATGCCCTGCAACATATCTACATTGACGAAGGCTACTCAGCAAGCACCATGAAGCGCCCACAACTGCAAGCCATGCTGTCAAATCTGAAAAATCTTGACGCAATCGCTTTTACACGCCTTGACCGTCTTTCACGTAACGTTCTTGAAGCTAATAAGATGCTTGAACTTCTTCAACAAAACAATGTCGCCATGATTTCCATATGTGAGGACGATATAAACACGTCCACTGCGAACGGATTGTTCATGTTCAACCTAAAAGTCAACCTTGCAGAACATGAATTAAAAAAAGGCTCTGAACGCATCAAAGCCGTATTTGAATACAAAGTCGCACAAGGTCAACCTATAACTGGGAACGTTCCTTTTGGTTACAGGATTGCCACAGAAAACGGCAATAAACGCATTGCAATTGATGAATCCAAAGCACCAATCGTAAAAGACATTTTCGAATCATTTCTCCTGCATCAATCAGTCCATTACACTGTCGAATACGTCAACCAGAAATACGGACTGTCTCGACCTTACATGTCCTACATGCACATATTAAAGAATGAATTTTATGCAGGATCATATCGTGGAAACTCCAACTACGCCGAGCCATACATCACGAAAGACACATACAATGCCGTTCAGACCGCATTACAAGCCAATATACGCACAGGAATACAACGCCATGTATATTTATTCACTGGGCTGTTAAGATGCCCAGAATGCCGTTCTAAGCTTGTTGGAGTGAGCCATCCAAAAGGTGGCAAACGATATTATTACTATAGATGCAACAATGCCCACTCAGTGCATACCTGCACCCACAAAAAGCACTATGCGGAACTGGCAACAGAAAAATATCTGCTGTCTAATCTTGATGACCTGCTTAAAGATCATATAGCAACAATATCAAGCATCACATCTGAAACAAAAGACACAACCGAAAAGGAATTAAAAGAACTAAGAAAAGAACTTGATAATCTGAATTATATCTTCATCAAAAAGCGTATGCCTGTAAGTACCTATGAGCGCCTATATGCAGAAACGGAAGACAAAATAAAAAGGCTTGAATCTTTCAAGCCTCAAAGCACTGATCATCTTAACCAGTTTTTGAACAGCGGTTGGCGCTCAATATATGATAACCTCACACGTGAGAACAAGCGCACCCTGTGGCGAAATGTTCTTGATTCTGTCCATGTTTCACCTGATGGAATAGAAGTTTTCTTCAAGTAAAAAGCAGACATTTCTGCCTGCCCTTTACTAGGAGAATTTATGACCAATGTAAGCCACATCTATAATATACATCAATCAATCACCGAATGCAATCGGTGATTTTTTCTTTACTAAGATATGCTAACCTGTAGGCTATGACAAGTTAGTATAGAATTTTTCAAATAAAAAAACAGCCCGCCGAAAGCTTCGACAGGCTGAGAAAGGAATGCAGTGAACATGAAACACTGCACTAATAGTATATCATGATTTATTCAATCTGTAAAACTTTTTTACGCCGTTCTTTGCCAAATGTAGACGGCTATGTAGGGTGGCATGTTGTTGTGCGGTTGACCTCCACCGTCTGTGCTGATTCTATAACTCCACTGAGGTCCAGAAGTTATTGTGAGCACTTCGTTGTTGTTTGCAACACCTTTTTTAGAACTTGAGGCATTTCCTAAGTTGTCACCTGTGATCCCGCCATTACGCCAGTTATCGTGATTGCCAGGAACCGCTTCTGGAATACTACCAATTGTATAATTCGGGATTTCGCTTTTTGTCAGCGTGTGTGTTGCTTCACCACCAGTTGCTCCAGCTTTATACATATCTCCTGCACTTAGCAGAAATTTGTCCTTTATCTGCACCCATGAACCACCGAACATAGTTGCTGGACTTGTGGTGTTCACGCTCATATAAATACTGCCTACTGGGTACACCATATCAAAAACAGTTTTGCCATTTATCTCCAAACTTTCATCGTTTTTAGGGAAACAATTTACGCCGAAACTGTTTTTTTGAGTATCTATATATGCAATCGGAATCCCCCTCGGAAGAATCAGATTGTATGTTGTATTACCTAGTCTGTCTGCAACATTGACCTGTACGTTCCATTCAAACTCGTTATCAGCTGTGAAATTCGTATCGGTGTTATCCTGAATTGTCGTGTAAGTACTGAATGTACTGTTTGCAACCTTCTTCGTGCGGTACTTAATCGTTACCTCATTTTTTCCGCCTATTGATGAATAATTCGCATTGACATTCAAGATGGTTTCTGAATAATAATTGCTCTTTCGGTTCAGCTTGATGATTGCACTTGGCAATATCCAGTCGTACACAAGCACCGTGATCTCACTGATGCCCTCGTTTCCCCTTGAATCCGTCAATTTAACGGTCGCTTTTGCATCGGATGATATATTTACCACACCGACATTGATTGTGCCTGTAGAGCCACTTAAAGTGCCTGTATAAGCATTTCCATTTACTACGGCAGTAATTGTTTTTAAAGTGGCACTGTTTAATGCCTGCGCATTGTTTACGCTGATTTTCAATGTCGAGTTATTCCTGATAATGTACTGATTGTTTTCTGTGATTGCAACCGTTTTAGAATTTGAATCCTCATATTCAACATTAAATGTAGGATTAGAATTCACAACGTGCGCAATGATTGTACAGCTTGACGTACCTATAACCGCACTGCCACTATACGTTGTGACAGCAATTTCTCCAGTCATGCTATTGCTGTTTGGCATTTGTGCATACAAACTCGATGCGATATTGTCCGTATCCAACGAAATATTATCCGTTACACCAGTGCCGATAGTATAACTATATGAACCAAGCTTCAGCACCACTGTATGTGTAAATACTGATGATTTTCGGTTCATATGCACAACAATAGTATCGCCGATATTAAAGTTTGGAGAATTGTTCGGCCATGTGTTCAAGCTTGGCTTTGATGCTCTGCCAATGTCTGGAAGGCTCCAACTGCCAGAACCTTTGCAGTTTACGCTCGTAACATAAATTGCACACTCTGCATATGCACTGAATGACTTTGAACCGTTGGTATCATGACCGATTGCAAGCTCTCCAGATGCCACAACCGTACCAGTGTATAACTTAACTCTTGTGTTTGACTGATAAACTGTAGTTCCATTTATAACGCACTTGAAAGGGCCTGCCATGTACCAATAACCCGACTTAATTCCTGCACCCTTTAATGTCCATGTGATAACAGACTGATTGTTGACGATGTTTTGGTTTTTCAACATCCAGTCGAACTGTAGGCACGCGCCTTCGTATGCTGATGTCTTAAATGTTCCTGATGTTGCCATATTATACTCCTACTATACCGATGCCGTCATTTGTAACAGTATCGCCATCTTTAACAGTGATTGGAATAAACCTTGCCTTGTTGCACAACGTGATCTCTTCCTCAATAACAGATTTTTTCTGGTGGAACTCGTCTCCTGATACCCAGAATGTTTTAGCCCCTGTGCGATCATATCCTGCGAAACCAACTGAATTATTGACGACCAGATATGAGCCATCAAGGCCATACATGATTAGTCCGTTTTTGTCAAGGTTTGCAATTAGATTGTTTGCTTCATCGTATACCTCAATCTGTCCGTTCTGATTAAGGTTAGAACCAAGTTTTAATGTTCCACCCTTGATCATGTCAGCGACTAAATTTATAACGTTGATATGTTGCATATTCAGCACATTATCAATCGTCCAAGCACTCTCGAATGTTCCATTGATTCCAGTGCTTGAAAATGCAATACCACCACTATTTATCATAATAACGTGGTGAGCTTCTTCTTTTGGTAATGCATCAACAACCAGAATCTTGTCTCCTTCATAAATAACATACGAACTGTCAAGCATACCAAGTATTGATTCCTGTGCATGCTGAATTGCATCTGAGAATACCACCTGTAAGTTCGCATTGTTTTGTTCCACACTTTGCTGAATTGTTGAGCTTACTGTTCCCATAAGACCAGATACTTTCTGCTTAAAATTTCCAAATTCAAGCTCCGTATACTTGCTTAAAATGCAATCATAGTCATACGAAATAACATGCGTCATGATGTCAATGCCCATCGGCTCGTCAATAACTTCGATTGTATCGCCTATGTCGGTCAGCTTTTCAACGTTTGCTTTTAAGGTGTAATTCACTTTTGGCGTGCAATTTTCATCAACATATGCCTGCCCCTGCGTTCTCAAATCCTCAACCAGTGCGTTATTGTATGCCACTTCATCAAGATTGCCGTCAGCATCTTTGTAAAGGTCTTGATCAATATTTTGGTTGAAAGACACGACTTTTGTAAATGGAATGTCATACTGCGTCTTGCTGTAAAGATAGACTTCATCCAACATCAATCCGTCTTTTCCAACTGGCATAAGTTTTGTCACAACATTATCCCAGTTTGCCGTGCATGTCATTTCCTTCAGATTCTTTTTGTATCGTACAGTCACACCGTTATCACGCCCGATGGTACTCATGATTTCGAACCTGTAATTGTCACGCACAAAGTGTCCGCCCCAACGCTCTAGAACCGTGCTAAAAGCGTCATACAGCGATGTTCTCACGCACCTGTATGAATCTACCATGGCAATATCAGAATACGTCTGAAATGGGCTAGGATTGTCCGTGGCTCTGTTCAGATGATCCATCGCATCATTGCAATTTTTGTCTACAACATAACTGTCTGCAATCACATAGTTTTCTGCATCATATGAGATATGCGGTGCTTTGATTGTGATCTTGTGTTTTGTCTTTTCTGGATTTTTAATGCGGAATGCCTGTGCGCCCTGTGGCGTATCTGCAACGATGATTCTATTTGCTGTCAGAATATCAACATATGATATGTCTGCCTCAATATTCAGATAGAATTTTCCGTTGTCCTCTTTATGTACTTTTGCCTTAAATGGTCGGATAACCGCATCACCATTTGATGTAAATGTTCTATCGTTAGGAGAAAATACTCTGATCATTTAGCCCCTCCTTTCTTAGCATGTTATTATGCCGTTCTCTTCCACATGTAAACGGCTAAATATGGTGGCGTATTGCTATGTTTTTTCCCTATGCCTGCATCTCCAGTTGCGTTGCCATCTTCGTTTTTAGTTGCCTTTATGTTAGGCACGATATTACTATATTCCTCATTAATTATATTCTTAGCACCCATATTAGTGTTTATCTTAACAGCGTTTTTGTTGACAACCAAAGTATAGTCGTTTGTATCATGATGATGCTCAGGCATTTCGTCAATGGTTAATTGATGAAAGTATTGACCACCTGTTTCCCCGCCTGCAAAGTTTGGGTCTCCACGCCCAAGATCGCCATATTCTCCATTAGAGTTTGCCTCCGTATTTGTTCCTGCACCAATTAGGAAACGTCCTTTCAGCCTTTCCCACGTTCCGCCAAACAGTGTTGATGGTTCAGTGCTGTTTACGCTCATATAAATAGAGCCAATTGGATACGTCCTGTCAAGTAAGTTTTCAATGCTTCCAGTTTCACCATTCTTTACAGAAAAGTTTGATGTTGTTCCATCATTATATGTAATCGTGTATGTATCTAATAATCCAATTGTTGATGTCTTTGCAATTGATATAATGCCTTTTCCGTTGCTTACTGTAAATGATTTTTTAGTCCCATCTGTAAGTGTGATTTCGTAAGTATCAGTCAGCCCGCTTGTGCTAGTTTTTTTGATTCCCTCGATGCTCTGCCCTTTCTGACCTTTAAGCATCAATGTTTTCACGATTGGTTTTATAAAATATCCGCTCATCTTATCACATCGCTTTCTATTTTAAGTGCTCCATCTTTAATTAGTCTATTTAATTCTTCATTAATTCTATTTTCGATATATGCTTCCGTATCCGCTACATATTCAACAGATATTTCGTTTTCTGATGTCAGCACGGTTGTAGGATAATTTGTGTGAATTGCCTTTAATTGCTCACTATCAACTGGAGCGGTGATTACTTGCTCCACATACTCTTCGTATTCATTATTTTCCCCAACAGACAAACAATATTTCAGCCCACTTTTCCATGTAAGCATATTCTTAAATCCTTTTACATTACTTAAAATTTTTGCAGAAACTTTTGTCTTCCCTTTATCAATAGCAAACCATACATCTTCATCATTTTCGTCTGTAAACTTGATATTCCCGCCTTCGCTCAATTCTCCGTTGGTAATAAGTGTAAATAGCGTACCAGCTTTTGCTTCAAATGGAACGAATTGATAATCAATTTTTTCTTTAAGAATATTCTTCCCTGTAATTATGATTTTTCCTGTTCCAGATAATGTCTTTATTGGAAGGTTCGAAGAATCATTTATAATGATAGTTTTTCCTAATGCTTTTTTTATTATTGCAGGAGCTTTATTCCCTATATCTTCCTTTAGTTTGCTTACATCAGTCACAACATTTGCTACAGAATCAGCACTTGCTTTAGCTTCTTTTGCACTGTTAGATGCATTTGTTTCTGACTGCTTTGCATTGGTTTCAGATTCCTTTGCCTTTGTAGCTGATGCACTTGCTTCTGTAGCCTTAGATGTTGCAGTATCTGCACTTGTACTTGCACTGCTTGCACTCTCTTGTGCACTTGTAGCACTCTGACTTGCATTTGTTGCTGACTGTGCTGATGCACTTGCACTTTCGCTTGCATTTGTTGCTGACTGTGCTGATGCACTTGCACTTGTACTTGCACTAGTTGCAGTCTTACTTGCACTGGTTGCAGACGCTTCTAATGTGCGGATATTTTCAAACTCTTTGCCGAGGATTGCTGTAGTCTCAAGTGTTTCGCCATTATCAAGAGTAAACAGTAGTGAGTAGTCGTCACGCAGTTCAACAGACCTAATGCAAGCACCTCGCTCGCCTTTTTCACCACGGATTGACGAAGTATTGAAATGCATCCCATTTTCTAGTGTGATAGTTAAAGTATAATCATCATTCATCTGAATATTTGAAATACCGTAACCTGTATCGCCTTTTTCGCCTTTCAGCATCAATGTTTTCACTCTATAATATCTGCTCATCTTGTCACGTCACTTTCTATCTTTAAAGCTCCATTAAGGATAGTAAATACATCACCATTAAGTTCGATTTGCAGGTCATAATAATACATCCCTGTTTCAAGATTTTTGGTGTCCTCTGGTGCAATACGAACAATGTAATACAGCTTTGTGCCGTCCTGCTTTGAAAAATTGATTCCTTTTTCTAGTTCCTTATGGATCACTACATCATCATCATCATAATTCGTTTTGCATGTAAAATCTGCCTTTTCTAATTTCTGCGGTGCTTCGTCAAACTCAACTAAAAACGCAAAGCTCAACGTATCACCCCTAATAACTTCAAAATTTGCTTTCATTATATCCACCTCGAATAATTTTCAAACGCAATATATGTTAATGCTCCATCCCATGACACGGAATTAGGCCCAACTTTAAGAACGAACTTGTCATAATTGCCGACAACGTATCTGTTCATCAGTACATCATCATTGTATGCCTCAAGCCTTTCCGTGTCTATTGTGATGGAATTTGTCGTACTCAAATCAATACGGAATAACTGCACGCCATTCAACGACAGATTGATAATCCCTGTTCCTTTGATATGAATAACTGGCTTTGATACATAATTGCCGTTATTTCTAACTGTGATAGCACTTGTCGGATTGCTGAACGCCTTCAGTTTCTCGATATTGCTGTATTTGAATGGTTGTACATGGTACGTGATCTCAGCCGTTCTGAACCTCATAAGTCGTTCATAATCAATCGCATCTAGAATATCGTACAAGTAGTATTTTTCTAGCTCATTTGAAAACGTGACCATTCCGCTTGAGTTAAAAAACGTAATAATATCATCAATATCATAATCGCCAAACAGACCGATTTTCATTTTTTTGTCATAAGCCGAATATCCAAGCCTTGTGATCACATCACCATCACGCCCGTCTATCTGCTCAATGCTTGTACGCAT
>ULRB01017446.1_pt1 | contig 10624 bp, 13 predicted proteins | sample 1955051 | NCBI WGS metagenome assembly ULRB01 (sample SAMEA4835671, study PRJEB28245) | human gut metagenome | biome: gut microbiome; material: fecal sample | place: Denmark | collected 2008 | reverse complement strand
CAGGCACTTAAGTACGGAAAAGAAGTCGGCAAGCTTGATGGTATCAAAATCCCGTGCGAAGCAACTGTCCGCAGCGTGATGGAGCAGATAAACCTGATTCATAAACCCAAACGAAAGCCCAACGGAATCACCAAAGCAGACCATGAAGCTCGTAAATCAGACGATCTTCTGAAACGTGATTTTACAGCAGATGCACCTTTGAAAAAATGCGTTACAGACATTACTGAAATCAAGGCAAAAGACGGAAAGCTGTATGTTTCGGCGATTTTTGATTGCTATGACCTGATGCCAAATGGTCTTGCCATGGCAGACCATATGCGAGCTGAACTATGCTGCGAAACACTGAAAAATGCGAGCTTGCAGTATCCTGATATTTGCGGAGCAATTATACATTCCGATTGGGGTAGTCAGTATACAAGTTCTGCGTACAGAGCTGCTATACAAAAATATGGCATCGTCCAGAGCATGAACAGTGCTGGAGGAAGATGCCATGATAATGCAAGATGTGAAAGTATATGGGCAAGAATGAAGGAGGAGTTGTTTTATAACAGGGGCAGAAGATCCGAAAATTATACGATTGAAGCATTAAAAACGATGGTCTGGCGATATTTCATGAGCTGCTGGAGCAACCGCAGAATCTGCTCGGCGATCGGTGCTATCCCACCAGCTGTAAAACGGCGTAGGTTATATTCTGCTTTGACTATCGCTGCTTAACTTCATAATCCTTGCTGTTAATGTGTCAAGTGTTATTGACAATTTAAATGTACCATCAGAATTAATCTTTGTCAACATCAGCTTGCAGTCCTTTCATTCATGAACAAAAGTTCATCTGTAGATATTTTCAATGCTTTTGCAAGTATTACTACCAAAGGAGAAGACGGTGTGTATCTGTCGTTCTATAATCGCGAAATGCCCGGCTGAGATATTTTTGTCATTTCTGCAAGCTTTGACTGACTGATTCCAAGCTCTTCATGACGTTTCTTTACTTTGTTACCTAATGTCATAATATCAGTCCTCCTTAAAACAACGTGAGCTGCTGTTGATTATTATTTCATTCATAAAATTTTCCTCCTTTATGTTTACTTTTCAAGATCCTTGTGATACAATTATCATAGGTTTAACTATACCCTTGTGTATAACCGTCAATTATATTATAACTCCCATTTGTGAGCTTGTCAATAGGTTTCGCTCCCAAACGTGAATTTTTTTAGTATTTTGCACAGAAAGGTCGGATTTATATTGAGCATAATAAACAATCTTTTATTGTTACTTGAAGAAAAAAGGCTAAAACAGTCAGATCTATGTGATGCAATAGGAATAAGTTCAAGCACAATGACCAACTGGAAAAACAGAGGAACGGATCCTCCATCGAAGCATATCATTCCCATTTGTGAGTTCCTTAATGTATCTCCTTATATTCTTCTTACAGGCAAAGAAAAAAGCTCACCAACGTTCGAGTTAAACGCTGACGAGCACGAACTTCTTCAATATTTCAAAAAGCTTTCTGATAAATCCAAAGGAATAGTTCTCGGCAGAGCTGAACAGCTTGCAGAGCTTGAAGCTCCTGCTGTCAATGAGCCTGAGCCGGAAGAAGATAAAGAAATTGAGACAATTTTCATAGAGTACTCGACACTCAGGGTTTCTGCCGGAACTGGCGAACCGCTCATAGATGATACATACCCTGAATTTATTGAAGTTAAGCGAAGCGAATTAACAGAAGAAGCGAATTTCGCTGTAAAAATAAACGGTAACAGTATGCTTCCACATTATAAAAATAATGACATTGTTCTTGTTCGTTCTCAACCTGAGGTAGCAGTAGGTGAAATCGGCATTTTTACAATTGACGGAGAAGGATACATAAAAGAACGTGGGGAAAACAGGCTGATTTCTCTCAACCCTGAGTATGATGACATCTATTTTAAAGAAGGACAGGACATCAGATGCAAAGGTTTGGTTATCGGTACACTTGAAGATGAAGATTTTGTTTAATCTCACAATATATAACAAAAAACATTAATTTTCGACAAATTAATGTTTTTTTACACTTGAAAACGCACCACTTACATGGTAAAATGAAATTATAAGTATTAATATTAATAGGGGTGCATTGTATTATGAAAAAATATCTATCAATTTTATGTGTAATAACGTTTTTATGCAGTAGCGTTTCTTGTACACAAAATGATGATTCCTCATCAGAAACATGTTCTGTTATTGAAACAACAGCAGAATCAACAACAGAAAAAGTAAGTACTGAACCTAAAACTGAACCAACTACTGAATGTCAGACAGAAAAATCTACTGAAGTTATGACAGAAGAAACTACCCAAATAATTGCTGAACTTACAACAGAAACTCAAACAGAAGAAATTATAACAACACAAGCAGAAATAAATTCATATGTATTGAATAATAATACCATGAAATTTCATACCCAAAATTGTCCTAGCTCTAAAGGATATAAGCGAAGAAAATCGTGAATGCTATGAAGGAACGAAGGATGAATTAATTAGTAAGGGATATGATCCTTGTAAGCGTTGTAATCCAAGATAGGAGGTAATTATGAAATTTGGTATTCGCAAATCTTCATGGAAAAAAAGTTTTAAAGCGAGGACAACAGGAAAAGCAAAAAGAAAATTAAAAAAAGCTTTAATTCCCGGTTATGGGAAAAAAGGAAGAGGCTTGCTCCACCCTAAAAAAGCAGTTTATAATAAAATTTATAATAAAACTTCATTTAGTTTTTGGGATATATTTAAAAGGAAATAAATATAATTATCATACTTATTAATCTCTAAATTCTTTATATACTAATTGTATAAAAACAACCTACGAACTGGTTTGCAACCCTATTAAAAAAAGTTCGCAGGTTCGCAGCCTGTTTTTCACGTTATTTTTTTGTTGGCTTTATTTACTATTTAAAAGACATTTAAATTTTTAAAAAGTTAAAAACGACTAAATATAGCCTTTTAAAGACTTATTATAAATTGTTAAATTTTTATTTAAACGCTATTTAAACAAAAATTACATAAAAGAATAATCACGCTGATTTTGTGGAAAAATCCTTAAAATCGGCGTGATTTTTTTGACACTTCATATTTTGTTAATTTTCAGTTTTTCCATTTTTTATACTTGATTATCGGCTATTTACCGTTGTTTCTAATCATATTAAAAGCTTTTTACGCCTTTTCCCACATTTTCTATATTTTGTATTTTGCTTGTCAAATAACAACTGCTGAAAAACTTGAAAAAAATCTTGGAATATGCTATAATATTTTCATAATATATTTAGGAGGTTGCACTTATGAAAAAGAACATTACTTCAACTATAGAATATATAGGAGTTGACGATAAATCTATTGACCTTTTTGAAAGTCAATATATTGTACCAAATGGAATTTCTTATAATTCTTATATCATTAAAGATGAAAAAACGGCTGTAATGGATACAGTTGATACAAGAAAAGCTGATGAATGGCTGGCTAATCTTAAATCCGCACTCAATGGCAAAGCACCTGATTATCTTGTAATTTCTCACGTTGAACCTGACCATGCAGGCTGTGTTGAGCTTTTCACCAGAACTTATCCTGATGCAAAGCTTATCGGAAATGCAAAAACATTTACTATGATAAAACAGTTCTTCAACGGAATTGAACTTACTGACAAAACCGTAACAGTCAAGGAAGGAGATACAGTTTCTTTAGGTTCACATACTCTTACATTTATTATGGCTCCTATGATTCATTGGCCGGAGGTAATGGTTACTTATGAATCATCTGAAAAGGTACTTTTTTCTGCTGACGCTTTCGGAAAATTCGGTGCAATTGATACTAATGAGGACTGGGACTGTGAGGCAAGACGATATTATATCAATATTGTAGGAAAGTATGGAGTTCAGGTGCAGGCTCTTTTGAAAAAAGCTGCTGCACTTGATATTCAGATTATTTGTCCTTTGCATGGACCTGTTTTATCAGAAAATCTTGGACATTATATTGAAAAGTATAATATCTGGAGCAGCTACGCTCCTGAAAACAAGGGGATATTTATTGCTTACGCTTCAATTCATGGAAATACTGGAAAAGCAGCCGAACAACTTGCAGAAATTTTGAAGTCCAAAACTAATGACAAGGTTTCCGTTGCTGATTTGGCAAGAGATGATATGGCTGAATGTGTTGAGGACGCTTTCAGGTATGACCGACTTGTTGTGGCTTCTGCAACATATGATGGTGGATTATTTCCTTGTATGGAAAGTTTTATTGCACACCTTAAAGCTAAAAATTATCAGAATCGTACAGTTGGTTTGATTGAAAACGGTACATGGGCAGCAACTGCTGCAAAGAAAATGAAAGCAGAGTTTGAAGGAATGAAAAACATCTCAATTTGTGAAAACATTGTTTCAATTAAGTCAACATTAAATGAAGCATCAAGGGCTGAACTTGTTAAGCTTGCAGATGAACTTGTTTCAAAATAGATAACTTGCTGATAAAGCATTTGATGTGTTGCCTTAAAGCGGTTTTGAAATATTTCTTATAACAAGTTTTTATATTTTATATCAACATGAAATGAGGATAATGATGCAAAAGATTATATATTTAAGCCAGATTAAAGATTATGTTGAGTATATGGACCGTTCAATAATTGATTATATCGCTGAAGGACAGGTTGAAACTTACGAGAGCTTTAATAATCACAGTATTGTGGCATTTGATTGGCAGGATATTTCGGATGATACATCTAAACCCTCACAAATACTTATTTATGTTGATAATAACGATATATTTTTTATTTGTGAAAATGAGTCGGCATATAAAACAGCCTCTCAGCATTTTGTAGATGCTGAAACGAGTGAATTTGCAATGTATTTATTTTTCAAAAGTATGCTTAAAGGGGCAGCCAAATATCTGGATTTGCTTGAAGAAAAGGTTTCCTTTCTTGATGATGAAGTTTCAAATGGAACGGAATCAGGGCTGAGAGATAAAATAATTAATACACGCTTAAAAATAAATCGTGCAAAAAGATATTATCAGCAGCTTGATTTCCTTTTCAGTGAGATTTGTGATAATGATAATATGCTTATTACTGACAACTGCCTTAGATACTTTGAAATACTGCGAAACCGAACAGTCAGATTTTCGTCCCAATCAATGTATCTTTGGGAATATATAAATCAGGTTCGTGAATCATATCAGGCACAAATCGGTATAGAACAAAATAATGTCATGAAAGTTTTTACAATGGTTACTTCCATTTTTCTTCCGCTTACACTTATTGCCGGTTGGTATGGAATGAATTTGCGAATGCCTGAATTCAAATGGAAATATGGATATTTGTTTATAATTGCGACATGCTTTCTTGTGAGCATTATATGGTTTGTTTGGTTTAAGAAAAAGAAATGGCTTTGAATATTAATGAATGTAAATTACTGCATACTATTTATAATGCAAATCAGCAAAAAATAATACTTGACAAATGTGTAAAAATATGATAAAATATCATTGCCGCATATGTTGGGCTTTAAAGTTATGCTTTTGCGTACGCCTTGCATAGCGAGTTTATTGAAAAGGCAGGTGCCAGAAAATGTACGCAGTTATTGAAACAGGCGGTAAACAGTATCAGGTAAATGAGGGTGACGTTATTTTTATCGAAAAGCTCGCAGCAGAAGCTGACCAGACAGTCGTAATCGACAAGGTTGTTGCTGTTGGTGCTGATGACGGTATTAAAATCGGTACTCCATATGTAAACGGTGCTACTGTTGAAGCTAAGGTTATTAAGAACGGCAAGGCTAAGAAAATTACTGTCTTCACTTACAAGCCAAAGAAGGGCGAGAAGAGAAAGATGGGTCACAGACAGCCTTATACACAGGTTAGAATTGAATCTATCAAGGCTTAATTAATGATTATTGCCGAATTTCTCAGGTCCGGGAAAATGTGGACAGGCTTCAGGATTAAAGGCCATGCAGGTTTTGCGGAAAGTGGGCATGATATTGTTTGTGCAAGCGTTTCTTCAGCCGTACAGCTTTCTGTAAATAACATTACTGAGATTTTTAAAATTGATGCTGATACATCAGTTAGAGAAAATAATATTGCATTTAATGTAATAAACAGCAATGATATTTCAGACGGCATTATTGCAGGTCTTAAATTACATCTTGAATTTCTTTCACAGGATTTTCCGAAAACAATTAAAATTAATACTTTGGAGGTGTAAGTATGTTAAGAATTAGTATGCAGTTCTTCGCTCATAAAAAGGGTGTTGGTTCTACTAAGAACGGTCGTGATTCTGAGTCTAAAAGACTTGGTGTTAAAAGAGGTGACGGTCAGTTTGTAAAGGCTGGCAATATCATCGTTCGTCAGCGTGGTACACATATTCATCCTGGTAACGGCGTTGGTATCGGTTCTGATGATACAATATTTGCAACTGTAAGCGGAAAAGTTAAATTTGAACGCTTTGGTCGTGATCGTAAGAAGGTTTCTGTTTACGCAGATTAATTTACGGTGACTTTATGCAGCATAAATCCCGAGCTTATGCTTGGGATTTTTTATTAGGACATGTTGTGTATTTTAATATAAATAAGCAAATAATAAACAGAACAGTATTTACGATATTGTTTTGATATTATTTTACATCACTATATCCACAGAATAGAAAACCTATGAGGTGCATTATGTTTGTAGATAAAGCGAAAATAAAAATTAAAGCCGGTGACGGCGGAGATGGTGCTGTATCATTTCATCGTGAAAAATATGTGGCAGCAGGTGGGCCTGACGGCGGTGACGGCGGTAAAGGCGGAGATATAGTTTTTCAGGTTGATGATAATTTCTCCACTTTAATTGACTTTCGATATAAGAGAAAGTACTTTGCTGAAAAGGGTCAGAACGGCAGTTCAAGAAACTGTACAGGACGCAGTGCAGATCCTCTTATCATAAAAGTTCCGAGAGGCACTCTTATAAAAGACGCCGCAACAGGAAGAATTATGGCTGATATGTCAACTGACGAACCATGTGTTGTCGCAAAAGGTGGCAGAGGCGGTAAGGGAAATGTCAACTTTGCTACTTCAACAAGACAAATCCCTAAATTTGCAAAGCCAGGTTATCCGGGTGAGGAATTTGAGGTCACTCTTGAACTGAAACTCCTTGCCGATGTAGGACTTGTCGGCTTTCCAAATGTAGGAAAATCCACACTTATATCTGTTGTAAGTGCCGCAAAGCCTAAAATTGCAAATTACCATTTTACAACATTAACTCCTGTTTTGGGTGTTGTAAAAGTTGCTGAGGAAAAGTCCTTTGTTATGGCAGATATTCCGGGACTTATCGAAGGTGCAAGCGATGGTGTGGGTCTTGGACATGAATTTTTGCGCCATGTTGAAAGATGCCGTCTTATTCTGCATGTTCTCGACGTTTCAGGCATTGAGGGACGCAATCCTGCTGAGGATTTTGAAATAATTAATAAGGAGCTTTCAAATTTCAGCGAGGATTTAGCCGAATGTCCGCAGATTGTTGCTGCAAATAAAGCTGATATGGCAACTGATGAGCAGATAAATGCCTTAAAAGAGTATATAGAAGCTAAGGGAATACCGTTTTATTGTATTTCAGCAGCTACAACACAAGGCGTTTCAGAGCTTATTCAAAAGGTTTCTGAGGTGTTGGATACACTTCCGCCAATAAGAAAATATGAAGCAGAACCTATGCCGCAGCAGGAATTTGACGAAAAGGCAGGACTTAATGAGAAATTTGAAATTGAAGTTGAGGACAATGTATATTATGTTGATGCAAATTGGATTGAACCGATTATGCGTACTATTGATATAGATGACTACTCATCACTTCAATATTTCCAGAGAGTTCTCAGAAACAGCGGCATAATTGACAAACTTGAAGAAATGGGAATAAACGAGGGTGATACAGTTAATATCCTCGGTTTTGAATTTGATTATATTAGATAAAATGAATGAAAAAATAAGTGAGCGTGAGGCTAATCAGTACAGTCCGCTTTCCCTTGCATTTTTGGGAGATGGCGTTTATGACCTGCTGGTAAGAGAGCTTTTGATGCTTGAGGCAAATATGCCTGTTTCAAAGCTCCATTCAAAAAAAATAAAGCTGGTTTGTGCGGAATTTCAATCTAATGCTTATGACACTGTTCTTCCTATTTTGAACGAAAAAGAAGCAGCTGTGCTGAAAAGAGGACGCAATGCAACTGGAAATAATGTTCCTAAACATGCAAATACTGCTGAATATCGAAAGGCAACCGCATTGGAAAGCCTTTTCGGCTATTTGCATTTAACAGGTCAGAAAGACCGTATTAATCAGATATTTAAAATTATCAGCAGTCTTGACGCTCACGATAATATATCTGAAAATAGTTAATCAGGGGTGAAAAATAATGTCAGGACATTCAAAATGGAATAATATTAAACGTAAGAAAGAAGCCACCGACGCTGTTAAGGCTAAAATCTTTACTAAAATCGGACGTGAAATTACAGTTTGCGTTAAAGAGGGCGGACCTGATCCTAACAGTAACAGCAAGCTTCGTGACCTTATTGCAAAAGCTAAGTCAAATAATGTTCCGAATGATAATATTGAAAGAGTCATTAAAAAGGCGGCAGGCGGTGATGACAAGAATAATTACGAGACAATGATTTATGAGGGTTACGGCCCTAATGGCGTTGCAGTAATTGTTGAGTGCCTTACAGATAATAAAAACAGAACAGCAGGTGATGTACGTCATTATTTCGATAAGTTTGGCGGAAATCTTGGTACAACAGGCTGTGTTTCGTTTATGTTTACTAAAAAAGGTATTGTTATCCTTGAAAATACAGGACTTGACGAGGATACAGTTATGGAAGACTGCTTTGAATTTGGCGGTGATGACCTTTCTGTTAATGATGATACAATTATTATTGAGTGTGCACCTGAAAATCTTCATGCACTAAGAGAAGGTCTTGCTTCAAAGGGATATAATATTTTATCTGCTGAAACCGAACAAATTCCTGCTACATATACAACTCTTACAGATGAGGAACACATCAAAAAGATGAATCTTCTGCTTGAGCATCTTGAAGATAATGATGATGTTCAGAATGTATATCATAACTGGGAAATAAATGAATAAAGACAATACCATAATGGACGATATATTGCCTAAATATTAATGTTTTAAGAGGTTACTTTTGATAATTTCAAAGGTAACCTTTGAAATTGTTGATATAATGAAAATGCAGGAGAATTGTATGGAAATAAATTACTGCAAATCATGTCCAAGAAAATGCAGGGTAAACAGAATAAATGAAAAAGGATTTTGCGGTGAAAGCAGCATTATACGAGCAGCTAAAGCATGCCTGCACAAGTGGGAAGAACCTTGTATTTCAACAGGCAAAGGTGCAGGTGCGGTATTTTTTTCAGGCTGCAATATGAAATGCGTTTATTGTCAGAACTATAATATATCATCATGCGAACAAATCGGAATGCAGTTATCTGTAAGTCAACTTGCAGATATATTTTTAAGATTGCAAGACGCAGGTGCTGCAAATATTGACCTTGTTACTCCAACTCATTTTTCATATGAAATTATTAAAGCTCTGGATATGGTCAGACACAAATTAAAAATTCCCGTAATATATAATTGCGGCGGATATGAGCTTGTTTCAGTAATTCATGATCTGAATGGGTATGTAGATATTTATCTGCCTGACATTAAATACTACAGTGATGAAATTGCTTTTAAATATTCTTCCGTAAATAATTACTTTAAACATGCGTCTGAAGCTGTTATTGAGATGACAAATCAGCTTGGCAATTTAAAATACAGCGGAGATACTCTTATAAGAGGTACTATAATCAGACATCTTATTATACCCAACTGCAGAAAGGACTCTATTAAAATAATGGAATGGATTAATGATAATCTTGACAAAAATAAATTTCTTTTAAGCTTGATGAGTCAGTATACGCCAAATGAAACAGTAAAAAATTCTTTTTCTGAATTAAACAGACGTATAACCAAAATGGAATATAATTCTGTACTAAAAAAAGCTGCTGAATTTGAATTCAACGGCTTTTCACAGGACAAGTCTTCTGCTGCATCCGACTATACCCCTGATTTTAATCTTTCAGGACTTACAGGATAATTTTTCAGGCAGCACCGCACGAAATTCGTGCAGTGCTGCCCTTATTGCAATTCAAGGTAATCCTTCAATTTTGATATATAAACAGTTCCTATATTGCTTAAAATAACGTTTTTACGCTGGATATAACCAATTTCCATAATATCGGTCTTATCTGAAATCGGAATTGCTTTATAATCAGAGCCGTTAAGATTTCCGCAAATAATCCCCGAACAAAACGTATATCCGTTCAATCCTTTCATAAGATTAAGCATTGTTGAACGATCTAAAGCCTTAATAACTCTTGTATAATCCGATGTGTTGAAAATTTCTTCCGCAAAGTAAAATGAACTTTTATCTCCTTGTTCAAAGGTCAGACATGGGTAATTTTCCAGCTCATCTATGCTTACGGACTTTTTTTCTGCAAGAGGATGTCCTTTCCATATGTATGCGTACACATCACAGTCAACAAGATGATGAAATTCAAGATGATTTGTTTGTAGTATCTTCATAATAAATTTTCTGTTA
>ULRB01003610.1_pt1 | contig 10640 bp, 11 predicted proteins | sample 1955051 | NCBI WGS metagenome assembly ULRB01 (sample SAMEA4835671, study PRJEB28245) | human gut metagenome | biome: gut microbiome; material: fecal sample | place: Denmark | collected 2008 | reverse complement strand
CCGCCGTAAACAAGCGGATGATCGTTTTATTCTTCATACTCGGCGTCCTCCATCTCGTTCTCGCCGGGGTCAGCCGACGCCTCCGCCTCCATCATGCCCTCCGGCAGGGCGATGAGGCCGCTGGCGTATGCCTTCAGGAAGGCCGTCAGCTCCCGGTTGTCCATCTTCACCGCCTTGACCATGCGGACGATCTCCAGGTTTTCTTCCTCGGTGAGCTGCGCCTCCAGCTCCCGAAGGCGCTTCTGCTGGGCGGAAATCTTCTCCTTCGTCTTTTCAATGTCCTTGCGGATCTTCTCAACCGTTGCCATGTGTGCAAAACTCCTTTCCAAATCGTTCTCTCCAGGAATAGTTCCGCCCCAGGCCCTTGACTGTTTTCAGGTTTTTCCGGGCGTTGTCCTCCAGCGCCAGAGCACGGCGGAACAAATCGGGATGCTGCTCCCGCAGGGCGGTGATCTCGTCGGGTTTCATGCTGGGGCAGAAAAAACAGGACGATTTTCCCGGCTGGGGCAGCCCTGCCGCCTCGATCTGCCGGATGCAATCGTCCCGCGTCCATCCCCACTCCATCAGGGGATACCACTTGCTGTATTTTCGGTCGGCCAGGTCTCCCAGCAGGACCTTGTCGCTGCGGTAGCCCTCGCCTGCGTCGTAGCCGATGAACTTGACTACCCGCTTGCCCGCCGCCCACGCCTTTTGACAGGTTGGGTAATGGTTGCAGAACTTTTCCTGCGGCCCGATCTTGTGTTTCAGGGAACACCGCTTGAAGCCGTAGGCGATGGACGGAAGGCTGCAACTTTGCAGACATTCATCCTCCAGCGTCAGCCGTTTCCCGTCACGGGTGGTCTTATACACTCTGGTAATGGGAGGCATCCCGTGGTCCTTCAGCCAGGAATCCATCACATCCAGATAGGCGTAGGTGTGGGGATGCTCCGCTCCCGTATCCGCAAAGAGGATCAGGTCCACCGGGATACGGTGCTGGTGCAGCCCGATCAGAAGGGCGGTGCTGTTGGCGCCGCCCCCATAGGAAACCATATTGATGCTTCATCACCTCCATCAGTTGTACGGCGGTCTGCCGTATGCGTAGAAATGGGACTGCCAGTAGCTTGAATTTAGGTTTGCGTAGCCAATAGGGTAGAGTAGGAAAGCGCCGCCTTGCCGCATTTCTGCGGCAGGCCTGCGCAGACCCCTCCCAGAACCGTGCTTGCACCTCTCAATGCACACGGCTCGCCATCTTTGCTCCATTACAAAAATAACTTTTAGAAACCATGATGTATTTTCTGGTGGCAGTCATGGCAGACCGCCAGTGTTTTGCGCCGTTTCGCTATCATCACTTGCTCCCAGGCTTCTTTTCCTTTCAGATTTTTCACCTTGTTCACATGATGGATTTCCAGTTTTACGTCTGTTCTGCCACATAGTTCGCATACTCTGGCCTTTAGACGGTCATCTATCGTAGTGCGTCCTTTGGCTACAATCGTAATGACTTTCGGTTCAATGTCCTCACACTTTTTACCGTCAATCTCGTTAAACTTCGTGAGTCGGCGGATTTTCTTTCCGGCTTTTGTTTCGTAGGGGATACCCCAACGCTTTTCACCAACACGGTACTTGTCATAAATTTTGGACAGTTTACAACGGTGCTTGCCGGACAGTGTTTTCAGACAGCTGTATTCCATGAGATAGCTGAAATAGTTCAGGCTTCGGTAGTTGCTGGCGAGGTGATAGTAGTTGCAGATTCCCCGCAGTTCCGCGTCAAATACCGTCACAATCTCTAAATCTGTGTGGCGCAATAAAGAAAGTCTGCTGGTTGGCTCCAGCTTTCCGTTATCGGCTCTCTGTTTTACAATGCCTTTTGAGAGCAGAAACTTTTCAATCTTATCTTGAAGCGGGATAAGTAGCTCCACGGTGTTATTCATCGTGCGCTGTTTGCATTTCTTCCACGGCTTTATCTGCTGGTCACGGCGTACCCGCACATCATAACCGAGAAATCTCGCAGGCGTGTTGCTATGGGTAATCAGCGTTTTTTCCTGGCTTAACTCCATTTTCAGAGTGTTCTGGATAAACTCCGTGAGTTTTACTTTTATCCATTCGCAATCCTGCTTGCTCCCGTTGACGGCAATCAGAAAATCATCCGCATAGCGAACATATTTAAGCTTTTTATCATCACACAACTTTGCTGGCGTTTTATACAATTCGCTAGTTAGCTTTTTGTACTCCGCAATCAGCAAGTCACGTTCCAGGCCAGCTTCACGTCGGTCTATTTTTCTCCTTAAATTTGCCCGCTTTCGCTCAATCGCATGGTATGCCGGAGTGGTTCTGTACGGCGTCCTAACGTCAAACTCCTTTTTCAATTCCTCAATGTAGCTGTCCAGCTCATTCAGATAGATGTTCGCAAGGGTTGGCGAAATAATGCCGCCCTGCGGACAGCCGCTGTAAGTACCGTAGTATTTCCAGTCCTCCATGTAGCCCGACTTTAAGAACAGCCGTATGAGTTTCAGAAATCTGGCGTCTTTGATTTTCCTGCCGATAACAGCAATCAGCACCGTATGGTCGATGTTGTCGAAACAGCCTTTTATATCGCCCTCAACGAACCAGCTTGCACCGATAAACTCATGCTTGAGCTGGGCCAGTGCCGTGTGACAGCTTCTGCCGGGGCGAAATCCGTGAGAGTAATTCGAGAAAACAGGTTCATAGACCGCTTCCAAAATCATTCGCATGACTTCCTGAACCAACTTGTCCGTGAAAGTAGGCAGACCTAATGGGCGCATTTTTCCATTCGATTTCTGGATATAGCTGCGTCGGACAGGTTTCGGGCGGTATGTCTCCGTTCTCAATGCTTCAATAATACGCTCCGCATACTCCTCGCTGAATCCGTCCGCCGTATCTTCATCCACGCCTTTTGTCCCAGCCCCTTCATTGGAGTAGAGGTGCTGGTAAGCAATAGAGTAAATATCTGGCCGGAGCAGGTAGCGATAAAGCCTTGTGAATACTTCATCATGGTGTTTCTTTGAGTTTTCTTGTAACTTAGTTAAAATCTCCATTGTTGGTTTCAATGAGGTTTTCCTCCCTAATCAATTTCTGATTTTAATACGCTCAGACTGCTTCCCTTCGCCATGTGAGCGGCTTTCCCGCATCCGATTTACGGCTTTCCCTGTCAATTCAGGGTTCTCAGACTACTATGGAAGCTCCGTTGCCATGCCAGATTTTCAGTGTCTGCCACATAGCCCTTATGGGCGCTCTGGTTTAGGCAATCTCCAGTTAACGGAAGTAGTAGGTAAGTGTGAATTGTCGGATATGCTTTCGTTCCGTTGACACCGGTTCTCCGGCGCGCCGTGCATTTCTTTGATAACCTACCGGAAGGCAACCCTTTCCGGTATTCTGATCACAGGTCAGAAGGCTCCCCTTTCTGGCCCTGTTTGCACCATAGGTTTCAGGCAAATTTCCTATGCCCACACTGAACAGGGGCTGGGAACTCACAAGATTCAAACCCAGATTTATCCTCATATTCACTTATCCTCGCAGTTCAGTCGCACCCGATTGCCTTTAGGTGACTTACCGCTTTCCTAACGTGCTATTGTCCCGTGCCAGCTTTCGCCTTTCGGTTAGTCAGGTGGATTCCCGCGTTATCTTACGGGGTAGTACCTTCAAGCTGCCCTCCTTTCGTCTACTTCTACTTCCGTCCTATCTGGACGCACGTCGCCGCAGTGCAACATCATCCTGTCGCCCACATAAATGCCCACATGGGACACGCCGCTGGTGTCGTAGGTGCCCACGAAGAACACCAGATCGCCGGGTTGGGGATCGAATACCGGGGTGGAAATGTTATAGAGCCCCTGGGCGCCCAGCCGCCCGGTGTTGCACAGGCCGCTGTTGGTCAGCACATAACTGACGAAGCCGCTGCAATCAAAAGAGGTGCTGGGGCTGCTGCCACCCCACACATAGGGATAGCCCAAATACTTCTCCGCCTCGGTGATAAGGGTGTTGAACCGCTCGTCCGTCAGGTATTCAGCGGGAATCTCCCAGGCGGTGGGCGGATTCTCGATGTACTTGTTCACATACCCGGAGGACGGAAACAGGTCAGGGCGGTTGCCCAGGGTGGACATATAGGTGGCGTACAAGGAAAGCTGTTCCTCGCCCATCATATAGACCGACACATGGGAGAGGTCGAAGTTTTCCAGCGTGACGGTGCAGATGGTCCAGGTGTAGGACACCTGAACTGTATAGGGGTTGCCCTCGCTGTCCGTCCTTGTTTCCGTCCGATACCGGGTTTCCGTGGTCACAGTTTCGGTGAGGATATATTGCTTATCAAAGAGGGTTTGAAGGTCGCCCTGTACCTGGTCGATGGTGAATACCCCTTCATGGAGTGCTGACAGAATGGAGATCAGCACATAGGGATCGTGCTCAATTTCATCCAGGTCGAAGTGATACTCGTCATAGTCGTGGGTGGCCTCGTAGGTGTCCAGGTACTCCCGCAATTCATCCTCTTTGGCGCAGTAGGCTTCTTCCGCCGCCAGCATATCGGAATCCTCGGACAGATATGAAGACGCCATGATGTTGGACACCCCGCCGCCGAACATGGAGGAACAGGATTGCAGGGAGCCCAGCAGCATCACCAGCAGAAGGCCGATGCCGCCCACGATCAGCGCGCCTTTCCAATGCCGCTTTACAAAAAGGGCGGTGCGCTTGGACTCCTGAGCGGTTTTCTTGGCCGCCTTCGCTGTGGCCTCCGCTGTTTTCCCGGCCTGGACAGTCTTGTCCGCCGCCCGGTATGCCGCCGCATATTGCTTTTGCAGCTTCCGTTTCTGCCACAGGCGAGAGATGGGATTGGATGCAAGCTGGGGGTTCTCCGCCACGGCTTTCCGATAGTAGAAATCCGCATTGGCCTTGACCGCCGCCTGTTCCGCCTTTGCCGCATCCCGCCAGGGTTTCAGCTTACGCTCTGCCCGCCAGTTCTGGACACGGCGGTTTCCGTAGCCCACAGCCTTCTCAAAGCTGCGTTCCCCCAGGTGGCCCGACTGGACGCCGGAATTTTCCTGCTCCACCTCCCGAACCTTGCCGTGGATCGCCGCGCCTGCCTCCTGGATGGGGTGGGACAGCGGATTGGCATGCTGGGGGGATGGCGGTTTGGACGGAACAGCAACCTTTGCCGCGTCCAGCCGGTCCGCCGCCTTATCCGACTTGCGAATGGCCCCTTGCAGTCCCGGCTTGGCTTGGTCCGCCTCGGAAAACTGCAATCGGGAGGATGGGCGGCCCGCCGCCTCGCCCTCCCGATAGGCTCTGCGCTGTTTCCGGCGCTTCTTTTTGGCTGCTGCCTGTTCCCGGTGCAGTTCCACATGGTCCACCACTTTCCCGGCGGCGCCCACCGCGTCGCCGGATGTGGAATAGTCCTGCTCCGGCGTGCGGTCAGAGGGATAGGTAGTCTTGCCCGTGACCAGATTGACGGATACCGCCCCGTCACGGGTCATCTTCTGCGCCTCCTTTTCGGGGGCTTTCCATTCTTTCAAGGTGCGTCACCTCCTGTTCCATAGGGGCAGATGTCGGCAAAGGCCCCGGTTTCGATCATGGCGATGTACTGGAAAATGGGATAGGCCTGGGGCGGGCAGACCGCGTTTCCCAGGGTTTTCAGCCGCAGCGCCCGGTTGTCGGTGTCCTCGGTCATGCGGGGGACTCCTTTGGGCTCGGCACGCCACAGGATGCGTCCGTCCATTTCGGGGGGAATCCCATAAGCCATTCCACCCAGTCCGGGTTCAGCGCCGCTTTCTCGGAAAGGGGCTGCTCCTGCCGGATCACCTGAGCCGACAGGTTGGAGGACGGGGATTTGTCCCGGAAGGCCGCCGGTTTCAGGGTGGAACGGTAGCCCTCCGACGCCGCCGGGGTCAGATAGAACACCGCCGCCGACAGGGATAGGCTCCAGATCGTCCCGTCCTTGTTCCGCTTGCGGAATATCCCGTTGTCCGACAGGAACACATCCAGGTTGGCAGCGTCCCGCCCCGTGGATTTGTCGGAGGCAAGGGGTGTGGGAAACATCAGCCGCGACGATAAAAGTTCGCTGGCGCTCATGCCATGCGCCGACGCCGCAAGCCGGAAATACGAATGGGAGAACAGCGTATCCCGCTTTTGCCAGGTCAAAGATCGTTTTGTCGAGCCCCATATTGATGAAGCCAGCAACATTTTCCCCAAGCACCCAACGGGGCCGCAGCTCGGTAATAATGCGGCACATCTCCGGCCACAGGTAGCGTTCATCCGCAAAGCCCTTTCTCCGTCCGACAGAGGAAAAGGGCTGGCACGGAAATCCGCCGGAGAGAATGGTGATGGTTTCAAGTCCTGTTTTCTCAAAAAACGCCTCCTTTGTGAATGTAGTGATGTCCCGGAATTTCGGCACATCCGGCCAATGCTTTTGCAAGATGGAATAGGGATAGTCGGCCCACTCGCATTGACAGACCGTTTCAAAGCCTGCCGCCTCCGCCGCCAGGTCCAGCCCGCCGATGCCGGAAAAGAGGCTGACATGGGTGAGGCGGTCAGGCATGGGGCTGGTCCTCGTCGTCCTCGCAGTCCACATAGAAGGCATCCAGTTCGCACAGCTCCAGGGCCTTCAGCCGGGCAAGGTCGGCCTTGTCGCCGAACACCAGATAGCGGCCGGGGATGCTCCGGCGGTCAAACATCTGGTCGGCAATCTCGCCGTACCGCCGGGCGGTGTCGATCAGGTTCTCCATGTCCCGGCGGTCCTTGATTTTCCCGGCAAGAAAGGCCAACTGGTGCAGAAGCCCGTAGAGATGCACTTCCTCGTCGATGTGGGCCTCGTAGGTCTTTTCCTCGATGACATACAGCTTTTCTTGTTCCATATCCTTATCCCATCCTTTCCTCGTGTTCCACCTCGCTGGGCTTGGTGGTGAGTAGTTTATAGAGTTCGGTATCCTTCGGGAAGTCATCCGCAAAGGGCAGGATGACATTGTTGAAGAACAGCAGCCCGTGGCCCGGCTCGGAGTTGGTCACATAGGCAAGCTGTTCGGAAGAAATATTCAGCCGCTCCGCCAGTATCTTCCGGTCGCCCGCCGCCTGGTTGAGCATATAGATGAAATCACTGTTTTCCAGGATGTTTTCAATCTCCGGGGAGGAAAGCAGGTCCTTGGGGTTCTGGGTCGCCCCGGTGGGGATGCCGCCCCATTTTCTGAACCGTTTCCAAATCTCGGCGCTGTACGCGGCGGTCTGTTCCTCCTTCAGCAGAAGGTGGAACTCGTCCACAAAATACCAGGTGGATCGCCCGATAGCCCGGTTGATGGTGACGGTGTTCCACACCGCATCCTGGACAATGAGCATCCCCGGCTTTTTCAGGTTCTTGCCCAGGCCCTTGATGTCGAAGCAGACCAGACGATTGGAGATGTCCACGGTGGTACGGTGGTTGAAGAAGTTGAGGGAGCCGTTCACATAGAGGTCCAGCGCCTGGGCCACCCGGTCGGCCTCCGGGATGTGCTGGGACAGCAGGGCGTTCATCAGGTCGCCCAGAATCGGCATATTCCCCGGCCGGGGGGCGGCAAAGTAGGGCTGATAGATCATCTGTACCGCCCGGTCGATGACGGTTTTCTCGATGGCCTCCAGGCCGGTCTTGCTGCCCATAATGAGCTCGCAGAAGGATAGCACGAAGTCGCTTTTCAGCGCCAGCGGGTTTTCTTCCTCGGAGTAGTTGAGATTGATGTCCAGGGGGTTCACATAGTCGGTGCTGGACGGGGACAGCCGGATCACCTGACCACCCAATCGCTTCACCAGGGGCGAATATTCGTCCTCCGGGTCGCAGATGATGACATTATCCTGGGTCATCAGCATGATAAAGGTGATCTCCCGCTTGCAGCTCATGGATTTGCCGCTGCCCGGTGTGCCGAACACAAGGCCGTTGGGACAGCGGGATTGCTTGCGGTCCAGCAGGATCATGTTGTTGGAGAGGGCGTTGAGCCCGTAGTACATGGCGTCGCCGCCCATGAACACCTCCTGGGTGACGAAGGGGACAAACACCGCCAGGGCCGAAGTGGTCAGGCTCCGCTCGATCTTGATGCGGTTGAGGCCCAGGGGCAAAGAGGACATCAGCCCGTCCTCCTGCTGGAAGTCCAGCCGGGTCAGCAGGCAGTTGTAGGTCTGGGCGACGCTGGCCGCCTGGGACACGGCGATCTCCAGCTTTTGCCGGGTCTCCGCCGTGTGCAGCACCAGGAAGGTCATGTTGAACATTCTCTCGTTGCGGGATTGCAGGTCGGTGAGCAAGTCCTTCGCCGCGCCGCCGTAGGTGGAGAGGTCGGAGGGAAGAATGTCCATATCGTAGCCGCTGCGCACCGCCCGCTTCTGCTCCTGTATCTTCATGGCGTCCAGGTCGGTGATCTTCCGCTTGACCATTTTGATGGCCTCGTTCTGGTTGATGCCCCGGATGTGCATGGTCACCATGATATTTCCGTCCGCCTCCATGAAGTCGGTGAGGATGCGGTCGTGCATCTCCGGCGCCAGAATTTGCAGGAAGGACACCGCCCCATACCGCTTTCCGATGCGGAAGGTGCGGGTCTCCCCGAAGTGGAAGGAGGGCGGAGAGATGAAGTCCTTCACCGAAAGGCCGCTGGCCGGAAGCCAGTCCCATTCAAAGGCGAACTGGCTGCCCTCCGGGTGGAGGATGTTGTAAAGCAGCTCCAACCGTTCCTTCCCGTCCAGCACATGAGCCGCCGCCCCCATGACCTTGAAGCGGTTGAGGGTATCGGTCTCAATGCGGGCAAACCGTGCCCGGGCCGCCGGAAGGTTCTCTGCCTCGATGGTCAGGGTGACATACTTGGTTTTCACATAGCCGTTGTTGCCCCGCTTATACTGCATCCGCAGGATGTCCACCGCCTCGTCCCGGATGGGGTCCAGGTCATTGCCCTGTCTGGTGATACCGAACATTTCATCGGCGGCGCTGCCTCCGCTGCGGCTGTCCAAAGTGACCTGAACGCCGATGGAGGGGTCATAGCCGTTGTAGAAATCGCAGAGACTTTCAAAGATGCTTCGCTGGTCCTCCGGCCCCGCCAGGCGGTAATTCACATCCTCAAAGGCGATGGTCTTGGAGAAAGTCCCACCCTCCAGCCTGCACAGGCCGTCGGGGAACATATTCTGAAACGGAATGCTGTCCTGCACCGTATGGGCTTTTCCGTCGCCCTTGGCCTGCCGGATCACCGCCTCGATCTGCTTGCGCTCGGCACGGGTGAGCTTACGCTTTGCCGGTCTTTCTGCCTTTTCTCGCAATCCGCTTCACCTCCTGTTCCAGTTGGGATTGCCGCACCAGGGCGGAATAGAGATTGTTGGTCTGGTAGATGCGCACCTTCGGGCGGATGAATTTGTTCTGGATCAGATGGCCCAGGAACACCTCCAGCGGCTGCCCGTTCTTCTCGTACATGGCGAACAGGAAAAAGGGCAGCATCACCAGGATCATGCAGAGCGCCGCCGTGGTGGTCCCCAGGCTCGCCTTTGCCAAAAAGAAAAGCGGTACGCCTACCAGCGCCGCCGCTCCGAAACAGATCACTTGTCGTTTGGTCAGCCCGAACAGGACCTTGCTCTGTATCCGGCTCAGGTCCTTCGGGATCGTTACATAAGCCAATATTTCACACCTCCTTTAGTGGGCGCCGAACAGGGATTTTGCAAGGCTGCCGGTCTTGAACAGGGTGTAGCACAGCAGGACCGTATAGCCCATGCACCCCCAGATGGCCGCGGATATGTTGTCGCCGGATGTGGAGATGCCCTCTACCAGCACGGCATAGATGCCCACGCAGATCATAATGAGGAAGGCTTGGAAGCCCAGGGCCAGCAGAGAACGAAGGTAGTTCTGCCCCGTGGAGCCCCATTCCCGGTTGACCATCGTGGCAAAGGGGATGGGCCCTATGGAGGTGACCAAATACACCTCTATCATTCTGCCGTAGATCACCAGGAAGATGCAGATGGAAAGTATCTGCGTACACAGCCCCACGAACACGCTCTGGAACCACAGCCCCAGCAGGGCGCCCACGCTCCAGTCGGCAAGCTGGGTCTCCAGATCGCCCACCACGCCGGAGATGTCGATGCCCGCGTCCGAGATGATGACCCCCGCCGACTGACTGACCACATTCTGCGCCACATCGAACACGGCCATGACGATGTTCCAGGTGTTGGTGACGATCAGCACCGCGCAGAAGGTCTTGAAAATCCACTTGAAGAAAATCCAGGTGTCGAAGTCGTGGAGGTTGTTCTTCTCGATGATGAGCTGGATCAGCTCGTAGCACATGACGAAGGTGAGGATGATGCCCGCGATGGGGACGATCACCGTCTCCGAGAGGTTGCGAATCATATTGAAGATGCTGCTGTTCCAGGCGGCGGGCGTCATGCCGACCTCTCCGGCGATCTCGCCCACCTTTGTGTTCAGGGTATCAAACATCCCGGTCAGGTTTGAAATGATACCGTCAATGAGCAGTTCCTTGAACCACTCCTGGATCATATCCAATATCAAGGGAGATCACCTCCTTTGCGGGGGCTCCCGCTGTGATACGAAAGCCCCCGCCGGGTTTGGAGCAACATCAGGTGGTAGACAGCAGACCGGACAGCAGAGGGATCAGGGTAATGCCGATGAGGGCGACACCGCCGCCGGCCATGAGCTGCTTGATGCCCTGGCTTTT
>ULRB01069565.1_pt1 | contig 10642 bp, 10 predicted proteins | sample 1955051 | NCBI WGS metagenome assembly ULRB01 (sample SAMEA4835671, study PRJEB28245) | human gut metagenome | biome: gut microbiome; material: fecal sample | place: Denmark | collected 2008 | reverse complement strand
CAGCCGCATCCGCCTGTGGGACTTCAAGAAGAAGCTGAAGGAAACGATGGCGCTTTTGTCGATGGATGAAAGCTACGCCGAGCGCGATTTGAACGTCGGCTTCTCCGGCGGTGAAAAGAAGAAGGCGGAAATCCTGCAAATGCTGATGCTCGAACCCAAACTCGCCATTCTGGACGAAACTGACTCCGGTCTGGATGTGGACGCGGTGCGCACGGTGTCCGAGGGCGTCCGCCTGTTCCGCGAAAAGACGCACGGTTCGCTGCTGATTATCACCCACAGCACGCGCATTCTGGAGGCGCTGCGCGTTGACCGCACGCATGTGATGGAAAACGGCGTCATTGTGCGCGAAGGCGACGCGGCGCTGGTGGAAGAAATCAACGAAAAGGGCTTCAAGGGCTGATGGGGGAGCGGCATGACAGAGAAGAGCCAAGTTGCGGACATTGACCGCAGCATTTATGATATTCGCGACGCGGAGCATGACGCGTACCGCATGGAAGCCGGCTTGACCCCCGCCATCGTCGAGAAGCTGTCCAAGGAGAAGAACGACCCGGCGTGGATGGAGCAGTTCCGGCTGGAATCGCTGCAAATCTACAATAATATGCGTGTGCCGGACTGGGGGCCGTCACTGGAAGGGCTGGACATTGACCACATCGCGACGTATGTCCGCCCGAACACGAAGATGCAGAACAACTGGGAGAACGTGCCGCAGGACATCAAGGACACGTTTGAGCGGCTGGGCATTCCGCAGGCGGAGCGCAAGTCGCTGGCGGGCGTGGGCGCGCAGTACGACTCGGAGCTGGTGTACCACAACGTGCGCGCGGAAGTGGCGGCGCAGGGCGTGGTGTACACCGACATGGAGAGCGCGCTGCACGGCGAATATGCCGAGATGGTGCGCAAGTACTTCATGAAGCTCGTCACCCCGCGTGACCACAAGTTTGCGGCGCTGCACGGCGCGGTTTGGTCGGGCGGCTCGTTTGTGTACGTTCCCAAGGGCGTGCAGGTGTCCATTCCGCTGCAATCGTATTTCCGCCTGAACGCCAAGGGCGCGGGGCAGTTTGAGCATACGCTGATTATTGTGGACGAGGGCGCAAGCCTGCACTTCATCGAGGGCTGCTCTGCCCCGAAGTACAACGTGGCGAACCTCCATGCCGGCTGCGTGGAGCTGTACGTCAAAAAGGGCGCGAAGCTGCGCTATTCGACGATCGAAAACTGGTCGAAGAACATGTACAACCTCAACACCAAGCGCGCGCTGGTGGAGGAGGATGGCACGATTGAGTGGATTTCCGGCTCGTTCGGGTCGCATGTGGGCTGCCTGTATCCGATGAGCATCTTGAAGGGCGACCGCGCCCGCATGGAGTTCACGGGCGTGACGTTCGCAGGCGCGGGGCAGAATCTCGACACGGGCGCGAAAGTCGTGCATGTTGGCAAGAATACCAGCTCGTACATGAACACGCGCTCCATCAGCAAGAGCGGCGGCATCAGCACGTTCCGCTCCAGCGTGGTGGTGGAGAAGAGCGCCAAGCAGGCCAAGAGCGCGGTATCCTGCCAGTCGCTGATGCTCGACAGCGAGAGCCGCTCGGACACGATTCCCGCGATGGACATCCGCACGCGCGACGCCGCCATCGGGCATGAGGCGAAAATCGGCAGCATCAGCAATGACGCGGTGTTCTACCTGATGAGCCGCGGCATGAGCGAAGAGGACGCGCGCGCGCTGATTGTCAGCGGCTTTGCGGACAACGTGTCCAAGGAACTGCCGGTGGAATACGCGGTGGAGATGAACAACCTCATCCGCCTTGAAATGAAGGGCAGCATCGGCTGAGCGGAAAGGAGCATCCATCAATGGAGAAAATGACCATCAATCAGCTGCCCAGCCGGACGTGGAATCGTCTGGGCGTGAATGAAGCAACGATTGACTGGGACGAAAGCGCGACGGTCGTGCTGCCGGAAGAATCTGCAGAAAAGGCGGATATGCTGATTGCATCGGACGCGGCGTATGCCCGCAAGCGCGTGACCGTTCAGGCGGAAAAGGGCACGAAAAAGTCGCTTTTCCAGACCCTTCGCACGGCGGGCAAGCTGCATGTGCAGACGGAGCTGACCGCCGAGGACGGCGCGGAAATTGAGCTGATTCAGCTGGTCGCGCCGGGCGAAAACGCGCTGGTGTATGATGAAGTCATCGGGCACTGCCACGGCAGCGGGCGGATTGTGCTGCGGCAAGTGACGCTGGGTCACGGCGATGTGTACGCGCAGACGGGCATCGGGCTGGATGGCGAGAACGCGTCGTTTGCGGCGAATATCGGCTATCTGGCGCGGAAAAATCAGACGCTGGACATGAACCTTGTCGTCAACCACTGGGGGAAAAAGACGAAGTGCGAAATCAACGCGTCCGGCGCGCTGAATGACGCGGCGAAGAAGATTTTCCGCGGCACGATTGACTTCAAGCGCGGGTCGTCCGGGTCGGTCGGCAGCGAACAGGAAACGGTGCTGATGCTGGGCGAGGACGCGGTGAACAAGACCGTGCCGGTCATCCTCTGCGCGGAGGAGAATGTCGAGGGCACGCACGGCGCGACCATCGGCGAGATGGACGACGACACGCGCTTCTATTTCGGCAGCCGCGGCATCGACCGCGAAACGGCGGAAAAGCTGCTTTCGCGCGCGGCGATTGCCCGCGTAGCGCAGCAGGTGAAAAGCGAAACGGCGCGCGCGGCGATACTGAACGAACTGGATGGGGAAATGGATGAAAACGACGGATTACAGGCGTGATTTTCCGCTGCTGATGCAGGAAACAGCGGCGTATCTGGACAACGCAGCGACGGCGCAGCGCCCGCAGTGCGTGCTGGACGCGGAAAAGACGTTCTATGAGACGCAGAACGCGAATCCCCTGCGCGGGCTGTATCCGCTGAGCATCGCGGCGACGGAGGCGGTGGAGGAGGCACGCTTGGCGGTTCGTGATTTCCTGCACGCCAAGAGCAGTCAGGAGATTATCTTCACGCGCAACACGACCGAGGCGCTGAACCTCGTGGCGTACAGCTATGGGCTGTCTCGCGTCCACGCGGGCGACGAGGTGGTGGTGTCCATCCTGGAGCATCACAGCAACCTGCTGCCGTGGCAGATGGTGTGCCGGCAAACGGGCGCAACGCTCAAATTCATCGACTGCGAAATGGATGGACGGCTCGACCTGAACAAAGTAGCGGAAGTCATCACCGACAAGACGAAAATTGTTGCCGTGGCGCACGTTTCCAACGTCATCGGGCGCGTCAACCCGATTCGCGAAATCGCGGACATGGCGCACCGCGTCGGCGCGGTCATCGTGGTGGACGGCGCGCAGTCTACGCCGCATATCCCCGTGGATGTGCAGGCGCTGGACGCGGATTTCCTCGCGTTTTCGGGGCATAAGGTGTTCGGCCCGATGGGCATTGGCGCGCTGTACGGCAAACGCAGGCTGCTGGAAAAGATGCCGCCCTTCCTCTCCGGCGGGGAGATGATCGAGTCCGTCACGCGCACCGGGGCGACGTATGCCGAGCTGCCCTACAAGTTTGAGGCGGGCACGGGCAATGCCGCCGGCGCGGTCGGGCTGCACGCGGCGATTCGCTACATGCAGTCCGTCGGCTTTGACACCATGCACGAGCGCGAAACGGCGCTGGTTGCCCGCATGATGGCGGGGATGGCGGATATGCCGTTCATCCATGTGCTGGGGTCGGAAATTCCTGAGGAACACAGCGGCATCGTCACGTTCACGGTCGATGGCGTGCATCCGCATGACGTGAGCGAAATCCTCGCGGCGGACGGCGTGTGCATCCGCGCGGGGCATCACTGCGCACAGCCGCTGCTCAAGCACCTCGGCTATTCCTCGACGGTTCGGGCAAGCTGTGCGTTCTACAACACGCCGGACGAGGTGGATCGGCTGCTGGACAGCCTGAAAACAATCAGGGAGCGAATGGGCTATGGAAAACAGGAGCTTTTATAACGAAATTCTGACGGAACACAACATCCATCCGGAGTTCAAGCACGATCTGCCGGACGCGAACATTGAGCTGGAAGGCGTGAACCCCAGCTGCGGCGACGACATCACGCTGAAGCTGAAGGTGGATGGCGACGTGATTACCGACGGCGCGTTCATCGGCGACGGCTGCGCGATTTCGCAGGCCTCGGCGGACATTATGCTGGGCATGATTGTCGGGCGGAAGAAGGAAGAAGCGCTGCATCTGGGCGAAATCTTCCGCAAGATGATTCAGGGCGAAGCGACGGCGGAGGAAATCGACGAGCTGGAAGAAGCCGGGGCGCTGAAGGATATTTCGCACATGCCCGCGCGCGTGAAGTGCGCCGTGCTGGGCTGGCGGACGCTGAAGGAAGCCATCGGGGGAGAAGAGGAATAAATAGGAAAGAACCGGGCGGGGCGCGATGGCTCTGTCCGGTGCTTTTGTGTTGATACGAAAACAAATGAATTATTTACCAAACATACGCTACACAATAAAAATCGTTTGTCTTTCCGTAAGAAGTATCATCGGTTTGTGCGCGCAAAATAAAAGGCTTTGAAAATAAATGAGCAGTCTTGCCGCTTTTTAACAAAACAGTCTTGCTCGAAGGAACAGCTATCTTGAAAACACCGGTGCTGTTATTTTTGTATTCGGTGGCAGTAAAAATTCCAGCTGGCTCTATCCGATAGAAGGGACAATTTATATGGAACAATTGTGTTTTAGAAATTAGAACAATCTGACAGTTAAGGAGTGCGTAATCAATGGACACTTCACCTTTTTCGGTTTTCGTCCGACCGCAGTGTATATCTGTCATTATCTGGCGAGTAGGGGTTTCATTGTCGATATACACATTCCAACAGTGTTCTGCAGAGGAAAGAAAAGAAATTATGGCATCATAGTAATCAGCATAATCTTTTGAAGGAGCCAGCGAAGTTTGCAATTCATTGCGTTGACGTTGCAACGACTCGATTTTAACATCTAATGCTGAAATTGCTTGGTAATGCTCTTGAATAGCTTGCTTGTGGGCATTGATTTGCGATTCCAGTTCCGCAATTTTCTTTCGGGTTTCTGCTTCGGACATGGGGAAGCCCTCCTTTTCGTGTATCAGTCAGAAAATAGGTAAAAGAAAAGGTCAAGGCTTTTCAACCTTGACCATCCGTGGAGCATAGGAGATTCGAACTCCTGACCTCGACAATGCGAATGTCGCGCGCTACCAACTGTGCTAATGCCCCAAGCGCTTGTTCTCTTTGTGTCAGGCGGTGAAGCGCTGAGCACAGAAAGTATTATAGCATAGTTCTCGGAAAAATGCAAGGGGTTTTTTGAAATTTTTTCGGGAAAATTGCAAACTTTTTTTCAGGGGGCATTTTGGACAGATTTCAGAATACACGTTCGCTTATTTTGCGCGGAAAACAGCTTTTCTGCCCGGCGACTCTTGTGCATGTGCGCCGATTATGGTATAATGCCCATGATGAAGCAAACGGAGGAGAGAACGGATGGATGCAGAAATGCTGCGGAATGTGCTGACGATGCTGGGCACGGTGCTGGGCGCGATTTTGGTGCTGATGCTGGTAGCGAAAATCACGAGCATGGTGCATGTGGAGGCGGACGATGCGCGCGCGCCGATTGACAGCATGGAAGCGAGCGTCGTCGGCAAGCGCACGCTGGTGACGCAGGAGGACGGCGCGCCGAAAACCATCTACTATATGACCTTCCAGAAGGTGAACGGAATGCGGATGGAGCTGGAAGTGCCGGGCGAGGACTACGGCTTGGCGGCGGAAGGCGATCAGGGCGTGCTGGTCGCGCGCGGGGAAGAATTTATCGTCTTTAAGCGAATGATTTGAAATGATTGGAGCTTCCCAAACAAGTGGCGGCGCCGAAGGGGTGGAGGGGGCGAGCGGAAAGCCCCCTCCTCGCGTCCGCAGACGCGAAATCCTCTGCAATAATCGCATACTGTAAGGAGTAAAACAGAAATTATGGCATATCAAGCACTCTACCGCCAGTGGCGTCCCAAAGACTTTTCCAGCATGGTGGCACAGGAGGCGGTCATCTCCACGCTGCGCAATCAGGTGATGAGCGGGCGCGTCGCCCATGCGTGCCTCTTCTGCGGCAGCCGCGGCACGGGCAAGACGTCCACCGCGAAAATCCTCGCGCGCGCCATCAACTGCGAGCATCCCGTGAACGGCGATCCGTGCGGGCAGTGCGAATCCTGCCGCCGCCTGCTGGCGGACGAGTCGATGGACGTGATGGAAATCGACGCGGCGAGCAACAATGGCGTCGAGGAAATCCGCAATCTGCGCGAGACGGTCAAATATCCGCCGCAGCAGGGGAAATACAAGGTCTACATCATCGACGAAGTACACATGCTGTCCACTTCCGCGTTTAATGCTTTGCTGAAAACGCTGGAGGAGCCGCCGGCGTACGTCGTTTTCATCCTCGCGACGACCGAGCCGCAGAAGCTGCCCGCGACGATTCTCAGCCGCTGCCAGCGCTTCGACTTCGGGCGGATTCCGGCGCACCAAATCGCGGGGCGGCTGCGTCAGGCGGCGGAGGGCGCGAAGGCGGAAGCGTCGGAGAACGCGCTGATGCTCATCGCCCGCGCCGCGGAGGGCGGAATGCGCGACGCGCTGTCGATACTGGACATGTGCCTGGGCTATTCCAATCAGGTGACGGAAGACCTCGTGCGCAATGTGCTGGGCACGAGCGACCGCAGCTTCCTGTTCCGCTTTGCCGATGCGCTGGAAAAAGAGGACGCGTCCGCCGTCATGCGGATGATTGATGAATTGATGCGCGCCGGGCGCGAACCGATGGTGTTCGCCAAGGACGTCAGCCAGCACCTGCGCGCACTGCTGATTGCCAAGTGCAGCCCGGACGACCTGAGCGCCCTGCTTGACCTGACGCAGGAGGACGCGCAGGAGTACGCGCAGCAGGCGGAAAAATTCACCACGACGCGGCTGATGAACATGCTGGAATTGTTCATGCGCGTGGAAACGGATTTGCGCTGGGCGTCGTCGCCGCGAATCGTACTGGAAAACGCCGCGCTGAAAAGCTGCCTGCGGACGAGCGAGGCGGATACGGCGGCGCTCAACGACCGCATCAGCGAACTGGAAAAGCAGCTGACCGCCTTGCAGGAGAAGCTGCAAAGCGGCGCGTTTACCCCTGCGCAGCCCGCGAAAAAGGCGGCAAAGCCTGCATCCGAGCCGAAGCAGGAAGCGCCAAAGCCCGCCGCGCCTGTGGTCATGACCCCAACGGGCAAAACCGACGCGGACGCGTGGAAGGAAGCCATGAACATCCTGAAGCGCTCCGACCCCGGCACATTCGCGATGCTGACGATGGGCAAATACGCCGGGTGCGACGGCGACACCTACCGCTGGCAGGCGCCGATGGGGCAGGAACTGTACGTCGGGCTGATGAATCAGGAGAAGAAGCGCACGGCGATTGCGTCGGCGCTGACGCAGGCATCGGGGATGCAATGCCGCTTTGAGGCGATCGGCGCGGTGAAGGAGAAAAAAGCCGACCAGAGCGACGAATCCTTCCTCGCGGCGCTGGAAACGACCTTCGGCAAGGCGAACACGATGGTGCAGGAGGACGTGAAGGGGTGAGCAGCGCGGACATTCGCGGGATGTTTGCCGGACTGCCGGGTGCGCACGGCATCATCGAAGCGGCGCTGAACGGGCAGGGGCTTGTGATGACGGATGATTCGGCGCATCCGAGCAGCGCGGCAGTGCTGGCGGGCGATTTCCTCTTCCTCGGCGGCGAACCGTCGGAAGAATTGGTGCGGCGCGCACTGAACGCGGAGAATCGCGCGTGGATTGTGCAAGGGAGCAGTGCGTTTCTTGCGCAGGTGCAGGCACAGCGGTCGGGAACGTGGTCGGAGCGCATCGCCTTTGACCCGCACCGTCAGCCGGAGGATGCGCACCTGACTGCGCTGCTGGCGAATCCGCCGCAGGGCGTGACGCTTGTGCCGATTGGCGCGGCGGAAATGGCGTTCTGCCGCAAGACACCGTGGGCGGCGGACTTCGTGGGCATGTTTACGGACGCTGAATATGCGCGCAGCGGGCTGGGGGTGCTTGTCTGCGCGGACGGTGCGTTTGTGTCCGGCGCATCCAGCTACGCGGCGTATCCCGGCGGCATCGAGGTGGAGGTGGACACAGCACCGGCGCACCGCGGACACGGCTACGCGACGCTGGCAGCGGCGAAGCTCATCTTGACGGCGCATCAGCAGGGGAAAATCGCGACGTGGGACGCGGCGAATGAAACATCAGCACACATTGCGCAGAAACTCGGCTACCGCGTAACCTGCGCCTATCAAGTCTTCACAACGGCGTAACCATTGGCGCACCCGTCAGGATGATTCGCATTCCGCGTTTCCTGCCGGGTGCATTTTTTGACGAAATTTCATCGGTTCGGACGATTTTCACAAAAATCCTGCTGGATTCCTCAGAAAAACCACAAAATTTTTCCGGGCAGCAGGAAATAGGGGGGACATGTAGAATTAGAAAAGTCGGGCTAAATTGTAACCTCAACTTTTCCCGCCCCGAAAGGGGCATGACATGGAGGGAGTTTTGAACATGAGTGAGCAGAACCTGAAGCAGGTGCTGGCGAAAAAGCAGAGCATCCTGCAGGGAGACGCGGAACGAATCGCAAAGCAGCGCGCGGCTGGCAAGCTGACCGCCCGTGAACGGGTGGCGAAGCTGCTGGACGCCGGCTCTTTCGTGGAGACGGATGCGCTGGTATCCCGCAATGGGGATTACGCCGGGGTCGTGACCGGCAGCGGCACGGTGCAGGATCGCCCTGTGTACGTGTTCGCGCAGGATTTCACGGTGCATGGCGGCGCGATGGGGCAGATGCAGGCGCAGAAGATTGTCAAGGTGCTGGATCTGGCACAGAAGACGGGTGCGCCCGTGATTGCCCTGTGCGACAGCGCCGGTGTGCGCATTGACGAGGGCGCGGCGGCGATGAACGCCTACGCTTCCGTTTTCACCCGTCTGGCAAAGCTCAGCGGCGTGGTGCCGGTCATCGCGCTGGTGCTGGGCCCGGTGGTCGGCGGCGCGGCAATGATCGCCCAGCTGGCTGACATCACCATTGAAGCCGAAAACGTTGGTCAGCTGATGGTCTATGGCCCGCAGGTCATGAGCGCCATTTCCGGCAAGACGGTGGATGCCAAGGCGGTCGGCGGCGCGAAGGCGATGGCTGCGCAGGGCGGCGTCGCACTGACGGCCAAGGACGAGGACGAAGCCATCTCTCTGGCGGTGCAGGTGCTGGACTATCTGCCCGGCTGCAACGCGGAGGATGCCGCGATTGTGGATACTGACGACATGAACCGCATTCTGCCCGTGCTGGACGCGGCGGACGCGGAAAGCCAGCTGGCTGCCATGGCGGACGGCGCAGCGTATGTGGAGCTTTTCAAGGACTACGGTAAGGAAATCCGCGTTGCGCTGACCCGCGTGGGCGGTCGTCCGGTCGGTCTGGTGGTTGGCAACGGCAAGGAGAACGACGGCGTGCTGACGGCGCAGTCCGCAAGCAAGGCCGCGCGCTTCATCCGCCTGTGCGACTGCTACAGCCTGCCGGTCGTGTCCCTCATCAACAGCAAGGGCGTTGCTGTCCCGGCGGTTGACGAGCAGGCGGCGACCATCAAGGCGACCACCCAGCTGCTTTACGCCTACGCGGAAGCGACGACGGCGAAGGTGTCCATTGTCACCGGCAATGCCATCGGTCAGGCGTATGTCGCCATGGGCGGCAAGAGCAATGCCGATGTGACCTACGCGTGGCCGGGCGCGGTGATTTCCGCCCTGACCCCCGAAGCGGCGGTGCAGGTGCTCTACACCGACGACCTGAAGGCGGACAAGAAGCCGGCGCTCCAGTCCCGTGCGGAATTGGAAGCGAAGTTCGCTGCGGATGTGGCGGACGGCGTGGCGGCTGCCGCGGCTGGCATGGTCGATGACGTGATTGATCCCGCCGAAACGCGCAAGTATGTCATTGCGGCGCTGGAGATGCTCTCCTCCAAGCGCGAATCCAATCCCCCGAAGAAGCACGGCAACCTGCCGCTGTGATTGAGGAAAGGATCGTGTAAAAAATGGGCTTTTTGAATAATCTGGGCTTCGGCTTGATCGTCACACTCATCGGCATGCTGACCGTTTTCTTCGGTCTGGTGCTGCTGATTGGTCTGATCAAGCTGATGGAAAATGCCACCGCGAACCTCGGCAAGGGCGGCAAGAAGGCAAAGAAGCAGGCGGAAGCGCCCGCTCCCGCGCCGGTTGCCGCGCCCGTGGTGGAGGAAGTGCCCGTGGCGGATGACAGCGAGCTGATTGCGGTCATTTCCGCCGCTGTGGCGATGATGATGGAGGATGGCAGCGCCTTCACGGTGCGCCGCGTCCGCCGCGTGCAGAATGCGCCCGCCTGGCAGAAGGCTGGCCGCGAAGAACAGGTGTACAGCCGCTTCTGATGCAGTGCTGCACCCGATACGATTTCCGGACGCATCTGAAAATCGTATCAGCATGACAACAAATTGAACGATTTTGACAGGAGGAAATCCCATCATGCGTACCTTCAATATTACGGTCAACGGTCAGACTTATGTGGTGGATGTGGAAGAAGTCGGCGGCGTGCAGACGGCTGCGCCCGTGCGCGCTGCTGCCCCTGTGGCGGCTGCTCCCGTGGCGGCGGCTCCG
>ULRB01065943.1_pt1 | contig 10650 bp, 9 predicted proteins | sample 1955051 | NCBI WGS metagenome assembly ULRB01 (sample SAMEA4835671, study PRJEB28245) | human gut metagenome | biome: gut microbiome; material: fecal sample | place: Denmark | collected 2008 | reverse complement strand
CCTCGATTTTGAGGGGTTAATGGGCACTTCTACGCCTGAAACGGGGTGCGAAGTTTGAGTGATTTTAGAATTCATCGCTTCTTCACATTATCATTAGAATGTGGTATATTTATTGTAATACAAGATTCAATTATACTGTCAGTTCCAAATGATGCTGTATGGCAGCACCACACAGCAATCAGTCCGTTTAATTGGACAGCGTTCTTGCTACTATATATGGAGAAATATCGCAAAAATTGCAACGCATGGTTTGAAGTAATTTCAAAAACACATGGAGGTACAATATGGGAGATTTAATTCAGATTCAGGTAGCTGGCGATATAGCACCGGAAAGTGAAGATGCAGCTCTGCTCAGCGTGACGAATAAACTTCTCTTGGATGATCGTTTGTCAGTGCTCAATGAAAAAACGATGAGCGTTCCCATTGCAGAACTTGCAACGCTTGGAGCGGGAGTATCCTCCCTTATTCCAGCGTTGAATACGGTTACTACAACCACAACACTTGCGACCAATGGACTCTTTCGTATCGCAAACCAAGCAACTGGCGATGTCCTGAAGATGGCAAAAAATGGAAATGCATGGGGTGCGATGACAAAAGCAGCAGGTGGGTCAAAGATGGTCCAGCTTGCTGAGGCAGGACCGATTACAGCCACATCGCAGGCTGTAGCGGCAATCAATCCGGCGACGCTTATGATGGCCGCTGCCTTATACTCTATCGAGAGACAGCTTGGTGAAATCGCAGAAACGCAGAAACAGATGCTCTCCTTCCTGGAGATTAAAGATGAAGCTGGTGTGGAGGCTGACCTTGAAACACTGACAGAATTGATTACCAATTACAAACATAACTGGGACAGAGATGTTTACATTCAGAGTAGCCATAAGATGGTTATGGATATCAAGCGGACGGCTCGAAGCAACATGCTTTCTTATAGACATGATAACTGCAATAACAATCTTTTTATAACACTAGGCTTTGTGGCGCGCCGGGGTTTTTTTCTTCTCGATTTTCTCCTGCACCCGGTCAAAGAGTTCCTTGGGGACAATGGCCGGAATACCATCCGGAATCAGAACATCCCGATACTGATAATCTCCGATGTAGCGCCGATTCCTCAGCATATGCCGGATGCTATTGTAGGTCAGTGGCTTCCTCAGCTTGTTGCGGATACCGTTCTCATTCAGCCAGTCCCGCAGCTCCTTCATGGTGGCACCTTCATCGTACCGTTTGAAAACTTCCAGAATGAAGGGTGCCGTCAGCGGGCCGATTTGGAAACGCTGCTCTTCACCAATCACATAACCAATGGGAAGCATGCCACCGTTATACATACATTTCATCGCGTTATCCGTTCTGCTGCGGATGACCTTTTCTGACAAATCGGCAGAGTAAGAGATGGGGACGCTGATACGGGTATTCCTTCGCAGAAGAATACGGCGCCGCTTTTTCCCGGAAAGGAATGAGGGAAGGCAACTGTTCTTGACAGGAGCCTACTTCCCCGCAAGTTTTGCGACGCTGCCGCGTTCGACGATCCGCATGGACAGCGACAGCTTCACAACACCGGTTTCCTGCGCACAGCGCACGGTTTCGCCCCGCTCAATGCGCTGGTGCAGCATCCGGACGGCTTCAATGCCGAGCTGCTCCTTGAAAGAATGGACGGTGGTTATACCGGGGTCCACCATTTCGCACAGCGGGATATCGTCGAAGCCCATCACGCTGATGTCCTCCGGCACGTTCAGCCCGGCGGCGTGGAGTGCACGGATGGCGGCCGCCGCGACCACATCGTTTTCGGCGAACAGCGCGCTGGGAAGCTCTTTCCTCGCGGCGATCCAAGCGCCGATGTCCCGGTACGCCTTCTCCGCAGAGATATCGACGTGAATGATCTCCATCGACTGGGCATTCTCGTCGTCCAGATGCTCGCGCAGCGCCATGCGAAGGCCATGCTCGCGGTCGTCGAAGTTCACGATGCGCTGCTTGGCGCGCAGATAACCGAAGCGCCGGTGCCCACAGTCAATGAGATAGGACATGGCGGATTTCGCGCCGTACAGATTGTCGTTGCCCACGCAGTCGACATAGGCGGAAAACAGGAAATTATCCAGAATAACGACCGGGACGCGATAGCGGTCCCATTGCGTCAGCTCCAGGCCAAGCTTGTGCCGGGCGAGCGTCATATCCGTGCCGAGGATCAAAAGGCCGGAGATATCACCCATAATATCAGCCATCTGCTGCCGAAAGGATTGACCCGCGTAATAATAGCGCACGAGAATGCGGTAGCCCAGCGCCTTGGCGGCGGTCTCCACGCCCTTCATAACGATGGTATAAAAGGTGGATTCCTGAGCAATGCCGACGATCTGATCGACATAGATCAGGAAGCAAAGCTGCTTTCTGTCGGGGAGCGGGGTTTTCGCGGAACTGTAGCCCATCTCTTCCGCCGCGTCGAGAATTCGTTTCCGGGTCTGCTCGCTGACACCCGGTTTGCCGTTCAGCGCCACGGACACCGAGGCTGTGGAGATCCCCAGCTTTTTCGCGATTTCTTTCGCGGTCACCTGATTTGCCATTTTCATCACATCCTGCCAACCATTCTACAGTACAATCCGGAAAAAGTCAACTGTCAAAACCTAACGTAGCCTAATTATTAGTTAACGTTTTGCACAAAATAATAGGATGATATTTAGGTATTCTCCCACTGGAATTTGCCAAAAATTCGTGTTATAGTAAGAACACGACAGAGATACAGCCGATTTTCCACAATTTAGTGGCCGCCATATCAGTGAACGACCCCCGCACATGCTGAACGATAACTTAATTTACCTATTTTCCGCAAAACAAGCAGAATCTCACTGTGTAATTCATATTTCGGCTCCATCTGCCGCGGAAGGGAGCCGAAAGTGAAAATAACGCCGGAAACCCGGCAAAACAATCTGAAGGAGTGAACAAGGAAATGAAGAAACTGATCGCATTGCTTCTGGCGCTGGTTATGGTGCTGGCCATGGCTGCCTGCTCCAGCTCGAACACCCCCGCTAAGGCCGACACCTCCGCAAAGGCTGACGAACCCACGAAATCCGATGCCTCCGACAACTCCAAGCTCGTCGGCGTCGCGATGCCCACCAAGGATCTGCAGCGCTGGAATCAGGACGGCGAAAACATGAAGGCCCAGCTCGAGGCTGCCGGTTATGACGTTGACCTGCAGTACGGCGCCAACGACATCCAGACTCAGGTCTCCCAGATCGAGAACATGATCGCCAACGGCTGCAAGGTTCTGGTCATCGCCTCCATCGACGGCGACTCTCTGGGCACCGTTCTGGCGCAGGCCAAGGAAGCCAACGTTCCCGTCATCGCTTATGACCGTCTTATCATGAACTCCGACGCTGTCAGCTACTACGCCACCTTCGACAACTGGCTGGTCGGCGTGAAGCAGGGCGAGTACATCCGTGACGCTCTGGGTCTGGACAACGCTGATGGCAAGACCTTCAACATCGAGTTCATCACCGGCGACCCCGGCGACAACAACATCAACTTCTTCTTTGATGGCGCGATGAGCATCCTGCAGCCCTATCTGGACTCCGGCGTTCTGAACTGCCCCTCCGGCCAGACCGAGAAGACCGTCGTTGCCACCGCCAACTGGGCGACCGACGCCGCGCAGAGCCGCTTTGAGTCCATCCTCGCCTCCAACTACTCCGACGGCACCCAGCTGAACGCCGTCCTTGCCTCCAACGACTCCACCGCTCTGGGCGTTGAGAACGCTCTGGCCGCGTCCTACACCGGCAACTATCCCATCATCACCGGTCAGGACTGCGACGTGACCAACGTCGTCAACATGCTGGCCGGCAAGCAGTCCATGTCCGTCTTCAAGGACACCCGGACGCTGGCGACCAAGGTCGTCGAGATGGTTGACGCGCTGATGAAGGGCACCGAGCCTCCCATCAACGATACCGAGACCTACGACAACGGCACCGGCATCATCCCCAGCTTCCTGTGTGAGCCTGTCGCCTGCACCAGCGAGAATGTGCAGGAGCTGCTCGTTGATTCCGGTTACTACACGGCAGATCAGCTCAAGTAAGCGTCAAGACAGCATTCAGAAAAGACCCAACCTTTGGGCAAGGCGGCTGTCCGCCTTGCCCAAAGCGCTACAATAACACAGGTGGAGGCGATAACTTGTCTGATATCTTACTGGAAATGAAGCACATCACAAAGGAGTTCCCGGGCGTCCGGGCGCTGGATGATGTGAATCTGGCGGTGACCCGCGGCAGCATCCACGCCCTTGTCGGCGAGAACGGCGCGGGAAAATCGACCCTTATGAACGTACTCAGCGGTATCTATCCTCACGGCAGCTACACGGGCCAGATTTTTTACGAAGGGCGCGAGTGCCGCTTTTCCAAAATCAAGGACAGTGAAAAAGAGGGCATCGTCATCATCCATCAGGAGCTGGCGCTGGTACCTTACATGTCCATCGGCGAAAATATGTTTCTGGGAAATGAGCAGGGACGTTCATTTTCCATCGACTGGGGTCAGACGTATGCTCTGGCCGACACCTATCTGCGGGAGGTCGGCCTGACAGAGTCGTCGCGCACCCTCATCCGCGATCTGGGCGTCGGCAAGCAGCAGCTTGTCGAAATCGCCAAGGCGCTTTCCAAGAACGCCAAACTCCTTATTCTGGACGAGCCGACGTCGTCCTTAAACGAGTCGGATTCCAGAGCGCTTCTTGATCTGCTTCTGAAATTCAAGGAGCAGGGCATGACCTCCATCATCATCTCTCATAAACTCAACGAGGTTGCCTACGTCGCCGACGACATCACGGTCATCCGCGACGGCAAGACCATCGAGACCCTGCACAAGGGTGTCGATGAGATCACCGAGAGCCGCATCATCAAGGGCATGGTCGGCCGTGAACTGTCCGACCGATTCCCGAAGCGTGTGGACGTTGCCATCGGCGACGTGTCCATGGAGGTCAAAAACTGGACGGTCCATCATCCCAAATACACCGAGAAAAAGGTCGTTGACGACGTGTCGTTTTACGTGCGCCGGGGCGAGGTCATCGGCATTTCGGGACTCATGGGCGCAGGGCGCACGGAATTGGCCATGAGTATTTTCGGCCGCTGCTACGGCTCGAACATCTCCGGCGAGCTTCTGATCGACGGAAAGAACGTACACCTTTCCTCCGTCCGGGAGGCCATCGAGCACAAGCTTGCCTATGTCACCGAGGATCGCAAGGGCAACGGTTTGATCCTCTCGACCCCCATCGCGACCAACACAACGCTGGCAAACCTCGCTGCCGTCTCGCACCGCGGCGTGATCGACCGCGACCGGGAATACGCCGTCGCGGATACATACCGCGAAAAGCTGCGCACGAAATGCACCGGCGTGGAGCAGCGTGTGGGAAACCTCTCCGGCGGCAACCAGCAGAAGGTGCTGCTGGCCAAATGGATGTTTGCCGAGCCGGATATCCTCATTCTTGACGAACCGACGCGGGGCATTGATGTCGGCGCAAAATATGAGATCTACTGCATCATCAACCAACTCGCGGCCGAAGGAAAATCGGTCATCATGATCTCCTCCGAACTGCCGGAGGTCCTTGGCATGAGCGACCGGATCTACGTGCTCAACGAAGGCCGCATGGTCGGGGAATTCGACCGCGCGGAGGCCACACAGGAGAAGATCATGGCGGTGATTCTCCGGTCAAGCGCAAACGGAAAAGGAGCGATCACGCAATGACGAAAAACAAGATCAAGGATGTTGTCCAGAAATATACCATGATACTGATTCTGCTGCTTGTTGTGGCATTCTTTGCCTGGCGCACAGGCGGCAAGATTCTCATGCCCCAGAACATCACGAATATCATCTCCCAGAACGCCTACGTCTTTGTGCTGGCGGCGGGTATGCTGCTGTGTATTCTGACGGGCGGCAATATTGACCTGTCCGTCGGCTCCGTTGTGTGCTTTGTGGGCGCGCTGGGCGCCGTCTGGCTGAGCAATGGAGTGAACATGTGGCTCGTCGTGTTGCTGATGCTGCTTCTGGGTCTCGCTATCGGCGCATGGCAGGCGTTCTGGATCGCCTACGTCCATGTCCCACCATTTATCACAACGCTATCCGGCATGTTCGTCTTCCGCGGTCTGTCCAACGTCGTCCTGCAGGGCAAGACCCTCGCCGTGACGAATGAGGCGTTCGTGCGCATTTTCGGCGGCGGCGCAAACTGTTACGTGCCGGACTTCTTCGGCGGCAGCGGCCTGAATGTTCTCTGCCTTGCGGTGGGCGCGGCGGCGTCCGTGATCTTCCTGGCCGCCACCTTCCTTGGCCGCGGGAATCGCATGAAAAAGGGCTACAGCGTCGAGCCGATGTATGAGACGATCCTCAAATCCGTCGTCATTACGGCTGTCATCATTTTCTTCACCGTCAAGCTCAGCCAGTACAAGGGCATTCCCATGGCGCTGGTGTGGGTCGCTCTGATCATCGCCATCTACACCTACATTACCTCCAAGACCACCATTGGCCGGCATTTCTATGCCGTCGGCGGCAACGAGCTGGCAGCAAAGCTTTCCGGCATCAACACGAACCGGGTCTATTTCATCGCCTATACGAATATGGGCCTGCTGTCCGCGTTCGTCGGTATGCTGACCATCGCCCGTATGACCTCCGCCCAGCCGACCTACGGCCAGAACTATGAGATGGACGCCATCGGTTCCTGCTTCATCGGCGGCGCGTCGGCCTACGGCGGCATCGGCACAGTCCCGGGCGTTATCGTCGGCGCAGTGCTGATGGGCGTTATCAACATCGGCATGAGCATCATGGGCGTGGACGCCAACTATCAGAAGGTCGTCAAGGGCCTGGTGTTGCTGGCAGCGGTCATCTTCGACGTCGTTTCCAAGCGAGAAAAGGATTGACAAATACGCCTGAATTGAGACGGGGCGCGAGGTGACAAGCTCCGGCCCCGTCTTTCGCGCAAGGAGAAATTATGAATTACATTGGCATTGATCTCGGCACATCCGCGTGCAAGCTGCTGCTTGTTTCGGAGGATGGCACGATTTTGAATACGGTCACCAGAGAGTATCCTCTCCTGTTCCCCCACTCCGGCTGGTCGGAGCAGCGCCCGGAGGACTGGTGGGACGCAGTCACAGGCGGGATTCCCGAGCTGATGAAGGGGTTTGACCTCGGCGAGGTTGCGGGCATCGGCGCGGGCGGGCAGATGCACGGCCTTGTCGCGCTGGACGCAAGCGACCGCGTCATCCGTCCGGCGATCCTGTGGAACGACGGCAGAACTTCCAAGGAAGTCGATTATCTCAACAACACCGTGGGCAAGGACAGGCTCTCCGCGCTGACGGCCAACATTGCCTTTGCCGGCTTCACCGCGCCGAAGCTTCTCTGGATGCGGGAAAACGAGCCGGAGAATTTCGGGAGAATCGCGAAGATCATGCTCCCGAAGGACTATCTGACCTATAAGCTCACCGGCGTCCACGCCTGCGATTACTCCGACGCTTCCGGTATGCTGCTGCTCGACGTGCAACACAAGCGCTGGTCGCGGGAGATGCTTGACATCTGCGGCGTCTCCGAAGCCCAGATGCCCCGGCTCTTTGAGAGCTTTGCAGTCGTCGGCACGCTTACAAAGGAAGCGGCGAAGGCGCTGAGGCTGCCCGAAACCGTAAAAGTGGTCGCCGGTGCGGGAGACAACGCTGCGGCGGCAGTTGGCACAGGAACAGTCAGCGCGGGCGGCTGCAATATTTCCCTCGGCACCTCCGGCACGATTTTCATTTCTTCCGATCAGTTCGGTGTTGACCCCAACAATGCCCTGCACGCCTTTGCCCACGCCGACGGCGGCTATCACCTGATGGGCTGTATGCTTTCCGCCGCCAGCTGCAACAAGTGGCTGTGCGAGGACATTCTGAAAACATCGGATTTTGCGGGCGAGCAGAGGAATATTACCGGCGAAAAGCTGGGGGAAAATCACGTTTATTTTCTGCCCTACCTGATGGGCGAGCGAAGCCCCATCAACGACACCAACGCCCGCGGCACCTTCACCGGCATAACCATGGACACAACGCGCGCCGATCTGGTGCAGGCGGTTCTGGAGGGCGTGGCCTTTGCCATCCGTGACTCTTTTGAGGTGGCAAAATCGCTGGGCATTGAAATCCCGCGTTCCAACATCTGCGGCGGCGGCGCGAAAAGCCCGCTGTGGCGCAGGATCTTCGCCAATGTCCTTGGCATCCCTCTGGATATGGTCAAAACCGAGCAGGGACCGGGCTACGGCGCGGCAATGCTGGCCATGGTCGGCTGCGGTAGGTTTGCGTCCGTGCAGGAGGCGGCTGATGCCCTTGTGGAAGTGGCCTCCACGACCGAGCCTGACCCGGTGCTGACCGCGAAATACGAAGCACGTTATCAGAGATTCAAAAAGCTTTACCCCGCGCTGAAGGACTTCTTCGCGTCGGCGGTATAAGGGAGGACATATGAAGATTTACACTGTTTCCGACCCGGAATTCAGATCCTACGGCAAGGTGCTTGCGGGCTATGATACCGCGGCGCTCATTACCGCCATGCAGACCATCCCCATGCCCCAGAGCGGCACTGCATACCAGCCGGCCATTCGGGCACTGGAATCGTGCGCCATTCTGGAAGCGCTGCAAGACCGCGCCTACGGCGGGATGCCGATCCAGATCGGCATGTGCTGGGGCTATAACACAAAACTCAACTGCCTTGAGTACCACCGCGACAGCGAGATCAATATCGGTCAGCAGGACTTTATCCTCCTGTTGGCAAAGGAAGACGAGATCGTGGGCGGCAAGCTCGACACCGCGAATGTCAAGGCGTTCTGCGCCCCGGCGGGTGTCGCCGTCGAGGTCTACGCCACAACGCTTCACTACGCGCCGTGTCAGGTATCGGAGGAAGGCTTCCGCGTGGCGGTTGTCCTGCCGAGGGGGACGAATACGGAAAAGGCCGTCTTCACAGCAGGAAATGAAGAAGATACATGGCTGACAGCCCGCAACAAGTGGTTGCTGGCACACCCGGAATCCACCGAGGCAAAATCCGGCGCGCACATTGGACTCACCGGCAAAAATATCGATATTTCTGAAGGAGGTACCCATCATGTTTGAAAACATCCCCAATGTCAGGCTCGGCCTGATCGCCGTATCCCGTGACTGCTTCCCACGGACGCTCTCCGAGATGCGCCGGGCGAATATTGTCAAGAGCTGCGAGGGCGGCGTTTACGAATGCCCCGTGACGGTCGAAAATGAGACCGATATGCTGAAAGCCGTCGCCGACGTCAAGGCGGCGGACTGCAACGCTCTCGTGGTCTTCCTCGGTAACTTCGGCCCCGAGACCCCGGAGACCCTCATCGCCAGATATTTTGACGGTCCCTGCATGTTCGTAGCTGCCGCCGAGGGAGACGGCGACCTGATCAACGGCCGCGGCGACGCCTACTGCGGAATGCTGAACTGCTCCTACAATCTGGGAATGCGCCACCTCAAGGGCTACATCCCCGAACACCCGGTCGGAACCGCTGACGATATCGCGAAAATGATTGCGGACTTTATCCCCATCGCCCGTGCCGTCATCGGCGTGAAAAGCCTGAAGATCATCACCTTCGGCCCGCGCCCGCAGGACTTCTTCGCCTGCAACGCACCCATTCAGGGGCTGTACGCACTGGGCGTGGAGGTAGAGGAAAACTCCGAGCTTGACCTGCTCGTCTCCTACAAGGCCCACGCGAACGACCCACGCATCCCCGCCGTCTGCGAGGACATGAAGAAGGAAATGGGCGAAGGCCGCTACTATGAAGACCTGCTCGTCCGCATGGCGCAGTTTGAGCTGACGCTGCTGGACTGGGCGGAAAATCACAAGGGCGCGCGCAAATACGTCGCCTTTGCCGACAAATGCTGGCCGGCGTTCCCGGAGCAGTTCGGCTTTGAGCCGTGCTATGTGAATTCCCGTCTCGCCTCCCGGGGTATCCCCGTCGCCTGCGAGGTCGATATTTACGGTGCGCTAAGCGAGTACATCGGCGCCTGTGTCTCCCATGACGCAGTGACGCTGCTGGACATCAACAACTCCGTCCCGGCAAACCTGTTTACCTCCGAAATCGAGGGGAAGTTCGGCTATACCCTCACCGACACCTTCATGGGCTTCCACTGCGGCAACACCCCGTCGTGCAAGCTCTGCGCCGACCGCGCGGTCAAGTACCAGCTCATCCAGAACCGTCTGCTGGAGAACGGTGGCAAGCCGGACTTTACCCGCGGTACGCTGGAAGCGGACCTTGCGGCCAGCGACATCACCTTCTACCGTCTCCAGTGCGATTCCGACGGCGTGCTTCGCAGCTACATTGCCGAGGGCGAGATTCTGCCCGTAAAGACCGGCTCCTTCGGCGGTATCGGCATCTTCGCCATTCCGGAGATGGGCAGATTCTACCGACATGTGCTCATTCAGAAGCGCTATCCCCACCACGGCGCAGTTGCCTTCGGCCATTACGGAAAGCTCCTGTTCGAGGTCTTCAAGTTCCTCGGCGTCGGGGACATCGCCTATAACCAGCCGAAGGCACTTCCGTACCCCACGGAGAATCCGTTTGCCTGAAAGGACATAGCCAAATAACGCATTTTTCCATGCCACCGCGCTACACTATTGACACCCGCTTACAATATGTTATGGCAACACCGCACAATTGCGTCTGCGAGTCTCAGCCGT
>ULRB01017814.1_pt1 | contig 10656 bp, 10 predicted proteins | sample 1955051 | NCBI WGS metagenome assembly ULRB01 (sample SAMEA4835671, study PRJEB28245) | human gut metagenome | biome: gut microbiome; material: fecal sample | place: Denmark | collected 2008 | reverse complement strand
ACATAGATATAAAAACTAATGCAAATCACTTTGCCACATTTGGCCTGAAAAATTCTAAAGCCACTTTGCGTTTGCACCGAGCGCGGTCCACTCTTGCTCATATACAAAAAGAAACCCCTGTCACGAATGACAGGGGTTAGGCAGAACACTTGCAGGTGTTAAGCTCTCTCGGTTTTCTCATATATATGATAAACATTGCTGCAACAATGAACTGGTGCCAGCTCTGAGGGTCGAACTCAGTCCTCTCGCCGTATGAAGGCGGCATCTTAACCATTTGACCTAGCTGGCATATAGCCCTCGCAAGAGGGCTATTTTTAAAAATTGTCGAACTTGTTTACCATAGAGATGCTTACTTTTGTTAGAGTACAAGACTCAACAGTCGTGTTTTTCATCCACTGTCTACGAGCAATTTCTGCATCATCGTCAGACATTGACTTCTCAAAAGCATCATAAGACAAAATCAGCTTAATCTTCTGCGGATTGACAGCTAAAGCGCCATCAGCAACCGTGGCATCAGAGGGAGAGAAAGTAATCCAATAACGGATTCCATCTTTCTCAAAAGAAATGTTACATTCATCCTTAGAGTAGAGATCAATCTTCTTGTAATAGGCTGTAGTAATCCAACCATTAGACAATCTAACGGTAACATCATAAGAGCTATTGCGCTCATAGTTAATGTTTAAATCCATAAGAGTCTCTTCCAGAGGATAACCCTGCTTAAGATCGAAAGCGATTGCCCGCAGACAATCAAAAGTAATGTCAGCTATCTGAGACAGTTTTACAACCTTTTCAATGTCCTCTTCCCAACCGGTGCCCAGCTTATCAGCCATATAAGCACGGACTTCATCAGGAGAGGGACAGGTAATCTCAAAATGATAATGGAAGCGACCGGGACGGTTAACGAGAAACTCATTTAGCTGGCGAGGGTCATTACAGGTAATGATAAAAAGTTTCTTACCATTATCCATGCCGTCGAATAGACTAAGCATTTCAACCTGCGGATCGTCCTCGTCATGACGAGCGAATGTCTTTTCAAACTCGTCAAAGATAATCGTTACCTCTTGCTGAATAGAGCCGAGAAAATTACTGATGCCGGGAATTGCGGAATCTACAATAATGACTGGCATACCAGCCTTAATGGATTCATCTGCAATCATGCGGGCAAGCAGAGATTTACCGATACCTTTCTTACCAGAAAGAATGACACCAAAGTTACGTTCGCTGACAGCAAAAGACTTGAGAATCTTTTCAGCACGACGAGCATGATTGCCATAAATAGTACCCTCGTTTACCGAGAGATCATTGTGCTTTGTCAGCCAAAATCCCATCTGCGGATGGAAACCAACAGTATAGGTTGCGACTGGCAATTCATTATAGGTCTTTACATCTTCGCCATAGACCTGATAACGAGAACCTGCATTTACTATGTTCATTCCTTTACTTCCTTTCAATATGTATTGGCGCGGGGCTGCGGATTCGAACCGCTTTTTCAGCCTTTTAACGCTGATGGTCTACCTTTAGCCTAGCCCCGCATATGGTGGGCCTTCGGGGACTCGAACCCAGGACCGTCCGGTTATGAGCCGGATGCTCTAACCAACTGAGCTAAAGGCCCTTATTACCACGCGGCTATCAGCCTGTTTACCCGTGGCTAACAACTTCAGTTGCCCTTATGTCTGATCACGCAGTATCGTCGCTTCATCGGCTGCCAGACTAATTCTCCCGATACCCGGATACCTAGTTTAGCATTATCTAGGGTACTCATTTATTTTAAGTCTGTATGATAAGACTTGGTGGGCCAGGTTGGACTTGAACCAACAATGCTCGAAAGCCACGGATTTACAGTCCGCTGCGTTACCAATTCCGCTCACTGACCCATGTTTAATTGGCACCGGCTGATAGAATCGAACTACCACCAAGGGAGTCAGAGTCCCTTGTACTACCATTATACGAAGCCGGTATAAAACAAGACGCATTTTTTATCCTATCATGGGTGAATAAAATATATGTAATTGCTGTATGCATCTTTATCTGGTGCGGGCGACGAGACTCGAACTCGTACGAGGGGTTGCCTCATGGGATTTTCTTACTACTCTATGTCACCATAGCCACATTTCTGTGTTGTAGTCTGGAATACGTCTTTATCATATGCACGACTTGCACTTAGATAGTTGGTATATACTCTCTACACATTTATTTGGAACAATTTTTTCCACGATAAGAAGAAGTTTTTGCATGACAATTTGGACATAATAATTGGAAATTATCTAATTCATTATGAAAATGATTTCCGTCTTTATGATGAAGTTCTAAAGGAATTGGTTCTCCTAACCATTCGGTTAACCCACAACATTCACATTTATATTCTTTATAACCTTCATCAAGAAGTTTTTTTCTTACTTTATTACTTTGTATATCAATACTTTTTTCTAAGTATTCTAACAAAGATAATTCATGTCCATTAGGTTTTGATAATCCTTTGCAACCTCGATTTCCGGCATATTCAAGACCAAGCTTTTTTAATACTGGATTAATTGTCTTAGGATTACAACCCAATTCTCTTGCCATTTGAGCTTTAGTCTTGCCTTCAGCAATCCATTGCTCAATTTCTTCTTTGCGTTCTAAAATATCAGTTCTCATTTATATTACCTCTCTTTCATTATTATTTAAAAATTGAAAGAGATATTTTAATGAGTGTCGTCCAATTTTTTAGAATGTGTTCCAAAACTTAGCACGGCGTTCTCTTAGCCATTCGCCGTTTTAGCCAACTTCTGCTCTAAGAGTTTCCTCTTAGACACTCCATTTTAATGTTTGCTAAGTCAAAAGTCCCAGGTGTCTACCGATTCCACCACGCCCGCAGGTGTTAATAGTCAACAATATCTTTTTCGGTTGGGCAACTGATTTCGAAGCCCACAAAAATATCGTTGTCATAAGCCATATTAGCGATAAAATCGAGTTCTATGGCATATCTATCGAGAGTTTGAATGTCATTTTCATACTCTTCAATGATTTCTAATTCAGAGTTGATCGCGTCCAACTTCTCTTCAAGAGAATTATTCGCGCTAGAAATAAGCTCTAACTTGCGGTTAAGGGTTTCGATCTGAGATTTGGCAAAATTTTTGCCAGCCCGCAGTCTCTCTGCTACACTTCTCAACTCTATTTCATCAATCTTCCTAATCTTCTCATAAGGAGCATTTACTTCGCTATATACCTGAGTGCTCCGAGAATAGTCAGCGATAAGAATAAATTCTTTATCGTACCGTGCAAAGAAATATAAGGATTGCGACATAAATTCACTCCTTTAGAAAGAATGGCCAGGAGCGCAGGATTTGAACCTACAACCTCGTGTCCCTAGAAAATCATAGTGGCTGCTGTCGTGGTCTATTTACTAGACCTGGATTATTACATGCGCTCTACCAATTGAGCTAGCTCCCGAAATGTAGTTTTGATAAAGGTTGACTACAAACCTTACTGGTGTGCGTTCCACGCCAAAGGGTTCTTCCGCGCGCTAAGTCCCACTCTTTAGAGGATTCAGTATTCGAGCTGCAACCTTCCAGTTCTCTACTCTTGCTCTGCCGACTCAGAGTGTCGCTCATTTAAGAGCTGCTTGCGTTGCTCCCACAAGCGGAATACAACTATCGGTAAGTAGTAGATTTTGGCAGCGGTGGAAGGGTTCGAACCTTCGAATACATGGGTCAAAGCCATGCGCGTTAACCACTTCGCAACACCGCTAAATAATCAAGACGCTAAAGAGTTACAATCAATTTACATTCGCTCTTCTGTCAATTAACTCTCTCTTACCCCAGGAGAACTAGCCAAACGGCGATCATAGATGATTCTTCACAATCCTCTGTATAAACTTTCTTTATAGAAAATAAAATTGCTGGCTAGCGTCTTATTCTAAATCATAACCCTTCATTTAGGCGGTTAAATTCCTCACCTTAGCTTTTGTTTATTTGTTCTAAGGCAGTTTTTATGTGTGACCACTGTAGCGCTCCCAACGCTGGTACGGGATACAGGACTCGAACCTGTGACCCCTTGCTTGTAAGGCAAATGCTCTAACCTGCTGAGCTAATCCCGCATACGACTTACCTGATGTAAGTCGCCGCAAACTTCTCCTCAGAAATTAAAAGAGGCTGACTTGCACATCCACCAGATTCAATGTTGACGAACATAATCATTGACTTCTTCGTCTCCATATCTGTTGCTCTGGCAACTGTACGAACCAAACCCTTGTCGGAAAAGTAGTAGCAACCCATATCAATTTTCTTCATACCATTTACTTCCTTTCTTAACTTTCTGTAAATATTATAACAAAAATATTATAATATTTCAAGACCCACGAAAACTTAGACTTATGACTCCATAGCTCTCGCCTGTCTTCGTTCTAAAGAGCTATCTCGACGTCTGGCAGCAATGACTTGCTAATCATTATATCTTCTTTTTCTGTTAGTAAAGAAAGATTTGCTGTATAGGTCTTTATATAACATAGGAAAGGAGTGATACATAGTCCCCACCAAATGGGGATTGGTCCGAGTGGCGAGTCTCGAACTCACGGCCTCTAGATCCCAAATCTAGCGCTCTACCATCTGAGCTACACCCGGATAGGTGCCCCGCCATTTAAGGTCTTACGGGCTGACCATAGCAAGACGCCTTTTGTGTAATTGGGAATCGAACCCAAATTGTTTCTTTTGTAGAGAAATGTCTTAACCTTTTGACTATTACTATAAGTAGTGGTTGCGGCAAGCGTCTTCTCTTATCTTCTATAAATATTATAACAAAATATTTTTAGAAAATCAAGTTGTCGTAATGAAGGCATTATAGCCCTTACTTTTTAGGTCATTTACAACTCGTGTTGCGTTAGCTTTTACAGAGAACGCACCAACTTGAACCTTCCAATAACTGCCAACCTTGCGAACATAAGCATTCTTATATCCCGCATTGATTGTATCAGGAAGAGCTTTAATTTTCGCTAAAAATGCGTCTGCATTAGTTTTCTTGCTAAATGCACCAAGCTATACTCTGTAAATAACTTTTGGTTTTAGATAAATAGCCATTATATTATCAACAGGACGATTAGCAAGCGCCTTTGTGATACACTTGCCATCACGCAATATCTTGGTACTTCCGCCTCCATCAAGGTTAATAGCGTAATCAACCTTGAGAGTCCGCAAGAAAGATTGCATTTGCGAGAAGTTCATGCCCGGAGATTCAATAGCTACAATAAAGATATTTTCTTTATTATAAGCTAAAACAGTTCTTCTAGCCTTGTAGTTAATCTCGGAAGCAATAGTAATAGGAACTGCGGCGCCCGCCTTAATTAAGACTGGATAGCCACTTACGAAGTCCTCAAACTTCTCTTGACCAATTACACCGTACTTTAACTCTCCATTGACAGTTCCAAATCCTTCTTTGTAAAGAGAATTAGAACTAATGATTATACCTTCATCGGTATAGTTAAAGACTGTTGAGCCATCAGTCATGCTGAAGAAACCACCATTGGAAACGATAGAAGGCTTAACAGCGCAACTATCATAGTATGCTTTCAAAGTCTAACGAGGCTGTTGACATAGTGCCATATCAAACTTTGAAATCTCTGTCTTTGGAATTTCTACAACAGTGATATAAGAATAATTAGTTGGATTATAAATCTTCATTTTATCACCTTCCTCAATATTTATAAAGAAAAAGATAATTAAATTAAAGAAATATCTCCAAATGGTAGTCTGGGTGAGGCTTGAACTCACGACCTCTCGATTATCAATCGAGTGCTCTAACCAACTAAGCTACCAAACTATATGGCGCGGGGAGAGAGATTCGAACTCCCGGGCCCATTGCTGGGCCTCCAGTTTTCTAGACTGGCGCCATCGACCGCTCGGCCATCCCCGCATATTGGTGCCCACTCAGAGATCCGAACTCTGGACCCACCGATTAAGAGTCGGTTGCTCTAGCCAGCTGAGCTAAGCGGACAAGTTTGGTGGAGGTAACGGGAGTCGAACCCGTGTCCGAAACACCTACCTAATCAGAACATTCTTACACGATAGTCCTTATTTATAGCTTTTGAATAGAGCCACAAGTCAAGAACAAACTAACTGAACTATAGGGCCGTACCGGTTATAGTACAACGCATCCACCACTTTGTTTTTAGAAGGAAAACAAAGAAACCAGAGGTATACAGTTAATGGTCAGCGAGCAAAAGCTCAAGCCGCCATGTGAGAATCGAAATAATTGTTGTCAGTTAATTGTTTGTTGCGCCGTAAGGAGGTCGCCTACCCGTGTGTTCTAACTTCTCAATGCCCCGTCGAAACCTTTATACCCCCATATTGGTACGGCTACTGAGATTCGAACTCAGATTGTAACAGCTTAGAAGGCTGTTGCCATATCCATTAGGCGATAGCCGCTTATTTATTTCGATAACTAAGCCAATCCTTGTAAACTTCTTTTCTCGTAGGATACGGCTGATCTCTCCAGAACCAATAGTGCCTACGCTCTTTCCATTCTCTAATACTGCTTTGGTAAAACTGCTCAAAGCTACGAGAAATAAGAGAACAATAGTCACAAATGTCGTACTGACAAAAGTATCTTTTGTAGAGAGAATTAGGTAACTCGAAATCGACATCTCGATTAAGCGCCCGCCGCACTTTTCGATTGGCCATCGCTTTCATACCCCGATTATGATCCTTCCAAACAGGCTGTTTTCGATAAGAACGAGACATACTCAACACTCCCTGTCTTTATACTTTTGTTTGCGGGAATAGGAACCTTTTCCCTTCTTAGCTTGCACAGAAGATCCCCGATGCTTGAATTGAAGCCATTCTTGTAGTTCATCGCCAGTTTTCTTCATAGCTTGCTTGTAAATCTTCTTATTCATTTCTAGACCCCTTTCATCTTGTATGTACCAAAAACATATGATTGAAAATTGCTGTTTGGGTCTCGTGGGGTGACTGGTGGAATTCGAATCCACGACAACTTGAGCCACAATCAAGTGCTCTAACCAACTGAGCTACAGCCACATGGCATCCCTTGAAAGACTCGAACTCCCGGTCTTGCGGTTCGTAGCCGCACGCTTTGTCCAACTAAGCTAAAGGGACATATCTATATCGGTGCGCAGCACCGATATAGGGCATCATTAGATACCGTGCTACTACCAATTGGTAATATCCGTTTCGTCGCTAGAGCGATTTCACGCCTTGCGGAAGTTGTAGGCTACTTCCTAAGCCTATGGAGCTGGCGACAGGAATCGAACCCGCGACATCTTCATTACAAGTGAAGCGCTCTACCTGCTGAGCTACACCAGCATATTGAATTTTAAGGGACGGTGGAGGTGGGGATTCACCGATAGCTACTCCTACAGATTTCAAACTGCATACCCCCTACTTTTCTGACTTTACGCCCGCAGGCACGAATCCCGCATTAAGCGACCCGTTCAAAGTTTATTGTCATGTCAGCAAGACAAGATGCTTTTCACATCAGCTATTTCCTTAATAATATCGTATTTGTTAAACTCTAAGTGACGAAGATAGATTTTAACAAATACTCAGCAATAACCTGAAAGCCAGTACCATTTCTGGAGGTTGTCACCCTGCTTCGTACTCTGGTTCCTTTAACACCGGATTTTAATGTTTGTTCAAAGGTTTTGCGGGTTGCGCTTGTTGCTGTGACAGAGGCGTGCAAAACTCTTAATATAGGAGGAATGGGATTCACCCTACCAAATTAAAACTCGTTCTAGGTCCGCAGCCCTTGACAGGTGAGTTAAACCCCGACGTGGTCTTTGTTTATTTGTCCCACGCCTAATGGAACCGAGGCGTACTCGCGTTTCACGGCTGGCGGAGAGGAGAGGATTCGAACCTCCGGACCCCTAATGGGGTCAACACCTTAGCAGGGTGCCGCATTCAACCAACTCTGCCACCTCTCCAAATTGATGCACTCAGCTTTAGGGACTTGTGACCCTTTGGTATAAAACCAAGCAGCTTTCCATCAAAAAGTGAGAATTATCGCTCACTAACTGTGGTTTCAACATTGTCGAAAATCATGTCATCAATATCTTGGAACATAGAAAAACCTCCTTATTTAATTTTACAAGACGCAAAGAAAATTATTTGCCGGACTTGAACCAGCTACAGTCAAATTAACAAGTTTGATGCTCTACCAATGAGCTAAAATATTTTTCAAAAGAAAAAATTTGCTGTATGCGTCTTACCCATAATGGCATTACGCCTATGGTTGCGAGAGGGTGGAGTCGAACCACCTTTCTCAACCTTATGAGGGTTGCGAGATAACCGTTTCTCTACTCCGCAATGGCACCGCGGGCTGGGCTTGAACCTGCCGCTCTACCTACTGAGCTACCGCGATATAAAGAGCAGTTTACCGACTTACTCAGGTCAATCAGCGATAACAAACTTACCGCACTTGCTAAACACCTGCACCGGCTTACCCTTCAGGTCACGCTCTTCCAGCTTATTGAAAGGACAGACAAACACATTGGAGTTGCCAGCTCGCTCCATCACACCACCGCAATTGGGACATTTATGCTCCTTCTCCTTGACCTTAGGAGCCTTAAAGCCCATTGCCGCACCCAGAGTCTTAAAAGAATCGAAAGTACCGTGAACCTGCTTCATAATATCTTCTCCTTTTCATCTATGTATGTTTCCTATTGTTAATGGTACTCCCAGTCAGGATCGAACTGACGACACCGCCGTGAAAGGGCGGGGACTTAACCACTTGTCCATGGGAGCATTTATTACTTTTTGTTAAAGAAGAAGTATAACTCCTCCGGTTATTGTCTTGGACTAATTAAATTAGGTGGTGATCCCAGCGAGACTCGAACTCACATTTTCAGCTTGAGAGGCTGATTACCTAGACCAGTTAGTAGATGGGACCATAACTCGCACTTCTTCTTACGAAGCTATTCAGGGAGCGCGGCGTCACGCACCATTACCGTTTTCGTTTCGTTGTATAAGGGGGAAAGAAAAGGGTAATCAAACCAAACCTAAACTGGTTTTTAACAAATATAATCAATAATCTAATATAACCGAGAAGAACCAAAAAAACTTCTCTTTGGTATCTAAAAGCACTTATCGTGCTATTAAATCGGAATAATAGAATTTCTTTCTATCAGTTTATATTTATGGCTTGTTATTTTTCGATGGCAAATAGGACATAGAATAACCAAATTAGATAATTCATTATGTTCTCTATTTTCATCTATATGATGGACTTCAAGTATATCTGGGTCTTCGTCCCAGCCACAAATACTACATTTGTGCTCATATTCTCGAAAAGCCTTTTCTCTATAATTCTTACTGGCTTTTCCATAATGACTAGGCTGAATTTCTACACAGCCAAAATCAATTCTTTGTGCCAAATCTTTATGTTCTCTGCAACAAAAATATAAACCGCTTTTTGAATTGTCTAATTTAGACTTCGTTTTATAGAACTCTTTTCCACAATATGCACAAGTTACTAATGTTCTTGTCTCTTTTAATTTATTATCTTTAGTTTCTTGTTGGCATAATGGACAAATCAAATGCGCCCTGTTGTCGCGTCGAACATTCTCATATTTCGTCTAAAATGTATAATTATGTTTTATACATCTGACTGTCAAAATAGATTTAGCATTTTCATATCCACCTATATATTCACAGGTTTCTAATGAATTTCTAAACACCTTATCTTTTAAGTCCAAAATTATTCCTCCTTTATCTTATATTATATATAAGAATTATGGGAGAAACATTAACTTGCTTTGTCCCAAAATTGGGATGGTGGAGCACACGAGAATCGAACTCGTCTGTTTTTCTCCTTGCAAGGGAGACGACCACTCCATGCAGTCCCGTGCCCCATAAGATATATAGAGAAAAGTGAAGAGTGGTAGTACCATCACTTATCAGTACCTCGTACATTAAACCACTGAGGTCGAGTTCTAGTTAACGACAACGCTCGAAAAATGTCAGGAGGTGTTGCTGGCAGCCCCGCTGGGGTTCGAACCCAGACTTACTCCTTCAGAGGGATACGGTTTTAGAGACCGCCGTGCTAACCATTACACCACGGGGCAATATTCAGCAAGACACAGGCTTTTGTGTAGGATTTGAACCTACTATCATTTAAGCAAAAATAAATTATCCAGAAAAAACTTGCTGTACTGTGTCTTTCTCACTTTCTATAAATATTATATCATAATATTTATTATTTTTCAAATGGCGATCCCGACGGGACTTGAACCCGTGACAGGCTAGCGTTCTACTCTTCTGAACTACGAGACCAAATACTTGGGGAGAGTCATTCCCCTAACGGTAAGTGATACCGGTTAATTTTATTTAAGTAATGAAACTAACAAAAGACTATCCAGATCCCGTGGACACAGGGAGGGTTTCCAAACTTGCACCCACAATCGGCAACCTCCGTAAGGTGAGCGGTTGACACCAATCCTTATGACTTGAGCGGATTAACTCGTTGGTGCGGCTAGTGAGATTTGAACTCACACGACCTTTCGATCACAAGCACCTCAAGCTTGCTTGTCTACCGATTCCAACATAGCCGCATATTCCCGATTGGTTACTTTGCTTCTTTATATTTAGACAGGCGTTTTCCACATATCTAACGCTGCTTGTCTATGACGCGCATTGTTCTGCCGGTGGTAGTTTACCAATCAAAATCCAT
>ULRB01085028.1_pt1 | contig 10675 bp, 14 predicted proteins | sample 1955051 | NCBI WGS metagenome assembly ULRB01 (sample SAMEA4835671, study PRJEB28245) | human gut metagenome | biome: gut microbiome; material: fecal sample | place: Denmark | collected 2008 | reverse complement strand
ACGCTTTTCATGTCATGGCAGGCTTGCAGCGCGGTTTGCACATCCATGGCCATCAGTTGCGGCAGTGAAACTTCTTTCCCGTTCGGATCGGTAAATTTTACAAGCTCCGCCTCTTTACTATAACGGGAGCCATTACATTCCGGACATGGCACATCCACATCCGGCAGAAATTGAATATCCAGGCTAATCTGACCGGTTCCGTCACATACCGGACACCGCAGACGCCCTGTGTTGTAGGAAAAATCCCCTGCCTTGTACCCATATTTTTTCGCGTCTTCACTCTTCGCGAAACGCTTTCGCAGTTCGTCGTGCACATTCGCATAGGTCGCGACCGTCGAACGCACGTTGATGCCGATCGGTGTGGCGTCAATCAGTTTCACATGAGAGATGCCCTCTGCCTCCAAGGTTTTGACATGTGCGGGAAGCGAAGTTGCTTTCGCGAAAGCCTGCAGCGCCGGAATCAGACTTTCCAGCACCATGGTTGTCTTGCCGGAACCGGAAACACCGGTCACAACCGTAAGTCGTCCTTTCGGAATTTTAACATCCAGCGGTTTGACCGTATGGATCGTGTCGGTGGTCATATGGATTTGCCCGAGGGAAAACAGTTCTGTCTCCGAAATGCGAGGTCGCAGGGCTGCATTGGCCTCTCCGGACAGAAACGGTCCAATCATAGAATTTGGATTTTGTATAAGCTGCGGGATCGTTCCCTCCGCGATTACATGACCGCCTCCGGCACCGGCCACAGGTCCCATTTCAATAATCCAGTCGGATTCACAAAGAATCTGCGTATCGTGATCAACCAGCACCACAGAGTTGCCATCAGCAATCAGATCATGCATCACAGCATTCAGACCATCGATGTTGGATGGGTGCAGACCGATAGATGGCTCATCCAGTACGTATAACACACCTGTCGTACGGTTTCTGACCGCTCGTGCCAGCTGCATCCGCTGCCGTTCTCCTGTGGAAAGGGTTGCCGCCGTGCGGTCAAGGGTCAGGTAGCCCAGTCCTAAATCCATCAGCCGTTTTGCTGTGTCCTGAAAGGATTCACAGATGCTTTCTGCCATCGGCCGCATTACCTGCGGCAAAGATCCCGGCACCTCGGCAACCCAGGTGATCAGTTCCGCAAGTGTCATACGGCAAACTTCATCCAAATGCTGACCACGCAGCATCGGCGCTCTGGCTGCCTCCGAAAGTCTCGAGCCGCCGCAATCCGGACAGATCTCTTCTTTGAGAAACTTTTCGACCCGCTGCATACCCTTTTCATCCTTCACCTTGGAGAGCGCGTTTTGCACTGTATAGACAGCGTTGAAATAGGTAAAATCCATTTCTCCGGCTGCACCGCTAGTCTGATTTTGATAAACGATGTGTTTCTTGACCGCAGGCCCGTTGAATACGATATCCCGCTCTTTTTCTGTCAGCTGACAAAACGGCACATCGGTTCGCACGCCCATTTCTCTTGCGATATCTTTCATCAAAGACCACATTAAAGTCTGCCATGGCCGCACCGCACCTTCATCGATGGAAAGAGATTCGTCAGGTACCAGACTTGCGCGGTCAACCGTACGAATGATGCCGGTACCGCCGCAGGTCGGACAAGCGCCTTGACTGTTAAAAGCCAGCATTTCAGCGCCGGGCGGCTGCACACGTTCACCGCACACCGGACAGATTATCTCCTGTTCGGCTGCAACCTTCAGCGTCGGCGGTACATAATGCCCATTTGGGCAGCGATGACTAGCCAGCCTGGAAAACATCAGCCGCAGACTGTTCAAAAGCTCAGTTCCGGTTCCGAACGTGCTGCGGATGCCCGGCACTGCCGGTCTCTGATGCAGCGCAAGCGCGGCAGGTACATACAAGACTTCATCCACCTGCGCCCGCGCGGCCCCGGTCATTCTGCGCCTTGTGTAAGTCGATAATGACTCCAGATAGCGACGGGAACCCTCCGCATACAGCACACCCAGCGCCAGAGAAGATTTTCCCGAGCCGGATACGCCTGCAATCCCCACAATTTGGTTCAAAGGCACGTTGACGTCTATATTTTTTAAGTTGTGTACGCGGGCACCCCGCACCTCAATTTGCTTCATTGGTTTGTTCTCCCTCGGTTGATCAGGTAGAAATTTTTAATTCTTAATAGACCGCCCAGGCTTTCAGTGCCTCGAGGCTTGGATTCTCATTCATAACTTTGGCATCGACAATCTCAGCCTCGTTTCCTAGATATGGCTGCAGTTTCTCGGCGGTCTTCCCCATATCGCTGCCGCCGGATGTGGCGAACAACACGACTTTTTTATGAGAAAAATCATATTGCTTTACGAACGTGTTTACCACGTTCGGCGCAGCCCAGTACCAGATCGGAAAACCCAGATACACGGTGTCATATTCGTCCATATTCTCAACGCTCCCGCTGACCGGCACATCCTTCTTGCCGATTTTTTCTTTATTACATCTGGCAAGCGGATTCTTCCAGTTTTGATCTGCTTCCGAATAAGGTTCTACCGGTTTGATCTCAAACAAGTCTGCATCGATCGCCTCAGCCAGCTTCTTTGCGAGTTTGGCGGTCACGCCGCTTGCGGAAAAGTACGCGACTAATTTTTTACTCATAATTCTTCCCTCCATTTTTCATGCATGCTGTATTATAAATATGTTACCACGTCTTTCGCTTTACGTCTCGGAACGACATAATCCCGATTTTCGTCAAGGAAATACTGTGTGTTGTCCCCTTCTGCATCGATGATCCTGCTGGTATGGGACGGATACCCGAACGCTACGACGGTATGGAGTTTCTGATTTTCGCCGAGGCCAAAGAGTTCCCCAAGTTTCTGCTTATTGCAGGCCCCGATGATACAGCTTCCTATCCCGTGATTCCAGGCGGCAAGAGTCAGATTGCTGATCGCAAGACCTGCGTCCGTGTCTGTATACGCACTCGCAAGATCCATGTTCTCCACGATGCCGACGAAAAGCACCGGTTCTTCTCCGGCTTTTGGTTGTCCTTGTTCCGGCGGCAAAGAACCTGCCCATTTCGTATAGCTGAAGACTTCTTTTACCTTTTGCGGTGTTTTTACAACCACATACTGCAGCGGCTGTTTATTCATGGCACTGGACGCATATCGTGCTGCAGTCAGCATTTCATCGATGCATGCATCTGCAATTGGTTCCTGTTTGAAACGGCGATACGTACGCCGTGTTTTTAATAATTCGATCAGTTTCATTTGCTTTCTCCTTGTTTTCTCCTATTTTCTTCCAATATAGCGATTCACTTTTTTCTTGTACGCCAGATATTCCTGTCCAAACGTCTCCAGCAGGAAATCTTCTTCCACATTCACAATCTGCAGATGAAACATGAGCATCGCAAAAACCGAAGCTATCAAAAGCCATGGATTGAAGAACATCAGCAAAATGCCGATATATACCAGGTCAAAGCCTAAAAATGCCGGGTTGCGGCTGATCTGATAGATCCCATCCGTGACCAGCTCCGTCTTATCCGTCTTGGATACCCCGGCCCGCCAACTGTCCCGCATCGTCACCACCGATGTCACGAACACAGTTGCTCCCAATGCACCGATGACGGCACCGCAGATTCTGAACGGGGTCAAAAAGCAAGTTGTGTTCAAAAGATTTCAACCCCTTTCTTTTTCCTGTCATTTGGGTAGCTTCTCTCATTTTGTCCGCTCAAAGCTGACGCGATAACTGCCCAGCACCATTTTGTGTAAAAAAGCTGCCTTTTCAGACAGCTTTCGTATAGATCGTATTCAATAAGTCTGTGCCTGTTCTCGTTCTGAAAAAACGAGCTCTGCAATATCCATTATTTCTCCTGAATTTCCTTTCCGGTCATATGCTCGATGGTGATCTCTATCATCTGCACCGCCCGAAAATCCAACTCGATCTCCTCGTCAGCCTCCGCTTCATTCGGATAGTACTTCATGGCGAAGGTCTTGAGGACTGCACGCTTTTTCTCAGGATCCGCAACCGGCTGCGCCTTGCCGAAAACGACTGCGCTCTTCACATACGGTGCCCAGTCAAGATCCTTGATCTCCGGCTCGTCGTAAACCGTAAAGCAGATCTTTGGGTTGCGCTTCATGGCGTCCACCTTATGGCCGGCCAACGACGAGTGAAAATAGATCTTCCCGGCGGCTGCATCATAGTAGTAATTAATCGGAACTGCGTAAGGATAATCGTCATCTCCTGCCACCGCAAGCACTCCGCGCTTGGATTCCTGCAAAAGTCTGATCGTTTCTTCGTTTGGAATGGCCTTCTTCTCGGCACGACGCATTTTTCTGAACATAATGTACTCCTCCTGTAAGTGTGACCTGCAGTCGCTGTGCGGACGCAGAGCTTCGCTGCTGTCATTATAATAAAAATATTATATCACGCTTTGGACGGAATGGAAACGAATTTTTAGCGAATTTCCCGAGAAAACGGTGCCTTCGCGCGCTTCATTTCATCACATGCTGCAGGAAATCCGTACAGCCTTCTGCAATATCCTCGTAGGTCACGTCAAAATTGCCCGTATACCATGGGTCTGCGATATCCCTGGGCCGTCTCGAAAAATCAAGCAGCCCATGCACCTTGTGCTCCGGGTCACTGCCTAAGATACGCATCAAGTTCCGACGGTTATTGGCATCCATAATAATCAGATAGTCAAAATATTCGTAATCTGCTTTTGTCACTTGCCGCGCGCGGTGATCGCCGCATGGAATCCCCATCTCCGCCAGCTTGCGCCTTGTACCATGATGCACCCCATTGCCGATCTCCTCCCTGCTGGTCGCCGCTGAATCGATTTCAAACAAGTCAGCGATTCCTTGTTTCTTTAGCATATCTTCAAACACATACTGCGCCATCGGACTGCGGCAGATATTGCCGTGACAAATAAAAAGCACTTTTATCATAATCTCTACCTTCCTCCATAAGTCTCGAAAATGCTGATATTACGAACTTTTTCGGCCTTTCGGCTTTTTTCAACTGTTTGTTAGGCATATTTTTTCCCCATATCGAGGTATTCTTAAATCAGTACTTCCCATTTTCCATATCTCTTTCCGTCAACTCTACGGATATAATCCTTTTTCTGTAAGGACTCCATAATTCGTTTTATGGTGCTAAGAAATTTTCCTGTCTCTGCCGCAAGCTCTTTTTGCTTAATAAAAGGGTTTTTATAGAGCAGTTTCAAAATCGCGAGTTCTTCTAAAGTGCATTCCAAAGTGTCAAATTGAGACTTTGGAACTTTAGGAATAACGAAGAAATGTTGGTCTCGATCAAGCAGCGTGGTGTGAAGTAAGTGCTTTTGTTTGCGTCTGACGGTTTAGAAGGAATACGCGACGCAGTCAAAAGCCCTAGGAGTTATATGCTCCTAGGGTTGTCGTTCTGATTTCTTTTTTATTTTTTTCATGAATATATTCGCTGATAGCATGGTAGAAAATATCGGCTTCTTTGACTTGGGTTTCTACATCTGCTTTTGCGATTACATAAAAGTCTTCATAATCACTTTCAGTCCGAAGTGAAAATGCACTTTTGATGATGTTCGAAAGCTGCTTATCAAAAATTCCGGTTTTAATATATCGCATTTGAAAATTTGAAATCACTCCGGAATGTTTCTTAAAATCCAGTCCATCAAGTGCCAAAACTGCGCGTGCAGCATGAAAAATCGCATAATAGGAACGATTTGCAGAGGTATCGTACATTTCAAGTTCCAATGTACGTTTTGCATCTTCCAAATACTGCTTGGCTTTTGAAAGCCGATATAAACTTAAATCTATGCACTCTTTACTGTACAACGCGCTTTCCCTCCCTCATGACATTTTGAAAGAACGGAAGCGTGTTTGAAAAGCGTAAAAATGTATCTTTATCCTGTAGCTTAATGGACAAAAGTACATCATACTTCAAGTCAAGATCAGAGGAAAGGTCGCTCACTTTTCTGCGATACGTCGCAAGCTGCTCTTTCGGCAAGTCTACCAATGCCATAATATCTATATCAGATTCCGCATCAAAATCGCCTCTGGCATAGGAACCATACAGCCACACTTCATCCAGCTTTTCTCCAAAAACACTGCTGAGTGCCGAATAAGTTTCCTTCATCAGATTATTCAAGCCTAAATTGCTCACACTTCTCACCTGCCTCTCTTTAGAATCATTATACAACATATCCATCAAAACTTCCAGCTATAGAAATTGCTATTTTGAAATAATTTGAGCCCCTTCAATCATAAGTAGTAAATTAGTAGTAAAAACTGCACAGCAACTCACGTATATATTGAAATTTCAATCATACAGCCACACTGGTTATTTATTGCCGTGGCAGATAAAAAGCACTTTTATCATAAGCTCTACCTTCCTCCATAAGTCTCGAAAACGCTGATATTATAATTAGCTCTTACCAAAGCGTTGCGGAAGCTCGCTTCTTGCTTAATACCCAATCCTAAAATAATCCAAATATGCTTTATACTTATCCTGTGCCGTCAGACAGGTATCTGTCAGATATCCTTTTTCGTTGTCCCATTCCTTCAATCCACGGTAATAGAACATCTTCAGATTGTCCTCAATGATGAACGGAACGATATTGTATTTCAGGCACTCCTTAAACATGATCAATCTGCCCACACGACCGTTGCCGTCCTGGAACGGATGAATCCGCTCAAACTTCACATGGAAGTCCAGAATATCCTCAAAGGTCTTTGCTTCCTTGGCGTTATATTCCGTCAGCAAAGCCTTCATTTTATCGGCAACTTCTTCCGGCATGGCTGTATCCCTGCCGCCGACTTCATTCGGAAGTTTCTTATAATCACCAACCGCAAACCAATCTTTTCTGGAATCGCTGGTACCGTTTTTCAAAACCAAGTGAAGCTCCTTGATAAACTTCTCCGTCAGAGCTGCTTTTGCATGATCGATAATCATATCAATGCAGCGGAAGTGATTTGCTGTTTCAATCACATCATCCACATCCAGCACTTCTTTTTCTGCGCTGATGGTGTTCGTTTCAAAGATATATCTGGTTTGATCGTGTGTCAGGCGGTTTCCTTCCATATGGTTGGAATTATATGTCAAATCAATCTGTGTTTTATGGTAGATCCCACCGGAATATTTACTTGCCTTCTGCTCTTTCAGAATATCCAACAGAGTACTCGGCTTATCTTTTCTTTTATTAGTACGCTCCGGCTTTTCTGCGTTTTCCGGAATGTTCCATGTCTTGCCGGTAAGAAACGCACCGTTCACACGCCCCTGGGCGCAGTAATTTCTAACACTGCGCTCTGATATATCCCATTTTTTCGCTGTCTCTGCAACAGAAAGGTATCGCATCTAATATCCTCCGCCTATCTCAATCTTATATTTCAACTCGTTTACAGTTCCTCGGTTTTATATACATAGTAGCCTTCATAATAATAGCTGTGATCAATGCCCTTCATATAGATTTCCCTATCATTTACATTGTCTGTAAGAGCGTTTTTCAGAAGGAACTTAATTTCTATATCTTTAATTGGGCTGCGCTCCATGGCAAGCAAATAATCTTCCTTATCCACCTTACTCCAATCAACGACATATCCGATTTCTTTTTTCAGCATCAAATCTAACCAAATTCTTGTGCTTCTGCCGTTACCTTCCCTGAATGGATGAGCCACATTCATTTCTACATATTTTTCGACAATTTCATCAAATGTGGACTGAGGCATTTTGTCAATGCTCTGCAAAGCTGCATCCAGATACATCAATGGAGCAAAACGGAAATTTACTTTTGAAATATTCACCTTGCGAATCTCACCGGCAAAATCATATATTTCATCAAAAAGGTATTTATGAATCATGGCAAGGCTTTCATAGGTTCCGGCTTCTAAGCTTTCCAAATATCCACTTTCAAACATTTCAACCGCTTTCTGCTTGCTGATTTTTTCTTCTATTCTTGCTAATTCTGCTGAATCTGTAATTCCCAGTTTGTTTTCAAGCATTACGTTACCTCACATTCACACCAAATAATCTGTTTTAATTCCTATAACAAGTATACCACATCATCGGCAAAAACATCAACACATTTCGAATTATATTATTGTGTTTTTGCCGTCACAGGAAATACTGCTTCTGGAACCGGAAAGGAATGCTCCGGAAAGTATCCTTTATAGGCAGCAATCACCGCTGCTAATTTCTCATGATTAAACATCTATTGCCTCCTCAAATGCTTTTAATACCTTAAATAACGGCTCCGGCAAACGCTTATAGCATTCTTCTTTCAGTTCAGCAGGAACTCCATAGAAGCCTTCCGCAATACTACCGGCAATAGCCGTCAGAGTATCACAGTCACCGCCAAGGGACACCGCAGTGCGAATAACGTCTTCGAAGCTGTTTCCCTCCAAAAAGCTGTGATGGCCTCCGGCACAGTTTCCATACAAGTTTCCGTATGAAAATATCCGGGTCTGATCTCATCGCAAGTACGGTTCAAGTCATACCAAAATTCGCGTTCAATATATTCTTTGATTTCGGTTTTGCTATGTCCTGTCCTTGCCAGGAAGATAGCACTGGCAGTTGCTTCGGCACCCTTGATTCTTTCCGGATGGTTATGGGTAACTATGGCTGAGAGCCTTGCTGCGTGTCTGACAGCATCGATATCGTTATATAACCACGCAACCGAAGAAACACGCATTGCAGAGCCATTACCAAAACTATTGTAAGCTTTGCACTCCGGATTAAGAAGCCACTGCCTGAACCTTCCGCCGTACCCGGCATTCGGATACATCTTCCCAAACTTTCGCATATGATCAGCCAAGGTTCGCAAAATCCAATCATCCGAAGCACTTGACGGTGCATCAAGAAATGTCAAGCCAACAGCCAAAGTCATTACAGTATCATCCGTATAGGTGGATTGGCGGGAAAATAAAGGGAACTCTTTGCTTTTCCTTGTCCGTAAGGTTCGGTACATCTGTGATCGCAGCACGATCATGAATCACCTCCGTTTCGTTGTCAAACAGCACGGTGGATATCACGGCATCCCCCGGTTCCTTACGCTGCTTTTCCAACATGGAGTTAAAGCCTCCGATCGTGTCCCTTTCCAATCCCGACATGGAACCACTGCGGTCTAAGATAAATACAAGTTCTGTCATTTTGAAATCCTCCTGTTTTTTAATGTGGTTTCATTATAAGAAAATCAGGAGAATAAATGGTCGCATAGCATGCGACATTTTTATGTTTATGCGCCGATAAGCGGCTGATTAAACGCAAATAGAACCTCGTTCAGCTCAAACACATCGTAGTTTCTGTTTACCAGGAAATATTCCACTATCACATCGAACTTACTGCTATGGGATAGGGCAAACCCTGCTCTGCCGATAAAGTCCTTCGTTTCATCTACATCCAGTTCCAGTGCAAAGGCAAAGGCCAGTGCTGTTGTCTTAGATGGCTTGTAGTCCATATTATTTCGGATTTTCGAAAACAGCTTTCTATCCACATTTGCCTTTTTATAGATTACCGAGTCCTACTTTCCTGTGCGGTCAATCAATTGCAGAAGCGTTTCAGAGCATCCACTTGCATATTTACTATATCATTTCGTACTATTTCAAAAGGTATAGGCGACATCCTTATTCAAAAGCAGGTCGGTTAATCCTGCAACATATCCAAATACATATCCAATCTTGCATTAATGTATCCTGCAAACAAGTTTTCCATTGCTGAAAGATTATGTTTTGCATAATATTCATCAAAGGCATTATAATAGGAAACTCTGTCTGCAAACTTAATATCAATCGGTGGATATCCTTTCTTCATCAGTTCAAGATTTACAAGCAGTCTTCCTGTTCTGCCATTACCGTCAATGAAAGGATGAATGCCCTCAAACTCAATATGAAAACGGGCTAATTTTGTCACGATATGTTCTTTGCGTTCAACAAAGTCATGCAATAGATGCTCCATCTTTGGCTCAATCAGGTACGGTTGCACAGGTTCATGCTGAGCACCCATAATACGAACCGGAACTCTACGGTAGACACCACGGTCTTCTCTCTTATCAGCAAGGACAAGATAATGAATCTGTTTAATGATGCTCTCGCTGATTGGAACATTCTCTTTTACAAGTTCGCTCACAAAATCAAAAGCTTCTTTATGACCGACTGCCTCCATATGGTCTTTCAGCGGTTTCTGGTCAATCGTAAGACCACGAAGAACTAAATCTGTTTCTCTCAATGTAAGAGTATTTCCTTCGATGGCATTGGAATTGTAGGTGTACTCTACGACGAACTCTTCTTTCAGTCTTTCTGCTTCGCCGGCGGTCAGTGGTCTTCTGCTGTCCAGTTCAGCTTTTTTGCGGTCAATTTGCGCCAACAGGCTCTCCTTTGACTTATAACGACCATCGGCAGGTTTCCTTGCGTCCACAGGAATTTTCCATCCACGCCCTTCCTGATGTGCGCCCGCAATTTTCCCCTCAGCACAAAGAATTCGAACCCTTCTGTCAGAGATGCCCCATTTTTCGGAAGCCTGTTTTACTGTCATAAACATAGGATGTACCTCCAATCTATGGTATAGTATATCATCTTATCGGAACAATATCAACCTTATCGGAACAATGTATACCCAATTTTCGGAATAATATCAAACCAGCGGGAAGCAGATATCAATCTCCATATAACCATCCTCACCCACATAACGGTAGATATCAAGAATCGGCCGTTCGTCGAGGTGATTCCCGGTTTTGGAGAGCCATCTGCAAAAA
>ULRB01001754.1_pt1 | contig 10695 bp, 10 predicted proteins | sample 1955051 | NCBI WGS metagenome assembly ULRB01 (sample SAMEA4835671, study PRJEB28245) | human gut metagenome | biome: gut microbiome; material: fecal sample | place: Denmark | collected 2008 | reverse complement strand
TCACCAAGGAAGTACCGAAGCTAGAAACAAACTAATTGAACATAATTTAAGATTAGTCGCCCATATTGTAAAAAAATTCGAAACCAAAACCGATGATATCGACGACCTAATCGGTATTGGTACTGTAGGTCTCATTAAAGGAATAGACACCTATAAAATGAATCATAATGTTAAAATAACCACCTACTGTGCCAAATGTATAGAAAACGAAATCCTAATGTACTATCGTGGAGACAAGAAAAACAATAAAAACATCAGTATCTATGAAGGTATCGGTTTCGATAAAGAAGGAAATGAAATAACCATATTAGATATTCTAAAAACAAAAGATCCAGACTTTCTAGAAGAAATTCACAAAAATGACAATATTAAATTACTAAAAAAATATATGAATACCCTAACCAAAAGAGAAAAAGAAATATTAATAAAAAGATATGGATTAGATGGTAATGAAGAAATAACTCAAAAAGAAATTGCTGAATATTTAGGCATATCAAGAAGCTATGTATCTAGAATAGAAAAAAGAGCCACAACTAAAATACTAAGAGAATTTATTAAAAATAAAAAATTTACTAATTAAAATAACAAAAATATTTGACTTAACCCTAAATCTATGGTAAAGTTATAATGGTTTTAATTAAGGAGGGAATTATATGGCAAAAAAAGTAACTACTAAAAAAAGTAAATCAGTAAACAGTAGATCCCATGCTCTAAATATAACAAAAAGAAAACAAAAACTTAACCTTCAAAATGTTACCATTGATGGTGTTAAAGTTAAAACAACAGTTAGAGAAGCAAAAAAATTAAAAAAAGCATAACAACCTATATATAATTATATAGTGTTTTTTTATGCTTTTTTAACTTATCTTAAATCATTAATCTTATCTTGATAATCTAAAGAATTAGTAACATAGCTTCCTGATACTACCATATCAATACCACTTTTTTTGACCAAAGAAGCGTTACTACCATTAATACCACCATCAATAGCCATAACTATATCCAAATTATTATTTTTAATAATTTGTTTTAACTTTGATACCCTATCTAAAGAATTACTAATAAACTCCTGACCAGAAAATCCAGGTTCTACACTCATAACAAGAATTAAATCCAACTTATTTAAATAAGGTGTAAGAATCGATATATCCGTATTAGGTTTAATGGATAAACCACACTTAATATTATAGCTTTTAATTAAATCAAGTAATTTATTAATATCCTTAGCGATTTCCGAATGAACTATGATATATTCTATATTAGAAATATCTAAATTTTCTATATATTCCCTAGGATTATCCACCATCAAATGAACATCAAACTTCTTCTTACTAATTATCTCCAAATTATTTATCTCTTCTGTTGTAAACTGCTTATTAGGAACAAAACTACCATCCATTACATCTATGTGAATATAATCACAATTAGTATTATTTAATAATGAAATAGCCTTTTTTCTATCATTTAAACCTAAAATGGATACCGATACCTTCATAAAATCACCTTTTTTCAACAAACTTCAAATAGTTTTCATACCTACTTTTCATAATTTCCAAATTATCTACCTTTTTCTTTACCATACAGCCATCTTCATTAATATGCATACAATCTCTATATTTACAAAACTCTAAATTATCAAACATTTCTCTCATATTATCTCTAATATCTATATTTGACATTTCTCCAAAATCCAAAGAAGAAAACCCAGGTGTATCCACCACTAATCCATCAAATACATTAAAAAGTTCAACACATCTTGTAGTATGTTTACCTCTTCCCAAAGCCTTAGAAATAGTCCCTGTTTTTAATTTTAAAGATTTATCTAATAAATTAATTAAAGTAGACTTTCCAGCACCACTTTGACCAGTAAAAACAGTTAATTTATCTTTAAGCAAATTCTTAAAAATCTTTTTATCTTTATTATCAATAACTGTATAACCTATTTTTTTATAATAATCAATATAACCATCTATTTCTTCCTTTTCCTTATCGTTAAGTAAATCTAATTTGGTTAAACAAATAATTGGTTCGATATTATTATAGCTAATTATTGCTAAAAATTTATCCAATAAATTAGTACTAAAATTAGGCTCTTTAACACTAGTTACAATAATCGCCTGATCTATATTAGCCACAGACGGTCTTATAAGTACATTTTTTCTTGGTAATATTTTAGTAATATAACATCTTATCTCATCAAATATTACTCTATCCCCAACCAAAGGAATAATATCATCTTTTCTAAACTTTCCTCTAGCCTTACAATTAAAAGTATTATTACCCGCTCTTACTACATAATCATTACTTATATTTTTAATAATGACCCCTTCCATAATACCTCCTATGGTGCGATTTCAGGTGGAAGATCTTGTTCACTAACTCGTTTAGCCACCTTAATTTTTAAAGTTGTACCTTTAATAATTGTTGAGCCTGCCGGTCTGTATTGATACATTATTGTTCCCTCAGGTTTATCATTTGTCTCTTCATATTCAATATTTAAAGTAATACTATATTCTTCTGCAAAAGCTTCTGCATCAGATAAAGACCAATTTTCCAAAACCATATCCGGATAAGTTTCTACAATATCAGGAATATACAAAGTTACTGTATCACCTTTTACTAATTTGGTTTTTTCTTCTGGAGTAAAATCAATAATTATATCCGTTTTATCTTTATAATCCTCAACATTTTCAACCGTTTGTCGTTCCACCAACACATATAATTGATGAACTGTCTCTAAAACAGCTTTTACTTCTAAATAATTCTTTCCCTTAACATTTTCCATTTCATAATAATTAGTACCGACAGACTCTACTAAGGTAATACTAGTACCCTTCTTTACCGTTCTGCCAGTAACCGGTGAAGTTCTAATAACTAATCCGGTCTCTACAGTATCACTATTTTCTTTTTTAGTTTCTATCTCAACTTTAAAACCTAACTTTTCTAATTTTTCTTCAGCCTTTTCTACTGTTAACCCACTAACATCCGGTATCTTAACATCAGGAACCTCAGTTAGCCTTGGAATAATAATAAAGATAGATGCAAAAATTATTAAAAGACTAATAAATACTATACTTAAAATTAAAATTAATCTATTTTGCTTATCTTTTTTATTAACTGCCACCTCTCTCACCACAACTTCCTCATCATCATCCAATAACGATTTTTTCTTTTCTACCTTATTTACTGTATTTATTTCTTTTTTCAAATCATTTAATACCTTAGTTTCTTCTAAATCCGTCTCAGGATAAGGATAAACATATCTTTTTTCATTTTCCTTTTCCAAACAAACCTCTAAATCCTTATACATTTCTCTTACATCATCATATCTATTTTTAGGATTCTTAGCAGTTGCTTTTAAAATAATATTTTCTACACTCTGAGGAATAACTGGATTTATTTTTCTTACACTAGGTATTTTTTCCTTCATATGCTTTAAAGCAATTTCAACAGCATTATCCCCCTTAAAAGGAACACTACCAGTTAAAAGTTCAAACATCAAAATTCCAAGCGAATATATATCACTCTTAATAGTGGCAGCTTTACCATTAGCTTGTTCTGGTGGTAAATAATGAACACTGCCCATCACCGAATTAGTTTGCGTAAGTTGTGTAGCATTCATTGCTACAGCAATCCCAAAATCAGTAATCTTTACGAGCCCATTATCTAAAATCATAATATTTTGAGGCTTAATATCTCTATGAATTATATAAGCATCATGAGCATGTGCCAAACCATCTGTAAGTTGCAACATAATATCTCTAACTTCTGGTAAAGTTAAAGCTCCTCTTTTTTGAATTAATTTTTTTAATGTAGAGCCTTCGATGTATTCCATCACAATATAATGATTTCCATCTTCTTCTCCAACATCATAAACCTCTACAATATTAGGATGCGACAAATTAGAAACCGACAAAGCCTCTCTTTGAAATCTCCTAATAAACTTCTCATCACCAGCTAAATCACCACGTAAAACCTTTACTGCGACTTTTCTATTTAAGATTATATCATTAGCTAAATAAACATTAGCCATACCACCTTCACCAATAGTCTTAACAATCTCATAACGATCATTAATTTTTTGCCCCTTTACTAGCATTAATATTCACCATCCTCACTAACCAAATATGCAATAGATATATTATCTGTTCCACCTCTGCTGTTACTCTTTCTAATTAATTTAATGATTTTCTCCTCAATATTATCCTTACTATTCAATACCTTTTCTATTTGTTCAAAAGTAAGCATATTAGTAAGTCCATCACTACAAAGAAGTATACCCCTAACAGAAATATCTACATCAAATATATCTATTTCTATTGGATTATTTGCTCCCAAAGCCCTCATAAGAACATTTTTCCTAGGATGATATTTAGCTTCTTCTTCTGTTAATTCGCCGGTAGAAACAAGTAAATTAACCAATGTATGGTCTTTAGTAACTTTAACTAACTTTCCGTTTTTATAAACAAAACCAGAACTATCACCAATATTACCAAATAAAACATAATCCCTAGTACGTATAGCTACCACCAAAGTAGTCCCCATTCCCTTACTATCCGGGTTTTGAAAAGTATAAGCAAATATCTTATCATTTATCTCCTTAGTTACCTCTCTAAGCCATTCTATTGCCTCTTCCTTAGTACCCAAAGTATCCAAAGAAACAAATCTAGCTTCCAAATGAGTAGTTGCGATAGAAGAAGCCACCTCTCCAGCCTTATGTCCTCCCATACCATCTGCTACTGCTAAAATATATTCACCATTATCATTACTTAAAATTGTTACACTATCTTCATTATGATCTCTTACCTTGCCTGGATCAGTTAAATAAAATGCTTTCACTCTATCACTCCTTTTGAAGTATAATTTGCTCTAAGTTGACCACAAGCTGCCGTTACCTTAGATCCAAACTCTCTTCTTATTGTTACTTGTATATTGTTTTTCTTAAGTATATCAAAAAAAGCTAAAATCTTATTTTTACTACTTCTTTTAAATCCCCCACTATTTGTTTCATTATAAGGAATCAAATTAACATAACAATTAATTCCCTTTAATAACTTAACAAGCTTTAAAGCATCTTCCTTACTATCATTAACATTATCTAATAAAATATATTCAAAAGTTAATCTTCTATTTGTAATACTCACATATTTTTTCAAAACATCGATCAAACTATCTATATCATATACCTTATTAATAGGCATCAACTTACCCCTTGTTTCATTATCCGCCCCGTGCAAAGAAATTGCTAAATTAACCTGTAAATTTTCCTTCATAAAAGCTTCTATTTTAGGAATTATTCCACAAGTAGAAACCGTTATATGTCTAGCCCCAATAGCCATTCCCTTATCATTATTTATAATCTTAATAAAATCTAACACATTATCATAATTATCAAACGGCTCTCCTATCCCCATAATAACAACATGACTAATTCTCACTTTCATATTTTCTTCAATCATCATAATCTGACTGACCATCTCCGAAGCCGTTAAATTTCTTTCTTTTTTTAACTTACCTGAAGCACAAAACAAACAACCCATATTGCATCCAACTTGGGAAGAAACACAAACACTATTTCCATAATTATGATGCATCAAAACACTTTCAATATATTTTCCATCTTGAAGTTTAAAAAGATATTTTGCTGTTTCTTCATCTTTTTCTATCTTTACTATCTCTGGTCTATCAAAGGAAAAATCCTTAATCAAAGTATTTTTTAAATCATCCTTAATATTAGAAAATAATTTAATATCCCTAATTCTTCTTTGATACAACCATTCATATATTTGTAAAGCTCTATACTTTTTTTCATTAATACTCTCAAAATACTGTTCTAACTTTTCTAAAGTCATTCCATATATATTTTTCATAATACACCCATTCTAATTATAGCACAAAAAAAGATGTATTAAAACATCTTTTCCCCCATTTTTACTCTTACTTTACTAATATCTTATATTATCCACTATATAAATTACAATAATTTTAATATTATTAAGTAAGTATAATATAAAATCTATCATCAAAACACCCCTGAATGAGATTTCCTCTCAAACGCGGAATATAATAACATATTTTGCTTATTTTGTCAATTTTTTTCCACAATAATTACAATATTTAGAATCACTATCTATCTTATTACCGCAATATTTACAATAAATCTTAGAAGAAGATAGCCCATCTTTAATTGCTTTACTCTTAATATAAATAGCATCTTTATTAATATTAGCATTCATAGAAGCCATATCTTCTAAATCATCATAATTATCTTCCATTAACCTCTTATTAGCATTCATAGAAGCATCAGCAACATTATAATTAATATCCTCAAAATCCTTCTTACTATAATCAGTCATATGCTTAAGCGCCTTAACTTGTCTACTCATAAGTTTTCCTCTTAATTTAGGACTAACAAACATTAAAATAACAAAAACAAACGTAAATCCTATAAATATAGCAGTAATAACAAAAATAATATCAAACATATAAACACCCTCCATTTGAAATAATTATTCATTATATCATTTTCTATAATCATTATAACATACGCAAAACATTTTTAACATATTTTATTATTTTATCAACCGAATCATAATCCTCATCTAAAAAATCCAAACGATAATTAGTAATACCAACTTCTTTATAATAACTAATATTATCGATATTACAGATATTTTTAAAGTGCATGATAGTAGTTAAACAATTATCCCTAAGAATTCTAAAACGATTTCCCATTTTATCTTCTAAATAATACTTATTATTATCCTTACTACAATTAGCACAATTATTTAAAAGTTGCTTTAAAGGACAATACTTCATCGTCATAAGTTCTAACCTACCATAAACGATAACTTCTAACTTACTAGTTGACAAATTTTTATATTCTAAAATATCCATCTCTGGTGATATAGTAATCCTATCTACATTAAACTTTGTAAGCAAATCAATAGTTCTATTATTTAAAACCGGTACACTATAATCAACAACAATATTATTATTTAAATGATACCTATTTAAAGCCCCCACCTCAGTTACTAAAATATTCTCATCATTATAATCAGCAAAACTCGTAATAACCTTAGGCAATCTATAGTAAATATTAATCTTATCCTTATATTTTAAATAAAGATCATAATTATCAACATATGCATAATCAACACCATTGTCAATAAGTGCTTGTAATTGTTCTTCGCATCTTACCAAAGCCCCTATTTTAACAATATTATTCTTTTTAATTTCACAAGCACTAACCTTATTAATAATAATATCCCTCTTCAAAGAAATACGCTCATCTATTAGCAAAGTGACCAAATTCCTTCTTAAATTATTAATTTCGCTCAAAGGAATAAAAACATCATCATCACAAACCAAATCACAAGCCACCAACTTAAACGGTGTATTACCAAGTTTAGATATTTTTTCTAATATCTCATTTTTTGAAGTTACTCTATTTTGCGCCTTAGAAATAACAGACCCTTCTACTAAAACCTCATTACCATCATCATCCATAAAACTAATTTTTAAATTTTCATTAACCTTAGCCACCACTTTGGCTGTTATCTTTATTTTTTTTGCTTCATATTTTTCAAGTTGCTTATTCAATTTATTATCTATAGTCTTAAAAACATCATCATTACAATTAAGTTCTACCTTATTATCAACTAAAATTACATCCCCCTTTTTAGCACTATTTATTAACAATCCCTTTTCATTATAAATCTTATTAACAGTCATTCCCAAATTACTATTTTTAAATCTAATACCATCTTCTTGATAAATATCATCACTAAGCAAAATTTTAATATACTTATTATCAACTGAAATTACCTTCCCGATTAAAATACCTATATGATTAGATGAATCAATATTAATAACATCATCATTAAATAAATAACCACTTGTAAATTCTCTATTAAATAAAACTTTTAAATTTTTAATCTCCTCTTCACTAATTACTAAATCCTTACCGCTATAATAATCATCTATTAATCTTCTAAATATTCTAGTAACATAACAGACATAAAAAGGGCTTTTCATTCTTCCTTCTATCTTTAAGCTAGTTACTCCACTAGCTAATATTTCCCTTAAATTACTAAGAGTATTTAATTCTTTAGTACTAAGCAAATAGTCCCCCTTGGTATCAATATAAGTATCATTTTTAACTAACTTATAAGGTAGCCTACAGCAAGCAACACAGCACCCCCTATTTCCACTTCTTCCTCCGTTTAAGCTACTAAACAAACATAATCCAGAATAACTAACACATAAAGCACCATAGACAAATATTTCTTTTTCCAAATTTGTATCTAATTTCTTCACTTCATCCAAAGACATCTCTCTTGCTAAAACGACTCTCTTTACTCCAAGTTTTTCTAAAAACTTTACCCCTTCTTCATTATGATTATGACACTGTGTAGAAGCATGTATTTCTAAATTAGGAAAACACTTATGCACCATATCGATCATTCCAATATCCTGCATAATAACCGCATCTACATTATTTTTATACAAAAACTCTACATATTCTAAAAAATCACTCGTCTCACTTTCAAAAATTATTGTATTAACAGTAACATATACCTTAACACCATATGTATGGCAGTAATTAATAGCAGAAATCATCTCATCATTTGAAAAATTTAAAGAATAAGCTCTTGCTCCAAAATGCTTCCCCCCTAAATATACCGCATCGGCTCCATTACAAACCGCTTGATATAACATTTCCATATTTCCAGCAGGTACTAAAAGCTCCACCATAAATATCACTCCTAAAACTATAAACATTATAAAATAATTTTTTTAATAATACAACCATACAAATATAATCTTAAAAAAATCTACTTACTAATAGTAAGTAGATTCACTTTATTAATAATTATTAGCTTTTCTTTCAAAGAAACTTTCTGGATGTTCACAAACTGGGCATACACTAGGAGCTTTCTTACCAATTACTATATGACCACAGTTACGGCATACCCAAACAGTATCACCTTCACTAGAAAATACTAATCCTTCTTCAATATTACTAATTAATTTTTTATATCTTTCTTCATGTTCTTTTTCTATTTTAGCAACTTCACTAAACAAAAATGCAATACGATCAAATCCTTCTTCTTTAGCTTCCTTAGCAAATGTTGCATACATATCTGTCCATTCGTAATTTTCGCCTTCAGCAGCCATTTTTAAATTATTCATAGTATCGCCAATTTTACCACCTTGAAGTAATTTAAACCATATCTTAGCATGTTCCTTTTCATTATTAGCAGTTTCTTCAAATATAGCGGCTATTTGTTCATAACCATCTTTCTTAGCCTTAGAAGCAAAATAATTATACTTATTTCTTGCTTGACTTTCTCCAGCAAACGCTGTCATTAAATTTTGTTCTGTTTTTGAACCTTTAAGTTCCATATTCATCTTTCCTTTCTTTATACAATCATTACATTTACCATAAAATTTTAAGTTATAGCCAGTTATTGAGAAACCATTCAAATTATTAAATCTAATAGAATAATCAAAATAATCTTCGATATGCCCACAATTACTACATATTATGTGAGCATGTTCCAAACATTTATCATATCTATCAATACCATCAGGCATTTTAATTCTAACAATAGAATCATTATCCACTAACATATTTAAATTTCTATAAACCGTTCCCAAACTAATATTAGGAATAACCTTAATAGCTTCCTTGTATATCTCTAAAGCAGTTGGATGTGCATAACTATTAACAATAATATCATATATTAATTTCTTCTGCCTAGTATTTCTCATAACTACTCCTTATTAGTAATGATTACTAATAAAATTATATCATATATGTATAGCAAATGCAACCCCTTTTTAAAGCTATTCCTTTTCTAATCATACATAATATCCATTTACAAAATTGTCAATCCTATCATATATTACATACATATTATTTTTTATTATCTAGGTACTCTGCCAATTGCTTGTAGGCATCTAAACTCCAAAATTTCCACCTTTCGTTGTCAGGATAACAACCTAAGGTTTTATTTTCACCATCAGGAATAAAAATAAAATCCCAACTCCATCCATAAGAACCATTTTTTTCTTTAGCTATTGTACCAGGAGTTATTGCAGTAAAGGTCACCGGTTCACCACCATATTCGCAATATGCTAGAACTTCTTTGAAATATGCCTTTCTATTTTCAACCCCATCTAACAATTTCAATAGTCCATCTTCACCGATAGTATCATCTACATAGTGAGTATATACTCCGGGAAACCCATTTAGAGCCTCAACAAATAATCCAGAATCATTTTTTAAAACTGCACATTTTAGTTTTTCACTAGCCCATTTAGCAGAATATTTTGCCACTTCTGAAGTATCATCAGCTTGAATTTCTAAAGTATCCATTTTAACATTATCAATAGTAAATCCAAGTGGTTCCAATATTTGTTTAGCACTATCTATTTTCGCCCAATTACCAGTTACATAAGTAATTTTTTTCATTTTTAATCATTCCTTTCTTTATTCACATTAAATAATCACCATAATTATATTTTTACCTTTAGTAAGTCCAAAATAATTTTTTAAAGTTCTTCCTCATCCATCTCACAAATAGCCTCTTCCTTATTTAAAGAAAACGATAAAACCTCTTTAGAAATTTCAAATGAACGAACAATATCATTAACTAAAGAAGATTTAGACTCTTCCAAATCAAAACA
>ULRB01090241.1_pt1 | contig 10705 bp, 8 predicted proteins | sample 1955051 | NCBI WGS metagenome assembly ULRB01 (sample SAMEA4835671, study PRJEB28245) | human gut metagenome | biome: gut microbiome; material: fecal sample | place: Denmark | collected 2008 | reverse complement strand
GTGCGGGTGCGGGGCGTCGAGAGAGTAAGGGTTACCTTGCTGTTTTGTTCGTCGTTTCCGGGATCGTCCGTTCTTCCCGGGTTTTCGGCCGGAGACTTGGTACAGGCCTGAAGAGCCAGGGCGAGGGTGCAAATCCCTGTGAGCAAATGTAAGAATCTTTTCATGGGTTTTGTTTTTTGATGGTTAGACTTGTCGGTTTTTCTTTTCGGGAATAACCGATGTATATCATGTGCTCGGATCATTTCGGGGCGGTGTGCGCCGGTCCGTATCGATCGGCTTTCCGGTGTCGTTCGATCGGCCTCGAAATCTGTTTGCCGGGAGGACTTTCGTTCGGGGCTTTTGACGGTCGGGAATACGGATGCTATTTTGTTGCAGCAAAGATGAAGGGAGCAGGCGTATATTGCTCTCTCATTTCGTTTATATCATTTCTCAAAAAGTATATTTGTCGAAAGATCCCGTTTTCAAGGCCGTTCCCGTGTTTCCGAAAATCGTGCGGATAGAGGGGCGGTGGGAATAACTGGGTGATTTTGTCGCTGACCGGGAGGAAGAATCTGTTCGGGAATAGCTTCGAATTTCGGTTTTGGAAGGCGAATGTTTGATATATAGCGGTATGAGGTGCCCGTAATTACGGTCGGAGAATTAACTCTTTTCGACGGGGTGTGTTCAATGATCCGCCTTTGAATTTCATCGGACGGTGCTAGTGATCGTATCGGGCTTTTGTTTCGCGATTTTCGGGGGCGTCCGGCCGGACAGCGTATCGGAAAGGGTTGGATGCGTTCCGGGAGGAACGGGGCTTGTTCCAGAGACGGGGATATGAAGACTTCCGGAACCTTTCGAGGCTCCGGAAGTCAGGGGGCTTTGGGAAGTGTCGAAACCGGGTTATTCTCCGGCGGCATCCCGTTCGATTTCGTCGCGCAGGAGCGCGAGTGCGAAGGCGCTCGCCCGGTCGATAACCTGTCCCCGGTCGGTGCCGCATTGTTTGAGCAGGGTTACGGTACGGTGCGGGCCGGCTACGGCCATCCAGACCGTGCCGACGGGTTTCTGTTCCGTACCGCCCGCAGGACCTGCGATGCCGGTGGTTGCGACGGCATAGTCGGCTCCGGTGATGCGGCGTGCTCCTTCGGCCATCTGCCGTGCGACCTCCTCGCTGACGGCGCCCCGGCTGGCGATCGTTTCGGGATCGACACCCAACAGGTTGTTTTTGGATTCGTTGCTGTAAGCCACCACTCCGCACAGGAAATAGGCCGAGGCTCCGGGCATTGCCGTGAAGCGGGCTGCGATGCTGCCGCCTGTGCAGCTCTCGGCCGTGGCGAGAGTCTGCCGACGCTGCGTCAGCAGGTTGTGGACGATCTCCTGCATGGTCGCCCGCTCGAATCCGAGGACGTAGCGGGGAATGATGCGTTGCAGGGCGGCGAATTGCCGGTCGATTTCGTGCGATACGCTCTCGCCTTCGACTTCGTAGGCCGACAGGCGCAGCCGCACCACGCCGGGTGCGGGCAGATATGCCAGGTGGAGGTACGGGGGCAGGGCATTTTCCCAGTCGGCGATCTTTTCGGCCAGCATCGATTCGGCCAGACCTGCCGTGATCAGCGTGCGGTGTACGATCTGCCGCAGGGAGAAACGGGCTTTCAGACGAGGCATTACCTCGTCGGTCATCAGGTGCTCCATTTCGAAGGGGACGCCCGGCAGCGAAACCACGACTTTGCCGTTCTGTTCGAACCACATGCCGGGGGCCGTGCCGTGGGCGTTGAAAAGCACGGTGCAGCACTCCGGGACGAGCGCCTGATCGCGGTTCAGGCGGTTGTATTCGATTCCGCGCGCTTCGAGCATGCGCCGCACGTGGTCGGCGACGGTTTGATCGCATACGAGCCGGGAGCCGAAGAGTTCGGCGAGGGTCTTTTTCGTGATGTCGTCCTTGGTGGGGCCGAGGCCGCCGGTCAGGATGACTACGTCGCTCTGGTTCATGGCCCGTTTTACGGCCTCGGTGATCTGCTCGCGCTGATCGCCGACCGACGTGCGCTCCCAGACGACGATGCCCGCATTGTTCAGGTGACGGGCGATCGACGCCGAATTGGTATCCACGATCTGCCCGATCAGGATTTCGTCGCCGATCGTAAGAATAGATGCTTTCATGGTGGTAAGATTGAATTATTTTCCCGGCGCGGGCGAAGCGGAGGCTTCGGACGCTGCGTCGTCGATCAGGGCCCGGCAGATCTCCTTGACCAGGGAGGGCCCTTCGTAGATATATCCCGTGTATAGCTGGACGAGGCTCGCGCCGGCAGCGAGCATGGCTTTCACATCCCGGGCATTCATCAGGCCTCCGACGCCGATGATCGGATAGGCTCCGTGCGAACGTCGGTGGATGCGGCGCACTGCCTCGATGGCCCGCTGCGTAAGGGGAGCTCCGCTCAATCGGCCGCTGCCGATTTCGTCGAGCGTCTCCTCATCGGTTTCGAGACCTTTGCGCGAGAAAGTACCGTTCACGGCCACGATGCCGTCCAGCGGCGTAGAGAGCATCAGGTCGGTCACCTCGTCGATAAGCGGGTCCGGTAGGTCGGGCGATATTTTCAGCAGGATCGGCCGGTACTGGTTCTGGCCGCGGCGAAAATCGAAGAGCGGCTGCAGAATATTCATCAGGTGGGCTTTGTTGTGCGATACGCTGCCGTCCGCACAGTTGTCGCAGCAGGCGTTGATCGAAAAATAATCGACGTACTGGTAGAGGTTGCGGAACATTTTGAGGTAGTCGGCCGCGACCTGCGAAGGTTGTGTCAGCGTGTTTTTGCCGATGTTGCCTCCGATGATAAGCCGGTCGTGTCGGTGGCGGAGCTGGGCGATGGCCTTGTATAACCCCTTGTTGTTGAGTCCCGAACGGTTGATGATCGCCCGGTCTGCGGGCAGCCGGAAGATGCGGGGGCGGGGATTGCCGGCCTGGGGCTGGGGCGTGACCGTGCCGATCTCGACGAATCCGAAGCCCAGGGCCGAAAGTTCGCGGAACGCTTCTCCGTTGCGGTCGAAACCCGCCGCCAGACCGATCGGGTTGGGAAACCGAAGTCCGAATACCTCCCGTTCGAGCGACGGGTGCTCGGTGCGGTAGATGGCACGCAGCAGCGCCCGCCCGCCCGGGATTTTCCCGATCATGCGCAACAGGAACAGGACCGTGCTGTGGGCACGCTCGATGTTCATGGCGAACAGGATGGGTTTGATCAGTTTACGATACATAATGGGCGGTGCGGTCGATTTCGGCCGCAAAGTTAAGAAAAAAGCATCTAAATTGTTAAAAATATTCTTCCCGGTAGCGGTATTCGTTGCGTATCGTTTCGAATTTTTCGGGGTTCTCTTTCAGCCGCCTGCTTTCGGCGGCGATGTCGAAGCGGTCGTCTATCGTGTCGCAAAGCTCCTGCCAGGAGATCGCCCGGGGACGGGACGGAGCGATGTTTGACGGATACCACTCCCCGAGCGGCAGTCCGAAGTACCGGCTGATCGTCCGGACGGACAGGGCCGTTGCATTGGCCTTGCCCTGGGCGGAATAACCGGCGATATGAGGGGTGGCGAGCAATGCGTTCCGCAGCAGTGGCGGGTCGAGGTCGGGTTCGTGTTCCCAGACGTCGAGTACGTATTGCAAACCGCTTTCGCGGAGCGCCTGCCCATCGACCACCTCGCCGCGCGAAGTGTTGATGAGGATGCTGCCGGGCTTCATTCGCTCGAAGAGCTTCGCCCCGGCCATGTGCCGGGTCGTATCGTCCAGCGGAGTGTGGAAGGTGAGGATGTCGGCCTGGCACGCCACCTCTTCGAGCGGCAGGAATCCGCCGTGCTCGCGCTCTTCGCGGGGGGGATCGCATGCCACGACGCGGAATCCCCACGTCCGGGCGTAGGCCTCGACGAGTGACCCGACGTGTCCTACACCGACGATTCCGAGGGTTTTGTCTGCAGGTTCCCAGGCCTGGACTCGTGAGAGGCGGACCAGTGCTGCGGCGACGTATTGCAGTACGCCCCGTGCATTGCATCCTGCGGCGGTCGCTACTTCGATGCCGTGTCGCCGACAATACTCCGTGTCGATGTGGTCGAAGCCGATGGTCGCCGTTGCGATCAGTTTGACGGACGCTCCTTCGAGCAGGGCGGCATCGCACCGGGTGCGGGTACGGACGATCAGGGCGTCGGCATCCCGGACATCGGCCGTTGCGATGGTTTTCCCGGGGAGGTATTCCACCCGGGCATAAGGTTCGAGTACTCCTTTCAAAAAAGGTATGGCATTGTCGGCGACGATTTTCACGGCGGTATTCGAATTGGTTAATTACGGAGCAAAGATAGTGCAGGGCGAGGGCGGCGCCAAATTTATTTGAACTCCATTTTACGGGAACCGTGCGTCGGTGCATACGGCTTTCGCTTCGGGTGTCGTCCGAGGCGGCCGTCCGCGTCCCGTTAAAAACGGGGTTTATCCGCGATAGAGATGGCGAAAAATCAAAAATTTACTATCTTTGTAATTCTTACAAGGAAAGACTATGGATCTGAAAACATTTAATCCCAACGGGGTGGGAGTGGACAACGGCGCTTATTACGGTTTGCCGTTCACGCCCGAGGAGGCTGCGCTGGTGCTTGTTTCCGCACCCTGGGACGTGACCGTATCCTACGGTGCCGGAACGGCTTTGGCGCCGGATGCCCTGATCGAAGCCTCCACACAGCTCGATCTTTACGATGCTTCGGCGCCGGGAGCCTGGCTCGGAGGCATCGCTACGGCCGATATCGACTATTCGCTGCTGGAGGAGTCCCGCAAGCTGCGGGCCGATGCCGAGCGGGTGATCGAACACCTCGAAGAGGGCGGAGCGCCGGATGACGAACGTATCGAGCGCCGTCTGCGCCGCATCAACGAAGGTTGTGCAGCCATGAACGACAATATTTACCGTCAGGCCCGCCAGTGGCTCTCGCAAGGTAAGGTCGTAGGGCTGGTCGGAGGCGACCATTCGACGCCGTACGGCTTGATCCGTGCCGTTGCCGAGAAGGAAGGTTCGCTGGGTATTCTCCATATCGATGCTCATTGCGATCTGCGTGAGGCGTACGAGGGATTCGAATTTTCGCACGCTTCGATCATGTTCAACGTACTGCGCGACCTGCCGCAGGTACGCAAGCTCGTGCAGGTCGGCGTGCGGGATTATTGCGATGCCGAGGCCGAAAGAGCCGCTTCGGACGGGCGGATCTCGATGTTCGATTCGCGCTCGCTCGCTCGCGCCGGATTCGCGGGAACGACCTGGGCCGAAAGTTGTCGCCGCATCGTGGACGAGCTGCCCGAGGTGGTCTATATCAGTTTCGACATCGACGGACTTACCATCGAACATTGTCCCCATACGGGCACTCCCGTTCCGGGCGGCATTACTTTTGAACAGGTGGTTTACCTGATGGAGTGCGTGGCCGATTCGGGGCGTCGCATCGCCGGGTTCGACCTGGTGGAGGTCGTTCCCTGTCCGGAGGATAAGATCGACGCGGTCGTGGGTGCTCGCGTACTCTATAAACTATGTGGTTTGACTTTGCGGACTTTATCGGCCAACAAGGGTTGATCCTGCATCGGAGATACTGAAAGAGATCGTTCGAACCGGTTGAAATTAAATGATTAACAGACAATGAGGCTTTTTTCCATGTACCGCTGGGTGCGGCGACATTATCAGTTCCAATTACGGGGACGTCGTTTTCTGGAGGCTCCTTGGTCGGGCGGACTGGTACTGCTCATCAGCGTTGCCGTTGCGATGCTGCTGGCCAATCTTCCGCTGACGGCGGACGGCTATCAACGGCTGCTCAACATCGACATCGCTTTGGTGGTGCGGGGATCGGGGGGAATGATCGACTGGATGTTTCCCCGGGGTCTGACCCTTCAGACCTTTGTCAATGACGGCCTGATGGTGGTTTTTTTCTTCCTGATCGGCCTCGAAATCAAACGAGAAATCGTCGTCGGACAACTCTCTTCCGTCAAGAAGGCGATTCTGCCCGTACTGGCGGCTCTGGGCGGTATGGTGGTCCCTGCACTGATTTATTTTTCGTTCAACGCGGGGACCGTCGCGGCGCCCGGTTGGGGAATCCCTACGGCGACGGATATCGCTTTCGCCATCGGCATCCTTTCGATATTCAGCGATCGGGTGCCCATTTCGCTCAAAATATTTCTGACGGCCCTGGCCGTGGCGGACGACCTGGGGGCGATCCTGGTGATCGCGCTGTTTTACGGAGAGGAGGTCAATCTGTTGCTGCTTGCGATTGCGATCCTGATCCTCATAGGCATCTATTTCCTGAATAAAGTGGGCGAAACCCGCATTATGTTCTATCTGGTACCGGCTTTCGTCGTCTGGGCCCTGTTTTATTATTCGGGAATCCATTCCACGCTGTCGGGCGTGGTGATCGCCATGTTCATCCCGATGAAACCCCGTTATAGCAAGGAGTATTTCGCGCGGAAGATGAGCGGTTTGTCCGATGCGCTGCTGAAAGCCGAGTGCCGGGCCGACGATTTTCCGAACGAGGAGCACAGGTACTACCTGCGGATGATGTCCTCGCTGGCGACCGATTCGGTAGGGATGAGCTTCCGTCTCGAACATCTGCTGGCTCCGTACGTAACATTTTTGATTATGCCTATTTTCGCATTCGCCAATGCGGGTGTCTCGATCGATTCGCTGGAGTACTTCCGAATCTTCCACGTTACGCCGCAGGCCGGTGCGGTCGGCACGGGCATCTTCTTCGGATTGCTCGTGGGCAAGCCGCTCGGTATTTTCCTGGCCAGTTGGCTCGCCGTGAAGACGAAGCTGGCCGAAATGCCCGAGGGAGCCGGCTGGAAGATGCTTTTCGCGGTGGCTTGCCTGGGCGGTATCGGGTTCACCATGTCGATTTTCGTCGATACGCTGGCCTTTGCCGATGCCGAGATCGTCAGCCGGGGCAAGATCGCCATTCTGATGGGATCGTTCGCGTCGGCCGTATTGGGTACGGTGCTGATTTTCCTCTTTTCCAAAAAAAAGACACGTATATGAAGAAATATCGGTTGATCGCCGCAGCGGGACTGTTCCTGCTGGGTGCCTGTTCCCGGGGAACGGGGAGCATGGAGTTGCGTAACGAAACGGATTCGGTCGCTTATGTGATCGGTCTGAATGTGGGATATAATTTGCAGCGGATGGATTCGACCCTCAACGTCGAAGCCGTGTGCCAGGCCGTGCGGGACGTATATGCCCGGACGGCCCGGATGACGCCCGACGAGGCCCGTGCGGTTTATCTGCGTTACGTGAATGTTTCGCAGCCCGAACAGATTCGGGCCTATGAAGAACAGTTTCTGGAGGATTTCCGCAAGAGCAATCGCTCCTATGCCAAGACCGATACGGGGCTGACGTACGAGGTGCTGGAGATCGGTGATGAGTCCAAGACGCCCCGAAGCGACCGGGATACGGTGGCGATCCGTTTTGTGGCCAAGACGGTCGATGGAAAGGTCGTCGAGTCTTCGTACGAACGAGGAGACACCACGCGCACGGCCGTGGGCGATCTGATGCCCGGGTTGCGGCAGAGCGTGCGGCTCGTCGGGGAAGGCGGTCGAATGAATGTATGGATACCCTCCCGCCTGGCTTACGGGGCCGAAGGCGACAAGAAATTGGGCGTGGTCCCGAACGCGACGTTGTTCTACGAGATCGAACTCGTCGATGTCCGCTGACTTCTTTTTCAAGAGGGGGCTGAAAAATAAAATCGGCTGCCCGTAAAATATTTTATATATTTGTGCAGTTATCGAAACGGAAATAACAATTTAATACATAATTATATCAACAAGATGAAAAGAACATTGTGTTTCATGGCACTGTTAGCTGGTGCCGTAATTTTCGCCTCGTGCAGCCGCAGCAACGGTTCGATCACGATGGGCAGCAAGTCGCAGTTCGACTCTTTGTCGTACGCTTTGGGTAATAACGTCGGAGCGGGACTCAACCGGATGATGTCGGATATTCCCTTCGATTTCGACGCGATGACCGAAGGTGTGACCGAAGGTGCCCTCGGAACGGCAAAAATGACGCATCCAGAGGCACTCGATACATTGCGCACGTTCTTTATGGTTACGCGTCCGGAACGCGCTCAGGCTATTGCCAAGAAGAACGCGATGACTCCCGATTCGCTGAAGACACCCGAAGAGTCGTTGGCCGATCCCGCGATGTTCGAGAGCGAGGAGGAGCGTCGGTTCATTTCGTATGCTTTCGGTATCGATCTGGGTAACAATATGCTGGGAGCAGACCTTCCGATTCAGTTGGTTTGGTTCGGTCAGGGTTTGAAAGACATTACCGGCAACGGTGAAGAAGCCCGCATGACCGAGCAGGAAGCAGTCAAATTCTTGCGGAACTGGTATTCGGTGGTTCGTCCTGCCGAGAACAAGAAAGCCAATGAAGAGTGGATCGCTTCGATCGAGAAGAAATCCGGCGTTCAGAAAACCGAATCGGGATTACTTTATAAGATCGAAAAGAAGGGCGATGAGACCCTGATGCCGACGGACTCCCGCGACCGGGTAAAAGTTTATTATACGGGAACCAATTATAAGGGGCAGGTTTTCGACAGCTCCTATTTCGAGAACAAGCCCGAAGAGATGAAGGAGTACCTCAAGCAGATAGATCCGGAAGGTTATGACAAGGACGAAGCTGTCGAGTTCGAATTGGGACAGGTGATTCCCGGCTGGACCGAAGGTTTGAAACTGATCGGCAAAGGCGGTAAGATAACGCTTTGGATTCCTGCGGAACTGGCTTATGGTCGGCAGGCGCGCGGTAAGTATATCTTGCCTAATTCGGCTCTTAAATTCGAGGTAGAGTTGGAGGATGTGATTCCTTTCGTTGAGGAAACGACCCCGGCAACAACGGATGAAGCTGCGGCTGCGACGACTCAGGCAGCGAACTCTGCTGTTCCGGTGAAGAAGTAGTCGCCTCCCGGGGACCGAAAAATAGCCGACCTTTGTAGGGTCGGCTATTTTGTTGTTTTAGAGAGCGGATGGCTTCTGCCTTCGTGCGTGAAAAATTAAAAGGGCAGGTCGTCTACTTCTGCTGCGGGAGTACTGTACGATGGCTCTTCGAGCGGGGCCGCGTCGGGCATCGGCGGGATCCCGGCGTTTTGAGCGGTTTCTTTGGGTTGCAGGCGCCATGCCCGCACATCGGTATACCAGCGGCCGTTATATTCGCGGGATTCGACGTTTACCGAAACCGTATAGGTAGCCCCTTCGCGGAGTTTGGCCACGTCGCTCGGCTTGTTGAAGAACGTGACGCAGATTTTGCGTGAAAATTCCGAGGGCAGCTCGAAAACCACGTCCTGACGCTGCCATTCTCCCCGGGCGGACGTACCTTGTGTCAGGGGCAGGATTTTATATACGACACCTTCGAATTCCATAAAAACAGTAATTTTAGTAGATTACAAAAGTAATGTTTGTGCCGCAAACCCCCAAATTTTTTCCGTAAAAGTTCTTTTGTCCTGTTTCGGGCCGGACCGGATGATTGGTCGTGTACCATCTTGCGTATGCTGCCGATTCCGGTCGGCAGCTTCGGGACGGATAAAGCGGATGTCCCCTGCGCTTTTTGACGACGGTCGGAGTGTGCGGCATCCGGCGAATGCGGACCGGTGAGAATCGGGCGCCGAAGGAGAATAAAAAAGGATTCGCCCCAGGCGAATCCTTTTTTATTTTGAAGCGTCAAACGGTCCTTCGAACTATTTGGCGGCTTTCTTATCGTAGCGTTTTGCGTAACGGCTCATAAACTTATCGACGCGACCAGCGGTATCCACCAACTTCATCTTACCGGTGTAGAACGGGTGAGAGGTGTTGGAAATTTCCATCTTATACACGGGATAGGTTTCGCCGTTCACTTCGATGGTTTCTTTTGTCGAAACGGCGGACCTGCACAAAAACACGTGGTCATTCGACATGTCTTTGAATGCCACTAAACGATAATTTTCGGGATGAATACCTTTTTTCATTTCGTTTGTTTTGTTTGTAATTAGATGCTTAAGCGGAGCAAAGGTAGTAAATTTTTTCCAGTTAGCTAATTTTCCGAAGAAAAATCTTGCGATCGGGTCGGTTAGTTGTTGCGGAAAATTCCGGTGCGGCTGTTTTTCTTGCGATGCAGGGGCGTAAAACAGGGAATCGATTTGAGCGAAACGGGTTTGTGCTGGCGTCTCGAAATGAAAAAATGGGTTTTTATTTTGTGAATCCGGTCGAAATTCCTATTTTTGTGTCCGTATTCGGATTTTCCCGGATGCAAAAGGACCCATAGCTCAGTCGGTTAGAGCAGCGGACTCATAATCCGAAGGTCGTGGGATCATGCCCCTCTGGGTCCACTTGAAAGTCAGGGAGTTGCACAGTTTGTGCGACTCCTTTTTGTTTTTTCTTTGCGGTTTTATGCAAGTGTAGGCTGGCCGTGCGAGCCATGAGTGCAACAGTTGAAGTCGTTGTTTTACAGGCTTGAAGTATTCAAACGGTAAATTCGCATTGATGTTACGCGCTGCGTAGGGCTAAAAGCAGGTGTTCGAACGTTGGGATTCCGGGAAGCCCTGTCTGTTAGTATTTTGAGAAGAATCTACCGCCTGTATGGATTACCCCGATAGAGTCGCTATTTCAAATTGATTGGGTAACTTTTTGCACAAAATCATAATTTTACGTATTTTTCGAAAAATAAACCATAAAAATCCATAGAAACGATGCGAGCAAAATACCTGGGGCTGGATCTTCCGAGTC
>ULRB01069498.1_pt1 | contig 10833 bp, 6 predicted proteins | sample 1955051 | NCBI WGS metagenome assembly ULRB01 (sample SAMEA4835671, study PRJEB28245) | human gut metagenome | biome: gut microbiome; material: fecal sample | place: Denmark | collected 2008 | reverse complement strand
CGCCACATCGGTGGTGAACCTCTTTGACGAGGATGTGCGCCATGTGCAGTCGAACCTCGGCTGGGAGCAGGAGTACTTCCTCGTTGATGAAGCGCTGTGCAACGCTCGTCCTGACCTGATGCTCACCGGCCGCACGCTGATGGGTCATGAATCGGCCAAGAACCAGCAGCTCGAAGACCATTACTTCGGCGCCATCCCGGCCCGCGTGGAGGCCTTCATGCTCGATTTGGAAACGGAGGCTTACCGCCTGGGCATACCCCTCAAGACGCGCCACAACGAGGTGGCTCCCAACCAGTTTGAGTTCGCCCCCATATACGAAGAGACCAACCTGGCCAACGACCATAACATGCTGGTAATGAGCCTTATGGGCGATGTGGCACGCCGCCATCATTTCCGCGTGCTGCTGCATCCGAAGCCCTTTGCCGGCGTCAACGGCAGCGGCAAACACTGCAACTGGTCGCTGTCGACTGACAAGGGTGAGCCTCTGCTTGCTCCCGGCCATGACGCCAAGTCGAATCTGCGGTTCATCACCTTTGTGGCCAACGTCATGACCGCCGTACACCGCCACAACGCGCTGCTGAAAGCCTCTGTGATGAGTGCCGACAATGCCCATCGTCTCGGCGCCAACGAGGCACCCCCTGCCATCATCAGCATCTTCACAGGCAAGCAGCTCGGCGACATCCTCAGCCATGTTGCCGAAGCCACCGACGACCAGTTGGTTGAAATAGCCTCCAAGCAGACCTTTACCACGGGTCTGAGCCAGATTCCCGACCTGCGTCTCGACACCACCGACCGTAACCGCACCTCGCCGTTCGCCTTCACCGGCAACCGCTTTGAGTTCCGCGCCGTGAGCAGTTCAGCCAACTGCGGCGCCCCTATGATAGCCCTTAACGCCGTGGTAGCCGCCCAGCTCGCCGCCTTCCGCAGCGCCGTAGACAAACGCGTGGCAGAGGGTCAGGACACCATGCACGCCGTTCTGGCCGAGGTGCGCCGCCTGATACGCGAGTCGGAGCCTATTCACTTCGACGGTAACGGATATACGGAAGAATGGAAAGCCGAAGCTGCTGTTCGCGGCCTCGACACGGAGACCAATCCGGCGCTTATCTTCGACGCTTATCTGCGTGCGGACAGCGTGGAGATGTTCACCCGCACAGGCGTCCTGACTCCCCGCGAGCTGCAGGCCCGCAACGAGGTGAAATGGGAAATGTATACCAAGAAAATTCAGATTGAGGCACGCGTGTTAGGCGACCTGGCCATCAACCACATCATCCCCGTGGCTACCCGTTACTTGGGCATTCTGCTCGACAATATGGACAAGGCTCGCCGCATCTTCGGCGAGACAAAGGGTGCCGCAATGACCGCCTCCGACGCCGAGAGCGCCGAAAGCATAATGCGCCACACCTCCGAGATACGCAATCTCACCGACGCCATGGTGGAAGCGCGTAAGGTGGCCAACCGCATCACCGAAGAACGCGAAAAGGCGCTTGCCTACTCGCGCACCGTGGCTCCGAAGCTCAACGAGATTCGCCGCCACATCGACAAGCTCGAGCTGACGGTCGACAATCAGCTCTGGCCGCTGCCCAAATATCGCGAACTGCTCTTTACCCGTTAAGGCAGAACAAAGATACAATTAAGGGTGCAAGGCATACGGAAATTCTGTGTACCCTGCGCCCTTTATCTCAACTTTTTTTGCTAAATTTGCGGTATGAAAAGAATCCTTTTAGCCGCAATATGGGTTTGGTGTGCGCTGACCGTAAGCGCCGCTGCCGCAGAAAATAAATCTACAGACAAATCTCCTACACTGCAGCCTGTTCCGGGGCATGTGGTTGACCATCTCACAGCCACCCGCGGCATTGTAGTGAATCCGACGCCGGTGAAAATGCAATTCACCGGTGCCGATACTGTTGACGTTGCCAAAGGATTCAACCTTGCCAAGGTGCCCGAGAGCCTTCGTCAGGACTTCAACGGGCAGAAAGCCAACCCCAAAGGGCTGCCGGTGAAAGTGGCTGTAAAAGCCCGCAAAGGGGCCGTTGCCGGCACATATACCCTTACGCTGACGCCTGCGAGAGTGAGCATTGAGGCCGTTGACGCCGACGGTGTGTTCTATGCCGCCGGAACGCTTCAGCAGATTCTGACGAGTGCCGCCGAGGCGAAGGTTCCGGTGCCTGCCATGGTCATCACCGACTACCCGGCGTTCCCCTTTCGCGGCGTTGTGGAGGGCTTCTACGGCACTCCGTGGAGCCACGACACGCGGCTGCGTATGCTCGACCACATGGGCGCCAACAAGATGAACAGCTATGTGTTCGGCCCTAAGGATGACCCATACCATAACGTGCCTCACTGGCGTCAGCCTTATCCGGCCGCGGAAGCCGCCAAAATCAGCGAGCTGTGTAGCCGCGCCGCCAAGAACCACGTCAACTTCATCTGGGCCATCCACCCCGGCGGCGACATACGCTGGAACCGCGAGGATTACGATTCGCTGCTCAATAAGTTCAGGGCCATGTATGACCTTGGCGTTCGTCAGTTTGCCGTTTTCTTCGACGACATCTCGGGCGCCGGCACAGATTCGCACAAACAGGCCGCTCTGCTCAATGACCTCAACCGCGATTTCGTGCAGAAAATGCCGGGAATGAGGTCCCTAATTGTCTGCCCCACGGATTACACTCAGTCGTGGGCCAATCCCACCGACAGCGGTCAGCTTGCCGTTTACGGTCGTGAGCTCGACCCCGACATTCAGGTGTTCTGGACCGGCTCGGCGGTATGTTCCGACGTTAAGAAAGCCGACCGCGACTTTGTGCGGGAGCGCATCCGTCGTCCGTCGCTGACGTGGTGGAACTTCCCGGTGAGCGATTATGTGCGCACGAACCTGCTGCTTGGACCTTGCTATAACCTCGACACCACACTCACGGCCGCCGACATGAGCGGTATCCTCACCAATCCCATGGAGCAGGGCGAGGCGTCGCGCAGCGCCGTTTACTGTGTGGCTGACTACGGCTGGAATCCGCGTGCTTACAACGCCCTCGACAGCTGGGAACGCTCCATCCGCGACCTCGTGCCCGGCGCCCCCGAGGCTTACCGTACTATAGCCATCAACACCACCGATCCGCAGAAAGATTTCCGCAAGATAGAATCGTGGGAAGCCGACACTTTCCGCGTCGATAACTATACGCAGGAACAGTTCCGCGCCCTTTATCAGCAGTTTACCCAATTGGCCATGGCGCCGATGAAGCTGATTGCCGACGGCGACAATCCGGAGTTGGTAAAGGAAATCTTCCCGTGGCTGGAACAGGCGGCAGCGCTCGGCAGCAGGGGTATCTTGGCCCTTAACCTTATCAAGACTTACGAAAGCGGCGACCGCGAAGCCTTCCTGCGCGATTACAACGTTCTCAATACAGTCAACAGCCTTCAGCGTCCCGGCTGGGAGGCTCATCGCGTCGGCACGCAACGTCTGCAGCCCTTCATCGACAACGTGCTCAAAGACCTGCGCAACAAGTAACCATCCGTTTCTTTACTTCAGAAGCACCTTTTTGCCCCGATAGATGTAGATGCCTCTTGACGGGTTGACTACCCGGCGTCCGAACAGGTCGTAATAGACCTCGCCGTCGGGTTGCAGAGTGTTGATGACGTCGGCGGCAAGCGGCGCTTTTTCCTCAAAGCGAAACAGCCACTCGTTGGCGTCCTCCGAATAATCGTCGCTCCAGAGATTGATGGCATAGTCTTGGCGGGCAGCGCCGCAGTTCATCAGCCAGTAATAATTGTTTATGGTGGAGTCGGTGGCGAGGGCGCAATAAGAATAGCCGGAGCTGTCGATGCCGCTCATCGTCGGCTCGGTGACGAAGATAAAGCCGTAAGGATTCACCTTACTGTCCTCCTCCGAGGCCACATATAGCCAGCGCGCCGAGGCATTGTCGGCTGTGGGGACAGGATTCACGAACCCATTGGGAGCCGCCTTGCAGACCATTTTATAGCGGGCGGAATCGGTGGGTGAAGGCTCAAACTTCCACAACTGATAATCATAGGCCTTACTGCTGAAATCAGCCCCCGGAGCCGACCACAGCATGTTGGGATGCTCGCTGCCGGCGGGGAAATACTGTATGCAACGGCCTACGCGTTGGTCAGTGCCGTTATAACGAGTCATCAGCCTGTACCAGACGGAAGGCTGAGGCCTGCGGAAAGTCTGTGCGGATGCGGATAAAGACGATCCTACAAACAGAGATGTCAATATAAAAGCAAAAAAGATTTTCATATACCTGTTATTTAGCAATTTAACGCCCTGTGGGTGAATAATGTTCGTGATTTGCTTTGCCCTACCAGACAGGCAAATCCTTTTGACAGAAAACGACCCACGGTTCGGAAAGTGATATGCACCTTCCGAGCCGTGGGTGTTTGGGGTGTAAAAGGTTATGTTCGAGAATTGCTTTGTAGTCTAAATCCTGGTGGCTAAGACTTTGGGAGTAAACGCTTTGGGGCTTAACGCTAAAAATCGTCGTCCATCATGTCGTAATCGTCCTGCTCATCGAGGAATTCCTCATCCTCCTGTGCCTGTTGGTCGTCATAGTCCTGATTATCGTAATCGGGATAACCGTCGTCATAGCCTTGATTCGCATAATCGTCGTCGTTGGCGTCCTCATTCCCATAATCGGGGTAATTGCGGCCATAACCACCCCCGTAATTGCGATAACCACTGCTGCCGTGGCTGCCATAATCATCATCATAGTCCGACCCATTACCGTCATCCTCATGCCCGTAAGGCGGCGGAAACATTGACGCGTCATGCTGATCCTTCTTGTGCCTGAAGAGGCTGAAGATCCACCGAAACAGGAAGAACTCTCCTATGTCATTCCAAAAACTCATATTATTAACCAATTAAATTACCTACGGCTAAAAATTAAATATCCTCTAACTCTCGTTGTCGTTTGGCGTTCATATCTTGAGTGTCAAGATATAAAATCATTACCATGCCATCGCTGTCATCGAACTTCTGAATGGAGATGTTTATGATGCCACCTTGTATTTCAAATTTAGAAAAATATGAAACTTTTCCTTGTGAGAGATTGTACATAAGCCTCGAATTCGAGTCAGAACTACTTGGATTATTTTCTACACATTCAGTAGGAAATCCGTATTTTTCAATGTACAAATATTTATAATACTCGTATAAATTGACAAGGTCTTTCCAACTGTCAGATTTCTCAAAAGTAACCCCAATGGAAGAAACATTTTCTCCGATATCTGTAGGAATTACACCAACTGTAACTTTGCGACCCGTAAATTTACCTTGAAATAACCGCATATCTCCATCATAAGGCATCTCAATAAAGCCTTTGGCTTTCAGTTTCTGACAGAATTCCGTGATGCTTCCTTCAATAGGAATACCTTTGAAAGAAAGATGTTCTTGTGCGTAGCCACAAACGGCCAAGCAGCAAAGAATCATAGAGATGATGACTTTTTTCATGCTATCTTCTTTTTGTGTTAAACTTACTCATTATGGCAGCATATTTGCTATACCTTATTCCCTTTGCATTGTTGCGAATCAACAAATTTTGAAAAGTTTTATCAACACGCTACCTTTTGCCATAGTTGTTTTACATTGGTTTAATCATTGACTCGATGAAGGCGATTTCATCTTTGGAGAGGTTGTATTTGGCGTAGAGCTGAGCGTCGATTTCCTCGATGCTCTTGCTCCAGTCGATGTCGCTACCGGCCGTGAAGTCCTGCATGGGGACATAACGATATACGCGGCTTGTAGCGTGCTGAGTAATCTTTATAGCAGAAACAAGAACACGAAGGAATTTTGAGCGCAGGTACTTAATAAAGTTTTTGGCCTCAATTTCAGAACCAAACGGCGCATACAGATATGACTGCGTACAAACTGAGTTAGGGGCTGCATATTCAGGGTCACCCAATATTTTAGAATCATTGCCAGACCCGCCAACCTCAGGCACAAAAACTTTATGTTTGTCAATGTCCTGAGTATTCTTTTTGATAGCATTTTTAGCAACAAAAAGGATTTTACGTTTAAGACTTTCGATAACAAAAAGAGCCGTGTTGTGAGAAGCTGAAGGCGTTTCGCTTACACTGAATTTTTCTTTCGCGTTATTCGTCGGTTTAGTTGGTACACCGAAAGGAGTATCAGAAGAAATGATTGAGTCAACGCCTGTGCTAAGTTTCGACGAAACCTTACCGACAATTTTAGCAAGCTTAGGCTCTCGAATTAACACATCGAAAGAATCTAAGCTAATACTATCACTTTGAATAGTGTTGCCATTAACTAAGGTATAATCACATTCGCCTGAATAGCTTGAGTCTTCGAGGAAATAGCAAACGCCACCCTTAATTTCAACATTCGAGAATAAATCCCGACTATTGTTATAAGCAGTAAGCTTAGATACATTCCCGCTTTTGAGCATTTTTGAACGGAAATCTCCTAATAAATTTTCTCTACCTGCGGCAAACCAACGCGAAGGTATCACTAATGATACAAAGTTAGGCTTTATGCGAGATGCAATCATGCAAAATTCTTGATAGATTGGAGCGTCGTTTGTTCCTCCACTACCGCCAATGTCTTGATACGGTGGATTGCCAACAATGGCTTTGAATTTCATATTGTCGTTTTCGTTTGCTTTCCAGAATGATTTGCCCTTTGCAACTTTAGCTATAAAGTTATCGGGCTTGTTTTTTATTTGATTGATTAAGTCCTCGAAATATCGAGTGTTGACCTTTCCTTTGCGGAAGCCAAGAAGAGTGCGGCGCGTGATGGCTTTTGCCATTGGGGTCTTGCAGATAACAAAGATGTTTTCTGCAACAGCAGCGTCCCAAATGGCTTGATGTTCTTCGAGGGTTTCCGGAGAGAACATTGCATTACGAAGCCGCGAACGGTAGATGTTATAGGCGAGGTACAACGGATAAAGGCCTGACTTGGAGTTTATTTCAAGTAGGTGGCTATCGGGTGTAAAAACTTCGGCGGTAACATCGCCACGGTCGACAAAGCGCGGTTCTTCGATGGTTTCCGAGAAGTCCTCGTTATAGAACGTATAACCGCCCAGGCAGTCGCTCATGTGCATATTCACCACACGCCACGGAGTCAAGACCGTTTCTTTATCGGGATTGCGGAACGTAGCGAAGATGTCGGCGATGCGCTCTATGCGCTCCTCAATGGGTAGCCGGTCGGCGGCGCGGGCCATCTGGCGGATACGTTTGGCGGCGGCGGTGAAGACGTCCGGGTCGTAATACTTCTTGAAGGCGTTAAAGCGCTGCATGGTAACGCCTTTGGGCATAAACTCCTCCCACGAACGCGAGTCGACAAGCGAGGTGAAATTGTCAATGGTAAGCTCTTTGTCTTCGTCGGTGATGTCGGCGCCGTAGATGAGCAGCGGCATGCGTATGGAGATGCCGCGGAGTATGGAGATGGCGTCTTCCTTGACTTTGCGCTTTTTCTTCAGCTCTTCGAGGCGTGCCTGTTCTTCGGGTGTGCGCTGACGTTTATTTTTCTTTTCGAGCTGTTCCTGCTCGGCATATTCCTCATCGGTGAGACCCTGGTTGTTGACGATGATGTCGTTGGTCTTACCCATGGCCTTTGTCTTGCCGATGATGCCTTTCAGCTCGTCAAACTCCTTGATGTCAACATCAGTGAGTTTCATCAGCTCGTCATTGTAGAGGTAGCCATCCTCAAAACCGTTCTGCACCACGCGCTCAACGTAAACACGTTTGAGCTGCTGAAGCATGTGCTCGGTATCGAGCTGCTTCATTTGGCTACCCTCAATCGAGATGATCGGGCAGAAATTCAGGAATTCGCCGAGCTGCTGACGGTCGGAAGTGGTCTGTTTGCCGGCTTTTGTGGAGATTTTGGCCGTTTCGGCAAGCACTTTGAGAGTGCGGTCGGGGGCGAAGTCAAACACATAACAGTCTTCCTTGACGCGTCCGTTGATGGTTGCCGGGGTCTGCACGCGGAAGATGGTCTGCATATAAGCCGAGGCTGCGGTGTTGTGGCTTCCCGACAGCATCAGCACACCGGTCCAGGGCTTTACGCTGACGCCGGTGGTGAGACGGCCGCAAGAGAGCGTTATGGTGCATGTCATGTCGGGGTCGGGGCCTATGGCGTTGTTCACCTTGCGCAGCGCTTCCTCGTTGGGTTCCTCTTCGTCGCCGTCGCCGGCAACGTTCACAATCTTGAACAAGCGGAACACCGGGTGGTTGCGCAGCATGGCGGCGAGAGCTTTGGCGGCCTTGACGCCCGGAACCATCCACAGCGTATGGCGGAAGATGTCGCGGTAACGTTTGTTGGCAAAGGGGTAAACGTCGTCGCCTTCGCGCGTCTTTGTGAGCAGATTGAGGAAGTCCTCAACGTGCTGTTTGTGAACGAACTCGCCGTCTTCAGTGGTGCGGAAGAACTCGCGGAAGTTGAAGGCAATGTCCTCGTCGGCAAACTCGTTCATGAGCCGCCCGAGGTCGTATGTGTAGATATTCATGCGCGGAAGACCCGCGTAGGGGTTATGGTCGCCGGGATGTGTGAGATCCCACTGTGCTTTGGCGCGCTGCTCCATAACGTAATCCCAGGTGTAAGTATCTTCATCTGCGAATTCATCTTGAATATTAAATGGAGTACCGCTGAGATGAAGAAATTTCGTCTTAGAACGTTTTAATTCTTTTTTGACTGCTTTACCTAAATCTGTTTGAGTACCTTCGTGTGCTTCATCTATTATAATTAGATCCCAATCGGTTGAAAATATTTCATTGTTTTTATCGAAATTTCCACCGACGACTTCTGAGCCCCGGAGATCTTGGATGGAAGCGAAATAGAAATATTTTTTATTTTGTTTATAAAACTGAGATTCAAGAGACGAGAAACTTTCACCTAATGTTTTGGACCCATATAAATACTGATTGTTGTCGCAAAAAACGCATTGAAAATCTTTGTACCAACTTTGATTAACCACAGGACGATGTGAAAAAATCAGAACACGCTTTAGCTCAGGCATTTCTTTTATTAATGTCAATGCTGTTATGGTCTTGCCAAAGCGCATTTTTGCATTCCAAAGAACTTCTTTAATCCTTTTGAATCTGTCTTTCGTAAACTCAACTGCATCACGTTGATTGGGATATAAACAAGGAGGCGTCATATTCACGGAAATTTCGTTTGGATTAAGAGCCTTGCGGCCCTCTTTGGCGGCTGTGATAGCCCGTTTGGCCGTTTCGAGGTCGCAGCAGAACCATTCGTTGGCGCCGTTGACCTTATCGAAGACTTTGCGCTTGATGCCGCTGCGGAGAAGCACGTCGTGGACTTCCTTGTCGTTGATGCCTGCAAGATGACCGTCGCGCACGGAGATGGCTATTTCCGTGTGGAGAAGTTCGTAAGCTATTCCGGCAGTCTTGGTATACTGGTCAATGCGGGCCGTGGCGGCTTTATTGAGCGCGCTGCTGTTGGGCGGCAGAGTGATGTTGCCGTCGTCGAATGTGGCTTCGCCTATTTTCAGACAGTCGCTGTGTGCCTCGTCGGGAATGCGGAACACGTATATCAGCTTGGCTTTAAGGTTTGAGAAATATTCCATGCCGGTTATTTTATAAGGTCGATAAATCGGATTTTCTTTTTGCTCTCAGACTTGGCGCCCCAGTCTCGAATGAGGCAGTAAGAGCCGTTGTGGCGCCTGATGTCGCCGTTTTTGCACCCGTCGCATTGGCTCACTACCTCCGTTTCGCCGAAAAGATCGGCAACTATCTGCCGCCGTTCGCCGCATGTGCCGGGAACAACCCCTTTGAGACCGTCCATTTGCCAGAAATTCCACGAAATGATGTAGGCAATGTAAAGGAGCGATTTCAAAAGCGGCTCTTTGCCGAATTTGGCTTTGAAATAGTCAACAAACGTCATGAGCAGATTCTCGCGGGCGAGCAACAGGTTGTCGCCCTGCCATTCATATCCGTAGACGTTCTGAAAAGCCACCTGCGCCCATTTGAGCCAGTCGGCGGAGTTGTCCACGTTTTCGGAAATGACCCTGAGCTTGCGGTCGAGCAAGCCGATGCGCCGCTCAATGGGTATCGGCTCGCCGCTGACGGTGTCGTAACGGCTGACGACGTAAGGCGCTTCGCCGCAGGTGATTTCAAGACGCGTGTCGCGCACATAGTCGCGCCATATGCGCCCTTCAGGAAAGAGAACAGGTGTTGGGTTGACAGCCCATGTATGGTCGCCGTTCTCGGTGTTGAAAACTCCTTCGCGGCCAAACCATTCGTTGTCAACAAGATTGTTTTGCGCGTTGCATATCCACGACGGGGTGAAGACCTCGGCCATTTCGCGGCTGCGTTGTTGCTGTTGCTGCCGGGTCTTTACTGAGCGTGGAACTATGACCATGCCGTTATCGCCGGTGATTTTCTCCACCGTTATTTCGTCGGCGTATTGATAGCCGGCGCCGCGGTCGGCGTAATTGTCGGTGGCCCAAAAGATATTGACCTGCCGCTCAGGGGTGCTTAACGTGTGGTCTTTGAGAAGCACAGTGAGCAATTCGGGCGACAGCTCGAAAATGTCATTCTCTTTTATGTCGACCTGCGAATCAGTCATTTTTCAAATTTGTAAATCCCTTTCATGGCATCTGAAGAGGGGTGGCCTCTTCGGGGCTCGCCTATGGTAATGGAGGGCGGGAGGCGGCTCGGGAATTATCTAAATACAAAGGTAATAAATTTTTTGGATACCGGCGGCATAAAGTTGGGCAAAGGAGGCAAAAATTGCGGCAAAAGAATAAGAGAGCGCGTTTATGTTGCAAAACACGCTCTCTCAAAGCTCTTACCCCTATAAGCCTTATAACAATAGTCCGTTAAAAAATCAACATAACGGCTAAGCAGCAT